>Ga0116171_10004209_pt1 | contig 12996 bp, 11 predicted proteins | sample AD_JPNHW2_MetaG_FD_89798 | JGI IMG/M metagenome (GOLD analysis project Ga0116171, IMG submission 89798) | Active sludge microbial communities of municipal wastewater-treating anaerobic digesters from Japan - AD_JPNHW2_MetaG | ecosystem: Engineered > Bioreactor > Anaerobic > Digestate | place...
ACCGAAAAACCGAAGCCCATGGCAGCCCGCGACCTTCGCCAGTTGAACTCATCAATCAGGAAGGACATTACCGGAGTCCCCATGGCCAGAGACGAGGTAATACCCGCAAAGAACAGCAACCCAAAAAAGGCGACACCAGCCACAGCAGCCAGCACAGGCCCCCACTGCTGAAATAGGAAAGGCATGGTGCGGAAACCCAAACCGAGGCCGCCAAAAGAGGTCAGTTCAATCACTCTATCAATACCCAGGTACCCGATGGAAATCGGGATGATGATGGCACTGCCCAGCACCACTTCCACAAACTCGTTCATCCATCCGGCCGACATGGCGTTGAGCGCAATATCGTCTTTCTTTTTTACATAAGCAGCGTAACATTGCACGGAGCCTTGTCCCAGCGACAGGGTGAAAAAAATCTGTCCGGCAGCAGCCAGCCATACTTTGGGATTGGTGAGCGAAGAATATTGCGGTGTCCACAGAAAATTCAGTCCTACCGTACCGTCGTACACAGCCCCGTCGTGTCCTGCTTTGAGAAAAATGGCTTTGACGGCGAGAAATATCCCGAAAATAATAAGCAAGGGCATACCTATTTTGGCCGCTTTTTCCACACCTCCGCTCAATCCGCGGCTTAACACCCAGGTATTTAATGCCAGGCAAACCACAAAGAAAACAATGGCTTCAAAAGGAATACCGGTGGTAGACGTGAACACATTGAGATAATTATCAAAAAATGCTGCCACGCTGTTTTGATCCATTCCGGCAAAAGTTCCGGCGGCAGAATGATACACATACGACATGGTCCAGCTCTCGATATAGCAATAATACGCGGCAATGGTAATATTTGAGAAAATGCCAAACACCCCGATATATTTCCACATCCGGGCTTTCGACATCTTGTTAAAGGCAAAAGGCGTGGTGTGATGGCCAAACTGTCCGCCATAACGGCCTATAGACCATTCGATGAACAACAAGGGAACGCCCATCAGCAGAAAACACACCAGGTACGGAATAATAAATGCGCCGCCCCCATTCTGCACCGCCTGAACCGGAAATCGCAAAAAATTTCCCAAACCAACTGCATTGCCGGCCATAGCCAGAATGAGTCCTATACGCGAACCCCATCGTAAATTATTTACAGCCATAGAGTAATTCTTTATTGTACAATATGAAATGTTAAGAGTACTACAATAATAAAAAATAAAACAATAATAAAATCCATTTTAAAAAAATATTTTGAAAACATCTGATGATTTACAGCCTGTTAAAAGAATAAATAAAAATTGTAATTTTTATTTGGAACAATTATAAATAATGTTTACCTTTGCACCGAAAATAAGCGTGATAATGCACCATACTAAGCATAGGTTGACAGGGCGGATAGATAAGATATTATCTAACAAGGTTTTGGGAATTATCATTTTTATTGGTGTCATCTGGCTGGTATTTCAGGCTACCTTTGGGTTGGGACATTATCCTATGATATGGCTGACTGATTTGTTCTTTCTGATTGAAGATTTTTTGATGAAGGTAATGCCGGATAGTGTTTTCAGGAGTTTGTTGGTAAACGGGATTTTGAAAGGTATTGGCGGTGTGATGATCTTTATGCCCAACATCATGATTTTGTTTTCGCTGCTGTCGATATTAGAAGAATCGGGCTATATGGCGCGGGTGGCATTGGTAATGGACCAGATAATGCGTCCGCTGGGGATGAACGGCAAATCCTTCATGTCGCTGGTTATGGGTTTTGGCTGCAATGTTCCGGCCATCATGGCAGCCCAGAGCATAGAAAACAAAAATTCGCGTATCATCACGACACTGATAAATCCACTGATGTCGTGCAGTTCGAGGTTTACGGTGTATGTGCTGTTTATTTCTGCATTTTTTCCCGAACATCCCGGAACGGTATTATTCTTTGTATACATAGCCTCGGTGGTAATTGCCGGTTTGATGGCGCTGGTGCTGAAAAAATATATTTTCAAAAAAACATTTGAACAGTTTAGTACGGGATTGCCTGCCTACCGCCTGCCAAAATTAAAGAAGATACTGCGATTTATGTGGCATAATGCAAAAATGTTCATCAACAAAATTATAGGCGCCATTCTTATTGCTTCTATCATTATCTGGTTTCTGGGATATTTTCCGGATAATAAAGACAACAAAAACATCGAATCGTCTTATCTTGGTATGACCGGAAAATTTATTGAGCCGGCCATTGCCCCGCTGGGTTTCGATTGGAAAATGGGTATCAGCCTGATTTCGGGCATTGCAGCCAAAGAAACCATCGTTGGCCTGATGAGCCAGTTGTATCAAACAGAGCACCTGCCCGGAAGCGACAAGCAAAACCTTATTGAAAGCCTGCGAACACAGACATATACCATAGGCCCCAAAAAAGGACAACGCATTTTCAATCCCGTAGTGGCTTTGTCGTTCATATTTTTTGTTTCGCTTTATACGCCCTGTATAGCCACCATTGCCTCTATACATAAGACCATAAAACGCCGTAAATGGACGGTTTTTGTTATCCTGTACACCACACTGCTGGCCTGGCTTGTTTCATTTCTGATATACAATATCGGCAGTTATTTCTTTCTTTGATACGGGGTTGTCCTGCATGGTTTTAGCATAAAAAGGGGGAGAAAAATGTTTACATTATCTTTCTCTTTTTAAACCAGATAAAAATAATAACCGACACCAATAACATAGCTCCCAAAACAAAATAATAGCCGTTATGCCAGGTTATTTCGGGCATATGAACAAAGTTCATCCCATAGATACCGGCAATAAATGTCAGGGGCAGAAAGAAAGCGGAAAAAATGGTCAGCAACTTCATCACATCGTTACTCCTTTTGGCTGTTACCGACAGGTAAGTGTTCAAAATATTATTCGCATCTTCGGTCACTTCATCATAATCCACCAGGTAACTCAGTGTGGTCTCTTTTACGTCCTGCAACAACGACTTTGACTCGGACTTGACACTTATCTGATTCAAAACATTTTGAGTCACCTGCAGGATTTTTTTTATGATACGCGCTTGTGATTTCTGGTAGTACAAGGTTTCCATTGAAATAGGCGCCCCGCTTTTAAGAAAAACCTCCTGCTCCAGTTTGTCCATCATATCATTTTGCTGCTGCAACGGCTCTTCGTACGTGTAGAGCATGCTGTCGATGATTTTCAGCATCAACTTTTCGGTATCTTCATAATCGCCCGGTATATTTTCGAGAAACTTAAAAGAGGCCCTGTGGATGGTAATTAGCCTGTTTTCGTTAATAAAAAAAGCGATTTTATTTGTCAGCTCTCCCACGGTGTCCATGTTATCCTCTGTGGTTTGTGAATGTGCCCGTAAAATCAGGAACGTATAGTCGTTAAGTTTTTCTATCTTGGGCAAATGCCCGTGTTCCATAATGTCTTCCAACAGGGTGTAATCAATATCAAAAGGCTGTGTCAGGGCCTTTAATTCCTCATGACTGGGATTTTCAAGGTCTATCCATTCAAAAGTTTTGAAATTCCTTACTTTTTTGCTCATAATAAATTGTCATTAATACTTGTATTTCAAACAATTAAAAACACAAATCAAATTAAGCTATAAAATATTTTTTCAATGACTGCCGGCAAGACAGGCATTTGCCAGCTTGAGTTTGTTCATATTTACAGCAATACAAATATAAACGTTCTTTGATTTTTGTGTATGAAAATTCGTACTTTGAAGTAAAAACAATATCATAAAATGTTTACCAAAGCACCATTAAATCGGCCATATATGAATTTACAATATGTCGGTACTTATTTCTTAAATAACATATACCCTATTGTTTTTTTTTGACACTTAGCTCCTGTTAAACTGAACTAAACCTACTAAAAAAACAAAAGACCACAATCGTCTTGCTCAAAACGTTTTATTTAACGGACAGGCTGTCAAAGATGCCAGATTTTTCAAGTTCCTGAATTTTTGCATTATCGCGGGCTTTACATTCTTTTGCCGGACAATTAATTGCCGGTTCGGTATGCTTTTTATTATCTGCAGGTTCCCAGCCCATAACAAGATATAAAACAAAGAAACCCGCGATATAAGCAAGCATCACATGCCATCCTTTTCGAATCCAAAGACCAACATTACGTGCATGAATAAATTTATTGGTAATTGCCACGCCTGCAGAAGAGCCAAACCATACCATTGACCCGCCAAAACCCACAGTATAAGCCAGCATACCCCAATCGTAATGCCCCTGGTCGAGGCAAAGTTTTGTCAGTGGAATATTATCAAATACTGCCGAAACAAATCCCAGTATGAACGCCGTCATCCACGAAGCATCGGGTAGTGTTTCAACCGGCATGAGAGAGGCAGCCGTAACGAGGCACATGAGAAATATAGTCCCTTTGACCGATGCACCCACCTCTTTCCAGGGTATTTTTCGTAAAAATGCACCTATACCGATAGCTACCCAGACACCCAATGCGGGCATATCATAATACACGTTAGAGAATATTGCTCCTGCCAGTATCATTAATACTATCAGCAGGCGAACCCAGTCAATTTTTACGCCGGGTTTTGGATCGGCAACAATAGCCTGGAATTTGTCCTGCTGATGCGACGCAAACCACGCGATAATAAGGAGGGCTACCGCAGCAGCCACAAAGGCATGCAATACATTCAAGGCCGAAACGCCATCAATCCACATCATGGTAGTAGTGGTATCTCCCAACACGCTGCCTGCCCCCCCGGCATTGCTGGCTGCCACAATACCCGCGATATACCCTATATGAACTTTGTTTTTAAATACCACAAGAGCTATGGTGCCACCAATCATGGCGGCAGCAATATTGTCGAGAAATGATGAGAGAACAAAGACAAATACGAGCAAGAGGAAAGGGCCTTTCCAGTCATTTGGAAGGTATTTGGGAAGTATGTCGGGAACACCCGATTCTTCGAATATCTTTGCCAGGATGGCGAAGCCCAGCAGCAGACCGAGCAGGTTCAGTAAGATTCCCCATTCACCCTGACGCATGTGAGGATCTTTCAACTGATCAATGAATGAATTTTCCCCAAAAAAATGTTCAGCAAAAGGGTAACCGGAAATGAAAATGATTTTATACAAAAAGATTACCGACATGCCGGTAATTGCTACCCAGAAAGTTTGCTTGTGAAACAAGGCCACACCTACCAATGTCAAGGCAAACAGTATAAACTCGATACGTATTCCTCCTATTGAAGGAGTAGCAGCCCCTCCACCGGCAAATGCCCAGGAAGGCAGTATTATTGCCATTGCTAAATACAAAAATCTCATCATGTTTTTGGTCATCTCTACTTACTTTTTAATTATTTCAAAAATTGGTGGTTATTTGGTTGACATAAAGGTCATGTCTGAACAGAAAGTTATCAAATCTGAAGTACAGGAGAAATTCAAACATTCAATTGCAATTGGAAACAATCCCAAAAAAGATAAACAAATTAAAAAGATTTTACGGGATAATCTAACATTAATGATTGATAATATGATGATTATAATTTAAAAAAGCAATACTTTCAAAATAATAAGTAACAGAATAGCAAGGATCCAAAATAACAGGATCAATAATCCACCCGACATTTTTGGCTTTTTCATAATGAATAATGTATGTTGTTATATTTATTTGCAAAAATATCTTTTAGCCCGGCAAGGAAAATTAAAAACGAATTAGAAGGTTATTAGACTTTTATTAGAAAATCATTAAAAACTAATTAAACAAAGACAGGAACAAGGAATTATTTATTGGTACAAGGCCGGGCTTAAGGTTGAATTGAAATGGTTAGCCGCATTTTGTATCAGCAGAATGGATTAACTCAACAGGGCCATCTGCATTTCAGAATTACATTTTATATTACCTGATTTTTATAACTTTGCCTCAAACAATAAATCAAATGAATAAAGCAAATATACTGATTGTTGAGGACGAACAAAGGTTGGCTGAAATATTAAAAAGGCATCTGGAAGAATCGGGCTTCAACGCTGAGGTTGCTTATGACGGATATATCGGGAAACAAATGGTTCAAAACAATACCTATAACTTAATCATACTCGATCTTAACCTTCCATTGATAAACGGCTATGACTTGTGTAAAGAAATCCGGCAAACAAACAAAAATGTGCCTATCATCATGCTGACAGCACTGGGTACCTCCGAAAACAAGATATCAGGCTTTGATGCAGGCGCTGACGACTATATTTTAAAACCTTTTGATTTCAGAGAACTTCAGGCACGGATTAATGTTTTTCTCAGGCGGCCGGAGACAACCAGTACTCAGGACTTCCTGAAAATTTCGGATTTGGAAATGAACCTGAACAATAAGACGGTTTCGCGGGCCGGTAAAAAGATTGATCTTACTACAAAAGAGTTTGCCTTATTGGAAATCTTTCTGAAAAACAAAGAAAAATTACTCACACGGGAATACATTATTGAAAAGATATGGGGCATTGATTTTGACCCCGGCACAAATATTATCGATGTTTATGTAAATTATCTCAGAAAAAAAATTGATAGGGACCATGACACCAAACTGATACATACCAGGTTCGGATATGGATTTTACTGCAGTGAAAAAGAGTTGTAAACAATGAACATTAAAACAAGGTTATCATTTCAATTCACACTAATAATTGTACTGATACTTTTATTCTTTGCCGGCCTGGTATATTATTTTTCTTATTCCTCGCAGCTTGCAAGATACAGGGAAGACCTCCTGAACAGTGCAAAAAATACTTCGATTTTATTGATAGATGTTGTGGAGGTGGATTCAACCTTATTGAAAAAAATTCAGCGTACAACCATTTTACTTGATGATGAAGAAATCGTGATTACAAATAAAGCCTCTAAAATCATTTACAGTAATAATGTGGAATATCTTTCTGATAAATTAATAAAACAATATTCGCAAAACGACGATATCACCTATTTTTCTTTAGCCGAAAAGGATGGCCTGTTTTATAAGCATCATTTCAAGGACCAATACTATAATGTGTTTGTTATGGCTACAGACAATACTCGCATCAAAAATTTATCTGACCTGAAAAAGATACTTATCTGGAGCGTACTATTCAGCATTTGGTTATCAACGATGCTCTCCTACCTGTTCTCGAAAAATGCTATCAGACCTATATCAAAAATTATCAAAAGTGTCAGGAATATCAATTCGTCAAAACTCAGCGACCGCCTTAAGGAAGGCAAAGGAAATGATGAAATAGTTCAACTATCAAGGACCTTTAACGAAATGCTGGCTAACCTTGAAATTGCATTTAACAACCAAAAAGATTTTGTTACAAACGCCTCTCATGAATTAAGGACGCCTCTTTCGGTGATGATTCTGCAATCGGATTATTTATTAAGCAAGGAACGATCTTCTGATGAATACAAACAATATATCAGCATGCTGTTGAGCGACCTGAAAAAGCTCAACACTTTACTTAACAGTTTGCTGGAATTGGCCCAAATAACGCATAATAATAAAATACAGTTGGATAGTATCAGAATTGATGAGATAGTTTATGACGCCATTCAACAGGTAAAAATAAAATATCCCGCCAGAAAAATCATTTCAAGGATTCAATATCCGGATAATGAAAACGAACTGCTGATCAACGGGAATGCAGGATTGCTCAACATAGTTTTTAAAAACCTGATCGAAAATGCCTGCAAATTTTCCAATGATGATGTAAACGTTGAATTTCAGATAATTGAAGAACACATCAAGATCACAATTTCTGACCAGGGTATAGGGATACCGCCTGAGGAACTGCAACGTATTTATACTCCTTTTGGCAGAGCCTCGAATGTTAAGTTTAAAAGCGGATTCGGCATCGGGCTTTCTATAGTGTCAAAAATATTAGCATTACATGAGGTTTTGATTGCCACAGATAGTCAGGTGAATGAAGGGACACGATTTATATTGCTTTTCAAGAAAAATAAAAAGACAACGTAGGATTTCTTCCTGGCCCCTTATTACAATGTCTTTCCATATCGTCCCGTAGCCCACCTGGCATCATTTTTTCAATGCAGCTTTTGAAAATATATATTCAGGAATATTTTGATCAAACTTTATGTTTGTTATATTGAATTCCGTGCCCTTGCCGTCTTTCAGCATATCTTTATAAGTCATACTGAACGGGAACCAGCGCCCCTGAATATTTTTGACATCTTTATATTCAATTTTTTTCAGGAGTTGCCCGCTTTTGCCATAAAGTTCCTGTTTTAAAGGCACATATCTAGCGGTATCCACCCATATTTTCTGAGAATAATAAGCAACATCCTCAACGATGGCCGTCAGTTTGAGCACCCAGGCCCTGCGGTCTCCCAGCCATTCGCGCCCAATGATTTTTTCGGCATAAACCTCCTGTAACTTTCTGTCGTCCATCATATCTTCATAGGAAAGGTCAGAGCCCATAACCGATTGCCGGAGCATATTGCCGGAAATCTGGATAATGCGGTCGGTAGCAGGCGAATATATCCACAACTGCCCGCCCAGTTTCAGCATTTTTGTGCCTTTTTCTGATGCCGGGGAAAGATATTCCGTAAATGACCTTTTAGTGCCTTCCGACCAGGTTTTACTGGTAATGGTGCGGCTTGTGCGTTTGCCGTTCACCGTCATGGAAGCTTCGGTAATACGGTTTTTTGAAGACAAATTCTGGTCCACTTTGCTAAGAACAGAGCCATCCCTGGGGTTACCAAAACTCAACAATAAGAAACAAATTATGATGATTGCCGATCTCTTCATTTTTCATCTTTTTTAATTACACTTCCAACTCTTTGAATAAACTCGCCGTTTGCCTCTTATAAATGCCAATACCCGCGAGTGCATTCCCTAGCACAACAGATAACAGCCCGGGTACAAATCCGATAAAATATGCGCTCGTAGTCACCTGTGTTCTAATCACAACAGGTATCATGATTGAAGCATTCTTCATCATGCCTCCTGTATTCAGTCCCACATATTGCACCAGGTAGGAAAATGCGAGCCCTACAGCGGTTCCAATGATAGTGCCGATAATTCCGATTAATATCCCCTCATAAACCAGAGTTCTAAAAATGTGGCTTTTACTTTCGCCCAAAGCCAGGCGCACGCCAAATTCATTATACCGCCGCAGGCCTCCCAACAAGCCGGCATTCCAGAGCACCAGCGACATGGCAAGCAAAAATGCAAATATCATGATGCCCGAGGCAGCGTTGATGTAGTCCAGCATCTCAGCCATCCCTTCCTGGTTGCGGAGTGTCAGCATCACAGGCACAAACTCATCCTTTGAGGTCTCGTATGTTTTATTGAACTGCTGAGCAATGTATGCTGCTTTTTCCAGGTCATAATTACCGTCATTAAAAAATCCCAGAATTTCGCCAGCGGCATCATTCATCGCAAAGGTTTGCTGTGCATCGCTGATGTCGGTTATTACCGCACCCTTGTCGATAGCGCTTACTCCAAACCTGACGGTGCCAGCCATCACAAAGTTCCTGAAGGCCATGCTCCCTTCCATGGTAGTCCCAAAAATGGTGAATTTGTCGCCCGGTTTAATTTTAAATTTCACGGCAAAATCATCGGTAATGAGCGCATCACCGGGTTTTGAAAGCATATGGCCTGAAACTATGGATTTTTCCAAATTGAACCGTTCCGCTTCTTTTGACCTGGGCGAAAACAGGTCAAGTGCCCAGCCCGCCACAGGCCCCTGAGCACGGGTTTCTCCATTGTTATCGGGAAAATCCATCAAGGCGCCGAAACGTATTCGTTGCACCCAGTCCATATCAGGATAATCCTTTTTTAGTTTCTGTACCAATTTGCCTACCCCGAGGATAGCAAGATCATTGGGCATTTGCTCTGATTTCTCAGCATAAGCACGTGTCATGACCTTTAAGTGTCCGGTATCGAAGTTGGCTGACATCCTTATGGAGTCGCCAATTATGCCATAAATCCAGCAGTGCAGAAACACCGTAAGCATAACCCCCAACCCGACAACAATTATTGGCAGCAGGCTCCTATTCCTGTCGTGCAAAAGGCCTTTTAGCAGAAACTTAATCATTGTATCTTCCCTTTCAAAGCTTCGGTAGGGTTAATTTTTGATATTCTGCGGGCAGGAAAATAGCTGACGATGGTAGCGGAGATAATGACCAGCAGCACCGTTGACATAATCAGGCCTATGCTGTAATAAGGAAAAATTTTATCACTTATAGCCAATCCGTAATCATCCACGGAGCCAGGCATGGGTATGCCGGTCTTTTGAATCAGCATCAGCAAAGGTATTCCATAAATAAAACCGGCAATAATTGCCAAAATACTTATCACCGTTCCTTCAGCGGTAAATATCCCGACCACCCTTCCGCGTGTCATTCCCAGGGCTATATAGGTGCCTATCTCTTTCTGCCGCCGGAAAACAGAAAGCACCTGGGTGTCGAAGATGGCCAGCAGGGCCAGGGCCAGAAGAAGAATATAAACCATGGATGTGCCTGATTTTTTGGCTGCCATCACGGCATCAATATCTTTCATGAGAAACTTTACATCCCTGAACTTCCAGTTATCCACATCGCCACCGGGGTATTGCTTACCGGCAATAAAAAGCGTGGCCTGGTTCTCAAGGCCGGTCATTTTCTGAAGTTCGTACAGCGAAATCCACACCTGACCCTTATCAATGGCAGGGACATTGGCAGCAAAGATTTCAGCTACATAAATCTCTTTTGCATCAAAAGTACCGTTCTTATCACGCCACTGCATCAATACCCTGTCGCCTTTCTTCAGGTTGGCAGAGGCGGCCATACGTTTACCGATAACGGCAGCAATGTCTTCTCCGGAACTTTTAAGTGAAGCTGAAGGGATATGAATGATCTCCTGTGCTGTATCTATACCCCTGAGCAGGATGTTTTGCATGCCCCCACCGGGAAATATTGACGCCTGCGTTATAAGCAAGGGTGTTATTTGCCGTGACCTCACCAATTCAGAAATTTTTCCCGTAATAGGCGCATGAGCATCCTGGAGACAAAAAGGATCATAGGGATCGTATGTCGCATGCCACAACTGCCCGTTACCGGCAATCCAATCTTTGGTGTCGTTGTAGGCCTGCCGGTTCCACCCGTCGAGCATGCCATTGGTAAAAACAATAATAACGAATGCAAAAGACAGCACGAAAACATTCAGCCAGGTCCTGAGCCCTGCACCAAACAAATTCCGGAAAGCCAATTTCAGGGTTATCATCTTCTTCAATTTTTGGAGCTGCCCATAAAGGTATCCTTTTCCACACGACCGTCAACCAGTGTAATGATGCGGTCGAGGTACTCCATCACCTTTTCGTCATGGGTTGCAAAAATAAATGTTGTCTTCAGTTCGCGATTCAGACGTTTCATGGTTTGTACTATGTGATGGGAGTTTTTGGCGTCGAGGTTGGCAGAAGGTTCGTCGGCAAGCACCAGCGATGGCCTTTTTACCATAGCTCTTGCGATGGCTACCCGCTGACATTCCCCTCCCGAAAGTTGTGCCGGCCTGGAACGCTCTTTATCGGTAAGCCCCACCCACTCCAAAGCTTCCATTACGGCTTTTTTTCGCTGGGTAGCATTTTTTTTCTGGAGCAATAATGCAAATTCCACATTTTCAAAAACTGTATACACCGGCAGCAGGTTGTAGGTCTGAAAAATAAAACCGATATGAATGTTTCGGAGCATGGCAGCCTCTTTATGCGAAAGCGCGGACACAGATTTTTCAAGCACGATAGCCTCTCCGTCAGAAGGAATATCAAGCGAACCGATAATGTTCAGCAATGTTGTTTTGCCTGATCCGCTGGGGCCTACCAGCCCGGCAAATTCACCCACTTTAAATGTAAGATTGATATCATGAAGAGCAGTAAAATCTCCGGCGCCCATCCTGAAACGCTTGGAAAGGCCGGTGATAGAAATGATAGGATTGTCTGACATTAGTAATCTTATTAATGGTTATAAACCAGCATTACCTGAACTCCTGGCCCTGTATAGGTACTGTTGCTTAGTTCCTGCTGAGGCAGATTATATGTTTCGGGATTCCAGTATGCCATCAGATAAGTTGAAAAATATTTGAATCTGTGATTCCAGTTTATAAAGTTATATAATTTTTCATTATCCCAGTCAAAATAAACAATGCCATTGATATTATCATTCAAACCCAAGGGATAGCTGATGGATAAAGCAGAAATAAATATAGGGTTACTAAACCGGAAAGCATGTTCATCATTGGCCGCCAGCAGTTGTTCGAACATCACAGTAAGGCCGTTGCCAACTTTGAAAGTGTTTTCAAGGCCAACATTTAAAATTTCCTGATTAGTAAGCGAGCCTATTATCTTGCTTTTGTTTATCCATGCCCCTTCAACCCAAATGCCAACACCCATATCCCATTTTGCGTCAAGGCCTATCCTGTTTTCAGGGATTTCAAAAAATTTGGGAACGCTATAGCCAATATTCCTCATATCCGCAACACGAAAATGATAGGACAAAGCCGCCTCGCCTTTGGGAATAGGAGTTTGCATGCGGCATCCGAACTCAGGATAATACTGTTTGTTTTTTCCAATTTCCCAGGGGCGTGGTTTCTCGTTTCCATACAATCCCCACAACCAGATGTTGGCATTGTTCAGAAAATAATACCGGAACAACAGGCCCCAGACTCCATTAGTGATTTTCAACGGATCGCGCGGGTCCAACTGGTCGAACCACATCAGCGGCCGCAGCAAAGTGGCTGAGCCAAAATTTATTTTCTGAAGGCCTGCCCTCACCTCCCACTGGTTTGAAGAAAACCGCATCCATGCCCGGTAAGGAGAAATGTTGCCATCAATATTAAGGGAATCAAACGGATGAAACGACAATGCCCCATCGAAATTCAGGGAAACCTCAAAATCAAGTTTTCTATTACCGGAAAGTCCTATATCATAATTCAGCACAGGGAGATAACGTCCACCGCATTGCAAAGGCAACACTCCCCTGATGTTATAATTTGCCCAGGCTGAAAAAGAACCTGAAAAAACAATGGTGTCC
>Ga0116171_10004210_pt1 | contig 12996 bp, 11 predicted proteins | sample AD_JPNHW2_MetaG_FD_89798 | JGI IMG/M metagenome (GOLD analysis project Ga0116171, IMG submission 89798) | Active sludge microbial communities of municipal wastewater-treating anaerobic digesters from Japan - AD_JPNHW2_MetaG | ecosystem: Engineered > Bioreactor > Anaerobic > Digestate | place...
CAGGCGGTACTGGCCTGAATCCACTCGAAGTGTCGTACTCACGCTGCGCCGCATACGGCGGCGACGTGATTGCCACGTGGGCGAGGGAATCGCCGAACAGGGCGCGAATCGTCCTGCCGTCCCGGCAGTCGCCGCAGATCAGGCGGTGCGGCCCGATCAGCCACACGTCGCCGGGCAGCGTAACCGGCTGCGCGGGAGGGTCAGGAACCGCGCCTTCTGCAGTTGCCCCAGCCTGGGTCGCACTCGCCGAGGCTCCCTCGAACATGTCGCGCAACTCTTCGTCGGAGAACCCTACCACCGCCAGATCGAACCCATCAGCCTCAAGCGACGACATCTCCTCGCGCAGGATCGCCTCGTCCCATCCGGCATTCAGTGCGAGTTTGTTGTCCGCCAGGATGTAGGCCCGCCGCTGGGTCGGGCTGAGGTTGTCGAGCACGATCACAGGCACTTCGGCCATCCCGAGTTTGCGCGCCGCCAGCAACCGTCCGTGGCCGGCGATGATGCCGTCTGCGGAGTCGACGAGGATCGGGTTGGTGAAGCCGAACTCGATGATGGACGCTGCGATCTGCGCTACCTGATCGGCGGAGTGGGTGCGGGCATTCCGCGCGTAGGGAACGAAACGGTCCAGCGGCCAGACTTCAATGCGCCGCGCCATCGCCGGAATGAGTGTTCCCACGCCCATGCTGTTGAAAACCCCCTGTCGCCCACGAGGTGACCACTGACCACTGACCACCTAAAATCTTCATGCGACGCTGGCGCAACCACGCAAATGGTCCACCGGCAGATGAAAGTCGCCAGGAAGGACCCGCACTTGTTGGTACAGATTACCTCGCCTGCGTCCGCCGGTCATTCGTAGTGCTTTCATGCGACTAGGCAATCATGGAGGACTCGAAGGAAAACGCCGCGGGGATCCACACGCTCCCCATCTTCATCTTCAAGATCCAGACGCCGAAGCCTCCAGCAGCGGCGGCCATTGCCGAGAGGTTCCGGGTAGCTGTACCGCGGCGCGGTCTGTAGCCGCGTTTGAACCGGATTGCTTCCATCGTGCTCCCGCGCCCAAATCGCCTTCAGGTGACCCTTACGGCCATAGGATGGGTGGACGGCTTCGGCTGCAATCAAACGGCCGGCGGCTTCGATCGCGCGGTAACCCAGCGACGTTCCATCCGGCGCGTAGTAGGGGATTTGTCTTTCAGGCTTCATCAGGGCACACCTCGGCAACGACACAAAGGGAAGGAGTTTAGCGAGAGTCCCGTCGCTCGTCTTGGTGCGCCTTCGGAGGCTGCGCCTTGCGCTCGCCTGTGGAACGGCTTCGACACTATATACGCCGGGCCACAGCAGAGTGTCCGACAGGTTGAGAACTTCCCTCATCGGCGGGGTTAGCGGGGTTAGCGGGGTCAGTTCTCCTTTGTAGCCACAGAGAATCCCGCCTTCGTACGTACATACATACGGGTGCGCGTACGTGGAACCGGAAATCTAACCCCGCTAACCCCGCAAATCCCCGCAACATGCTGTGGACACATGACTTACGGTGCGGGGTTAGAGTTGCGGTTAGGGACTTCTTGCGGGGTTATAACCCCGCACGTTCCGCCTCCCCCGGCTTGTGGGCAAAACAGTCCATTCAGTCATAAGACGCTGATATGTAAAGATATCTTCGAGACTCAGGGCCTGGAACCATGCTGACGGCGTATTTGGACCAGAACAAGTGGATCGAGATTGCCAGAGCGATCTTTCGGCCTGAAATCGACCCGGGTGCTCGCCTGATGGCCAGGCAGCTGCTTCAAGCTGTGGAGGATGGGCGTCTGAGAATCCCGATCAGCGATGTGAACATTATCGAGTCGCACAGGGTCGGCAACATGGAGCAGCGCCAGAAACTCGCCGCAGTATTCGCGAGCTATTCACGCGGCTGGTTCCTGGCCAGCCGCCGCACTAGGCTGCAGCACGAACTGGACAGGACAGTCTGCCGGTTGTTCTTCCCGGACCACACATATCTGGATGAGCGATTCGATCCTTTTGCCCGTGACGTGTTCTGGGCGTTTGGCGACTACCCGTATCTCGCGGAGGCGACCAGAGTGTCTCAGGCGGTCCTGCTCCGGATCACTCAGAGCGTGGCACCGGAGATGCTCCTCAGCTCCCTGGTGGGTGAGATCGACGACAATGTCCGGCGGAACACACTGGGGCGCCTGACCGAGATGTCGGCCGACTTGATTCAGAAGATGCAGGCACGTCGCCTGAGATTGCGAAACGAACCCGCAGACATGTACCTGCGCGTCTATTCTGCCCTGCTTTTGCTTGATGACCAGGACCACCTGATCTCGGCCCTCGCTGGTCGAGGACTATCGGCTGAGCACTTTCGATCCTTGCCTGCAGATCGGGCTGCGGGCTTCGTCGACGAAGTGCCTTGTTGGGATGTTGAGCGGCGAATCGCTGTGCACGTGGAGCGGCAATGGTCACGAGATCTGCAGCAGAACGACATTGACGATGTTGGCGTTTTGACAGCAGCAATCCCGTATTGCGACGTCGTCGTTACCGAAAAGCTCTGGTCCCATGTCTGGGGACAAATCCGACCCGGCTGCACGAACTACAAGGCCGTAGTGACCGCGCGGCTGACGGATGTGTTGCAGATGTTGGAGTAGCTACCGCTTGATCATCCAGCGCGCTACCTTGCTGTTACGGTCCTCCTCGGCACGCACCAAGTGAACCTGGCTGCCGCCGAATCGGCGTCCCACTCTTGTCGAGAATGAGTTTCCCAGCCGCCGTTGGAAGAAGCCGTCGGTCCTGTCGGCTGCCTCGGCCAGGAAATCTGGCAAGACAGGCCGCAGGACATTGGCGGCGTCCGTGACGGGCTGCGCATGGCGGCTGGAAAGCTTGCCCACCACGTCGGTCACCTTGAAAGGATGGCCCATGAAGATCCCGTCGAGCGCCAGCAGGAACGCCTCCCACTGAGCCGCCTCAAGATCGGAGTCCTCGAACATGGTCTCTATGTTGCCCAGGAAGCCCTCCACGCCGGCGGCCTCCAGGATGCCACCGATCACGTAGCACCATGACTCGAAGCTCCCCAATGGCTTGATGGACTTGGGTTTTGGCTGACCCTGAGCAAACCAGTAGCGAGCAATTGTGAGGATTGCCGTGACGAGTTCGCCGCGGTGCTCAATCACCCAGCCCCGAAGATTTTCGTGGCGGAACCCGGTCCGCTGAAACGGCCTGGACATCTTCGCGTCCAATCGGATCCAATAGCAGCGCCGGGGCATGTCGCCGCCCAACTGGATATTATTCCCAGTGGCGATCCAGGTGCACCTTACGGGAAGCACCAGCTTGTCGAAGGTGCGGAACTGGCGATCTGATAACGTGATAGCCGTCAACGCCATGCAAAGCGCGTCGGAATCCAGGCGATGGAGAACATTGTCGATCACGACCACGCTCGAGCTCGAGCACAGGGTGGTCGTGATCTTCTTCCTCCACTCTTCTGGATCGGTCGGCGCCGAGAATGACTCCGCCGGGCGCCCGGTAGCAATCAGTGAGCCGACCTCGGCCAAGAGAGTCTTGCCCGTGCCGGCCTGCGGCGCGTCGATTAGCGCGAGCGGCGTCGGGCCGTCAATCGCGGGTCTCACAATGGGCGTGAGGATCGAGGCGATCGCGTTGGCCCGGCTGGGAGCGTCAGCGAAAGGGAAGTCGCAGATCGCGGATTCCAGGATGTCGAGAGCAACTTGGGCGTCGTCGAGCACGAGGTCGGCTGGGATCTGGGACAGGCGTAGTCCTGGATTCGGGGCGTGATAAAGGAAGGTGGCTCGATCGTACCCCGGTTCGGTGCAAACAGTTCCGTCCGGCCGCAGGAACGGCGTCTCGATCAACCCATCCAATGGCGGGAACATCCACTCTGCGGGTGGACGCGCCAGGAGATCTCGCACTACGTCCAGAGGTGGGACACACTCGACCGGCTCATTGAGCTTGTTGAGCTTGTAGTAGAACCCGCTGCGCGCCAGGCGGCCTCGGAGACCTGCTTCCGAGATCTCGGCGATGATGTTGCGATTGCGCTCGTCATGCACCACAGCCACCATGCGGCCACTACGGGCGAAGAGGGCGGGTGGAATATTGGCCGCCTGAAGCGCCACCAGAGCCTCTCCGGTCATTTCGTGAAGCTGGCGGGCGCCAATCCAGATCTCCGGGAGGCGTGTCTCATCCTGAGGCTTAGGGGTGCCCTCAGAGCCGGCACGGCGGGGTGTTCTCGTCCTCTGGCTGTAGAAGTCACTCGTTTGCTCGAGGGCGGCCGCAATGGTCCGCTCACGGTAGTCTTCCCGCAGGAGCCATTTTTCGCGGCACAGACCGCTCTGGCGGAACAGGGAGTCGATTCGGGAGGACTCCGGGCCGCACCAAAACGCAAGCAGGCAACAAAGGGCGATGTCCGCCTCCGACTGCGAGCCATAACTCCCTTCCCAGTGGCCATCCCAGAGTCCAGCGAACTTGGGCCCGTTCTTTGCTTGCCGGGCTCGGTCGATAATCTCCTCGTCGTTCAGCTGGACGTTGTTCGTTTGTGAACTGACCTGTCTGGCGGGCTCGCGACGCTTCTCCATGAGGCTGAGCAGCCAGTCGACATCGGACTGGTGTTCCGCGACGACCAAGGGCGCGTCGCCAAACCGCTGGCCTGTCAGAGCGAAAAACCGGGTTCTGTCGAAGAGGCCGATCTGGGCACGTTTTCCGTTCTCATCGGTGGGCCCGTCTGGAACATTGAAGTTGCGACCGGTCTTCGGCAGGGTCGCTCTGGACAGGATGTGCAGACCATGACCGGAGACCGAGAAGGCCGTGTATGTGTCGGAGAACCTATCGATGATCTCGTCTGCCCACCGGTACGGCTTCCCTTGTGGGTCAAGGCTGACGTCAAGATCCACGCCGCAGTACGGGTCGGTCGGCGAGAAGAGAAAGCCTAGTCCACCGTAGTCGCCGAGCCGTTCCTGGAGGACCCGTTGGACCGCACGAAACGCGCTCCACGTTCTCGGATCGTTGCTGGCCGCCTTCCGGTCGTCTGGCCGGTACGGGACTTTGGTCAGACTGCCGTTCTTGCCCGGTTCCACACGCCACAGACACCACTGATTCAACTCCACCAACTCCGCAGGGTAGGTCTGGCCACCGCCCAGTTCCGCTGTGTTCATGGTCTGCGAGCCCCCTTTGGCCGAAGCCCCGCATCCGCGAAGGCGACGCGTAGGTGTCCGATCCACTCGTAGACGGTCGATCGGGCGATCCCGAACATCTTGCTGGCTTCCGACGGAGTATGCTCGACCAGCGCAAGAGCAATCTGCCGGTGAGTCTCGGGCAGCGCGTCGAGGACCCGCTGAACATCTGTTCGCAGCTCGATCTCGTGCGCCCAGGCGTCGCTGGCCGCGTGGCGGTTGTCATCGAGCGACTGGAGGCGGGGCCTGCACCGGCGTGCCCGGGCGAGAGAAGCCATGCGATTTGATACGACGTGCTCAATGTAAGTCCTGAACGATGCCCGGCTTGGATCGAAGCGCGGAAGCGCCAGCCAGCAGGCCAGTTGGCCTTCCTGCTCCAGGTCCTCTCGTTCGAAGAGCAGGACGGCCCCACTGCGCACCGCCGCTATCGCACGAACTTGGGAGGCGCGTCTTGCAAGCGGGTAGACGGCTTGGAAGTTGGCCTCAAGCACGGCGTTCCCTCTCGGCAACCTCGGAATGATGTTCGATTTCCACGGTGAACGGCAGCCCGTTCTTGACTTCGATCGCCAGGATTTCGCCGTCGCCCACAGTGGCGATAGCCTCGAAGAGCTCGATCGCCTGCTGTTTCAGCCAGAAGTCGTCGCGGTCGGCCTCAGGACTGGGCCCACTCTCACCGCCGATCTTGAGTTTGCGGATCACCCTCGGCGCGGGGTCAAATACCGGCTCGCCGGTTTGCACCTGAAGACCTTCGATCCGGCCGAAGTTGATCTGCTGCATCAACTCGATCAGGTGGCGTCCTGAACTTGAAAGGGAAGACTTGGATCTGAGTTCACCCATACGGGCCCTCCAATTGGGAAGTCAAGGAGTTGCCCGGGTCCCTGGGGCCGTGAGTCGGATCGTCTGCTGTTCCTCGCGCCTTCATGTCAACGCCGGGGCAACGCCTTCAAAAGAGAAGCGTTACTCCCGACGCAACAATTGGTAGCGGGACGTGCAACGGGTAATATCGGAAGTTACAGCAGCCAGTCCGGCGGATCGTCAGGCAAGTAGATGACGGTTGTACCCGTTCTAATTGAAGCCCTCAAGTGATCGCCAAGAGACGGGTGCTTTGCGGTGATTCTCTCGATGGCTCTGGTGATGGCGCCGTAAACCCTGACTCGAGCCTTTTCCGCGGCTCCTCCGGCTATCCGAGAGCGACCTCGGCGGCCCGCGACCTGCGCGAGATAGGCTTCCAGCTTCGAGATCTGATCCTTCAATTCGGCGCAACTTCGATGATCAGCCGCCGGCGTGGTGAACAGTTCTGCCTGTAGGGTGCTCAGTTCCGTCTTGGCGGTCTGAATCGCCTTTTTGTCGGAGATTGGGATACCAAAGTTCGATTCGGCCCCGGGCCAGTCTTTCAGGTGCCGCTCAGCCGCTTCACTCATCCCAAGCCCCAACTCGACCATCGAATTCTCAGTCGGCCGTTGTGGCGCTCCGGCGTCGGGGCCTCTGAGCGCTAAAGCGTCGATTTCACTCCGAGGATGGCGAAGGAGTTCCGCTATGAGGTCCATTCCGGCGAGGTGGCGAACGTGGACAGTCTTGCCATCGAACGCAAGCTCCCAGATGTCGCCTTCGCGCCGGAAAACGCACGCGGCGCGCTTCGCGAAGCGGGGCGTGTCCGAAAGCAAATCATCGTTAAGACTCTCTCCGTTCAGCGAGTCGCCGAGTTCCTCGGCAGGACAGGGTGCTTGCGGTCCAGGCGGCGCTGTTCCCCCAGGAACTGGGACCCGTGCAGACAGTTCTTCGGCGGTGACTGAAGCCTGTGGAATCGTAAGGAGAAGCGCCTCCGCGCGATAGTGCTTCATCCGTCCTGCTAAGTAACCTCGGAACCTGTTGGCGAATTCCTCCGCTACTTCATGTTGTCCGAGGCTTACCTTCTTGGGTGGTGCTGGAGTCGGCGATGGGCGAGCATCCCTGCCCCAGGCGTACCGATCGGACTGTCGGAAAGCCCAATAATCTCCGGAAGACCGATTCCCGATGTCACACCCGCCAACAACGCGGGGCCCAGTCGTTTTGGTTTCCAGGCTGATCCAGGTTTGCTCAACGGCGATGTCGAAGATCAGATCCGGAAGCGACTCCAGGAACTGATTCACATCATGCCCGTGCACATCCAGGATCTCTTTCGCGATGGCGTCAAAGAGGTTGCGATAGCATTCGAAGTACTTGAGTTTCCGATCGTGCCGAGCGGCGTCAATCATTAGGATTGCTGCCCTTATCCGGGTAGCACCGGCATCAGGCAAGTCAAGCGAAGAAATATCCACCATTGAAGAACGGGTCTCCTTCGTGGTGCATTACGTTCAGGTGAACGAGATTAAGCTTATCAATGAGGCCCGGACCGGGCCACCTTCACTGTGTAGTCCGAGAGGCCGCCGGTGGTTGAAGTAGTGACATCGGGTTGCGCCAGTCTCCCGGACTCCTCAATCAACATTCGAGTGAGTGTGCCGAGTCACCCCTCAGCGCGCTCATCCGGACAGCCGTGGCCTGGGATTCGCAGGTTGCCGCGGACGGGTGCCAGATAGAATTCGGATGTTTCCCAGGCATTCCAACGCACTACCGTCCGGACAATCTGCCGACGGGCGGCGTATATGGTTGTCGACATCGGACCAGACAGCGAATCAACCGCAGAGCGGAGATGGCTGTGGGCATCGACGAAATACGTCCATGCGGTACAAACCACAGCAAACTCCAGATCCCAGCGAGAGTCTCTGTGCCGGCGGCCCGCCTGACCAGCCTAACTTCGCGCGCGATTTCCAGCCAAGCCAACTCGACCTTGGCGATTTGGCCGAGGCGATTCGCTACCTCTTGACGATTGAATCTGGTCAACAAGATGTGGCCTCCGACGGGCCTCAATCCAACTTGCTTTCCCCGGCCCCGAGAGGGACTCATGTGGTGGAGGCAAACGGGACCGCCTAATGGCCGTTGCGATCTACACCCGCGTCAGTACCGAGGAGCAGCAGCAGCGCCAATCCATCCGGACACAGATCGAGTTCGGAGAGCGGTACTGCCAACTGCACGGATTGACCATTCACCGGATCTACGCCGATGAGAGCATTTCAGGAACGGTCCCTCTGGAACGGCGGCCGGAGGGCAGTCAGATCCTCCAGGACGCGCGCCAGAAGAAATTCGACCAGCTGCTCGTCTTCCGGCTCGATCGTCTTGGTCGGGACACTCGCCTGACTCTGAACGCCGTCGCCGACCTCGAAGCCCTGGGCGTCCGGATCCGGTCGATGACCGAGGAGTTCGATACTGCCACGCCCACGGGACGATTGATGCTCACATTACTCTCGGGCTTCGCTACCCACGAGCGCGAGGTGATCCGCGAACGGTGTGTCGCCGGTACGCTTCGTGTTGCAGAGGCTGGCGTATGGCTCGGCGGGATCGTCCCGTTCGGCTACCGAAAGGTCGGAGAGAAGCGGGACGCTCGTCTCGTGAGTTCAGAAGAGCCCATCCCGGGCCTGACGATGTCCGAGGCGGACGTCATCCGGGAGGTGTTCCGGATGGCAACAGCGGATAAGCACTCCTGCAGGGTTATTGCCGAACGGCTGAACAGCCTCGGCGTCCCGTGCGCCTACGTTCGGGACGGCCGCCTTGCTCTGCGAGGTAAGCGGAGGGAAAAGACCTCTGGCCTTTGGCGCCCAGGCCGCATTCGTGGCTTGATCACCAACAAAACCTACATGGGAATCCACGAGTTCGGCAAACGCACACGGAGCGGGCGTGCGGTGATCACGCGGTCTGTCCCCGCCATCGTGACCGAGGACACATGGCGAAAGGCTCAAGGGAACCTCAGATCGCACATCCTGTTTTCACCGCGCAACTCGAAAAACGAGTACCTCCTCCGAGGACTGATCAAATGCGCGCTGTGCGGTCACACCTACGTCGGTATCGCCGCCAACAGGCCGAACGGAAAGCGGGAGTTCTACTATCGATGCAATGCGGCCCACTCTCCATCGATCTACGCCGGCGTGGGCCGTTGCCAATCCAAGCCGGTGCGCGGCGAAGATCTGGAGCGGCAGGTGTGGTCCGACATCGAGTCCTTCCTCCGCGATCCTGAGCCGCTCCTGGAGCAGTTGCACGCGCGCCTGGAATCAGACGCGCAGGATTCGACGGGGATCCGTGAACAGGCCACCCACATTGAAGAGTTGATTGCCGCAAAGAGCGATGAACGGAATCGAATCCTGGCATTGTATCGGCGCGGACGGCTGAGCGACGCTGATCTCGACACTCAACTGGGGGAGATTGACCGGGAAGAGTCCACTCTTGGCGCGCAACTGGCGGAATTGCAGAGCCGGCTGACGGGCGCAGACTCGGTCGCTTCGACCGTCAGCTCCGCCCAGGATTTCCTGGAGCGGCTGAGGGACCGACTCGATCAGCCGACAACCTGGCGACAGAAGCGGCGCCTGGTGGAGGTGCTCGTCGCGGGCATCGCCGTCGACACCGTCGAGGAATGCGGTGTGCGTCAGACCCGGACGACGATCTCCTACCGCTTCAGCCAGCCCGACCATCCGCTGATGATCGTGCTTCCGCAGGTGCATGTTCACGGCACGGTCGTGCGGATTCCCACGGACCCCAAGACGGTCGGGGATCACCTCCGCCGGCGGCGGCTGGAACTCAAACTCCTTCAGCGTGACGTGGCTGCCCGAATTGGCGCCGACGAGTCAAGCGTCTTCAACTGGGAAGGGAACCGCGGCCGGCCACAGCTGAGGTACATGCCCGCCGTCATCGGCTTCCTGGGCTACAACCCTCTGCCGGAGGCGCCGGATCTCGCCGGGCAACTCGTTCGACAACGGACGTCGCTGGGACTGACACAGAAGGAGGCGGCGCAGCAGATCGGTGTGGACCCCGGCACACTGGCGCGGTGGGAGCGCGGGGAACGGGAGCCGACGGGGAGGTATACGGAGATGGTGGCGCAGTTCCTGGAGGAAAGCCGGTTGAGGAAGGGGCGGCTGCGGCAGGTGGGGTGAATCACGCTGAGACCTATCGCTGGCGGCGGCTGGGGTAGCCTGACAACAGATCCGAATCCGATTCGTCGGTTGCTATCCGGGCCGACTTCCAGATTACTCGTGGGGACGACGCATTGGGGAAAGCGACGATCTCGAGGTCCGCCGGTTCACCCCCACGCGCGTGGGGACGACTCGGCTGTCCGGCCCCATGAACTTGCATTGACCGGTTCACCCCCACGCGCGTGGGGACGACGACGTGCTGGCGCTCGAAGGCCGCGAACTCGACGGTTCACCCCCACGCGCGTGGGGACGACAAGCCCTCCCCTGTGTAAAGCGGTCGAAGTGACGGTTCACCCCCACGCGCGTGGGGACGACTGGGCACGTTCGGCGTGGCCGGTAGCGCCTCGCGGTTCACCCCCACGCGCGTGGGGACGACGATACCATTCACCAGCACTTTGATGATGTCGGCGGTTCACCCCCACGCGCGTGGGGACGACACTGCATTCTAAAGGGCTTTGGGCACCTGTACCAGTTTTAGCCCATCCCGGTCCACAATCCAACGGTCAGTGGCTCCCCATGACTCGATTTCGAAGCCCTGCTCGTTGCGCGCGTGGTAGATGAGAAGTCCGGCTCCGCCCTTCATGCCAGCGCAAACGCGCTCCCATAGTTTTCGACGGACCGTCGGTTTCAGGGTCCCGACGAACACGCCGGTACAGGGTTCCAGCATCCAACGGGTCAGTTCACCCCTCAGGCTGGGCGGGACCCGCTCCAGGATCATCACCACCATCGGGTTCCTCCGAATAGTTGACACCGCCCTCGACGCGTCCCGCCACCGGATCCCACAGTCCCGCGGGCAAGGCGTCGTCGGCGTCGAGCAGGCTGTCCAGCGAGGCATCCGCATCCTCGCCGATCCCATCGAACAGATACGTGAGGTCGGGCAGGATCCGTTCCAGTAGGCGCTCCTCCATGAACAGATCGCGCATAGCTTGCCGAACTGTCCCCTCGATGTTCTCCGGGTTCAGCTTCGCAGCGGCAAAAGCGGCGGGGATCGAGGTCTCCGTCTTGTAGAGGTCTGCAACGTCGTAGACGAACGAGAGCGCCTTGCCGGTGTGGATGAAGCCGAGGGCCGGCGAGTAGCCGGCGGCCACGATGGCTGCGTGGCAGATGCCGTACAGACAACTGTTGGCACAGGAGAGTGCGCGGTTCGCCGGGTCGGCGGTTTTCCAGCTCTTGCGGTCGTAATTGCGACCCAGCCAAGACACACCCGTGGCCCGGCTCGCTTCGTCATAGGTTGAGCGGACGCGGATGCCCTCGCGGCCGCGGAGTTGCTGGAGCGATAGGGACTCGTCCACCTCTTCATCGAAGCGGCGGGCGTACAGACGGCGCACAACGGCGAGGCGACTGCTCGGGTTCGCCCATGCGCTGGCTTGTCGCAGCAGGTTGCGGGACGATCGTGTCTCGCCGAGCCCGACGCCGTAGACCCGGACCGCCTCCTCGCCACACCACAGGATCATGCAACCGGATTCGGCGAGTGTCCTGACAGCGGCGTGAGTGATGGTGGTCCCGGGGCCGAGCATAAGCAGAGAGAGGGCGGCGCACGGGACGGGCGTGCGGCCGGTCTCCTCCCAAATCGAGATGGACTTGCCGTCCTGCTCGATCCGGCACTGGTGAACGTAGAGGAAGCTCCAGCCGTCCTCGACGCGAGGGAGCAGATGAAGATCCTTCAGCGCCATGGCTCATCCCCCCGGGGCAAGAGAAAACAGGCCGTACCCGTAGGCCTTCCCCGTGCCAATTCCCGTCCGCAGAGCGGCATGAAACAGGACGGGGTCGGCCACTTCCAGGCGGCCTTCAAATGCTACCCCGCAGAAGGTCATCCGGGATGGTGGCCCGTCTGGTCGGGTCTTGAGGCCGGTGGCCCGGAGGTCGCGGCCGCTGCGGACGTCCGGCACGTGGGCGGCGGCGCACACTGCCTTGAGGCGGAACCCGCACTGTTCCGATTTGCGCTCGAGCCATGCGAGCCATTCCTGCTCGCCGCGCAGTTCGACCCGCTTGCCGTTGTTCTTACGGCCGTCGGCGCCGGTCTTCGTGCCGATCTTGCGGGTGGGGTTGGCAAGCAACTTGAAGCGGAGCATGCTCCCCGTGTCGATTCGCCCGAGGATCTCGGTGATCTCCTTGACCTCGTACCCGGAGACGGGGTGAACCCAGGCAGAAGGGAGTCGCGACCAGTCGGGGGGCAGGACGGATTGCGCAAGCAGGTTAATGTCCCCGCCGGATGTCGCTTCGACGCGGTAGAGGAGACCGGCCTCGAGGCGGGCGGCGCCGTTCGACGACAGCCCGTCGGGGAAGGCGTTCATAAGGGTGCGGTGCATGGCCATGCAGTCAGCCAGGTCGCGCCGGGCTTCGCGGCTGCGCAGATTGAGGACGAGCCGGGATAGGTAGATCGGATCAGACATGTGCCGCCTCCAACCGACGTGTCTCGACACCCCGGACGGTAAAGGTCCGTTCGAGAAAGGACACGGGGACATCCTGCCGGCGCTCCGCCGCGGATTCAAGAGCAACCTCTAGAACCAGGCGCTGGCGGGCCGGAGCTGCAGCGCGGCGCCGGTCGCCGCCGGTTGGATCAGGGAAGGAGGCGAGACCGTCCGCGAGCCAGGTTTCGCGCCCCTCGGGCCCTTGCGTGGAATCCGGCGGCAGCGCCACAGGCAGCGTGGGGACGTAGGACTTTCGGCCCAGGGAGAGAACCCAGACCGGGACACGGAGGGCCTGGTCGATCCGTTGCAGGATTGGCAGTGGTCCTTCAAGTCCGACCAGGAAGTCGGCGTCCTCCAGGAAATGCCTGGGCGAAACAACTGTCCCGC
>Ga0116171_10004212_pt1 | contig 12995 bp, 10 predicted proteins | sample AD_JPNHW2_MetaG_FD_89798 | JGI IMG/M metagenome (GOLD analysis project Ga0116171, IMG submission 89798) | Active sludge microbial communities of municipal wastewater-treating anaerobic digesters from Japan - AD_JPNHW2_MetaG | ecosystem: Engineered > Bioreactor > Anaerobic > Digestate | place...
AATAATGGAAGACTCTACTTTGGGACGGGGATAAAAGCAGTCAGCCGACACGTCAAAGAGCCTCTCAACGCCTGCATACATCTGGAGTAGAACCGAAGGTACACCATAATTTTTATTATCCGGTAAAGATACCAGGCGTTGCACAACCTCTTTTTGCAACATTAAAGTAAAGCAACTGATGGCTGATCGTGAAGACAATAAATGAAAAATTACGGGACTGGAGATGTTGTATGGTATATTACCTATTACATTAACTTTAGCATTATAATTATTTGATATTGAGGATATATCAAATTTTAATATATCGCAGGAATGAATTTCCACATTGGAGCATTCATCAAATTGATCATGGAGAATTTTCACTAACTGAGGATCAATTTCCACGGCAATTACCCGCTTGGCAATCTGCGCTATATCTTTTGTCAGGACGCCGATCCCGGCACCGATTTCAACAACGATGTCGTCTGAAGAAAAGCGCCCGGCGGCGGCAATTTTTTGGATAGTATTAACATCCACGAGAAAGGACTGACCTAATTTTTTCCTTGGCCTAATGCCATATTGATGAAGAATTTCCCTGGGTGTGATCATAGATGTTTCATCTTCGGAAAAAAATTATAAGGATGGGTTTAATTTTACCCTCACCCTCACCCTCAACCTTCGAGAGGGGAGGAAACTTATAGGTGCGCAACCAAGGGCCAGCGCGATACGGCATTTAAATCCAACGAATCCGCGCGTCCGTTTTTCAGCATAATCTCCCCCAGCGCCGCTATCATAGCCGCGTTGTCCGTACATAAAATCATCGGCGGAATAAATAGTTCTATACCCGCCTTGGCCGTAGCTTCGACAAATCTTAGCCGCAATCGGCTATTGGCGGCAACACCACCACAAACAACGATCCGGGAAATACTATTTTCGTTGGTCGCTTGCAGCGTTTTATCAATCAGCACATCGATAATCGCTTCCTGATAACTGGCCACAATATCCGGCAATTCTTCTTTATTGAAATTCCCCCCCCGTTTTTTGAACATGGTTAACAGTGACGTTTTCAAGCCGCTGAAGCTGAAATCATGTGAATCCTTCATAGCGCGGGGGAAATTATATGCTTTGGAATTACCGATTTTTGCCATTTTGTCGATAACAACGCCACCCGGATAGCCCAGATCGAGCAGCTTGGCAGCCTTGTCGAAAGCTTCGCCCGCGGCATCGTCGAGCGTGTGGCCGAACAACTGAAACTCGTGATAATTGTTTACCAGATAAACATTGGTGTGACCGCCGGAAACGACTAGTGCGACAAAAGGGAATTGCGGCTTTTTTTCGGCCAGGAATGAGGCCATGATATGCCCCTCCAGATGATTGACGCCGACAAAGGGAATCTTAAGACCATAAGCCAGCGCCTTGGCGGTGGACAATCCGACAAGCAATGAGCCAATCAAACCCGGTCCTCTTGTAACGGCAATACCTTCCAGGTTTTTCAATGTCAGTCCTGCATCCGCCATCGCCTGTCTAATCACGGGAGAAATGGCTTCAATATGTTTACGCGACGCAATCTCCGGAACGACGCCTCCGTAAGCACTGTGATCCTGAATTTGCGAAGCAATGACATTGGAAAGTAGCTTTCCGTCATTGACAATCGCGGCCGCTGTTTCATCGCACGATGACTCGATTCCTAAAACAAACAATTTTTAATCCTTCTTAATAATTTCTTTACAAACAATTCAAAAAACTTATATAAAAGCATGAAGTATTTGTAAACAAACTTTTACCAGTATTTATTGATCGGATTAGTTTCCATGGAAATAAAAACTGATTTCTTAATTATCGGCAGCGGTATTGCGGGCTTAAGCCTAGCCATAAAAGTCGCGCAACTCGGATCAGTGGCGATTGTTACAAAAAAAGAAAAATCGGAGTCCAATACCAATTATGCCCAGGGCGGAATCGCAGCAGTAACAGACAAAACAGATAGTTTTGAAGAACACATCAGTGATACACTGGCCTGTGGCGCAGGACTCTGCAACCGAGATGTTGTCGAGTTTGTGGTTCGTGAGGCGCCTCCCAGAATTCAGGAATTGATTGAGTGGGGTGTCAATTTCACAAAATCAGAAGTACCTCCTCATCTTTATGATTTAGGACAGGAGGGAGGCCATCATCGTCGGCGCGTATTGCACGCCAAAGATCTGACCGGCCGCGAAATCGAACGGGCGCTGCACGAGAAAGTTGCCGCTCTGAAGAATGTTCAAATTTTCGAGAATCATATCGGCATTGATCTCATCATCCAAAAAGATGCCGCAGGCCTTACAATGAATTGCCTGGGCGCCTATGTGCTCGACGTTCATAACAGTGAAATCCATACCTACCGCGCCAAATATACTATTCTGTCCACCGGTGGCGCAGGCAAGGTTTATCTGATTACTACTAACCCGGACATTGCCACAGGCGACGGCATTGCGATGGCTTACCGCGCGGGCGCTCAAGTTGCTAATATGGAGTTCATCCAGTTTCATCCGACCTGTCTTTTTCATCCGGAAGCCAAGGCGTTTCTCATCAGCGAAGCCGTCCGCGGCGAAGGCGGAATACTCAAATTGAAAAACGGTGATACCTTCATGGAGAAATATCACCCCATGAAAAGTCTCGCACCGCGAGACGTTGTGGCCAAAGCCATCGATACGGAAATCAAGCAGTCCGGCGACGAATATGTCCTGCTGGACATCACGCACCACGGCCGCGATTTTTTGATCGACCGTTTTCCCAACATCTACCATAAATGTCTGGAGTATGGCATCGACATGGCCGTACAGCCCATTCCTATCGCGCCGGCGGCTCATTATATTTGTGGTGGCGTTGTCGTTGATCATTACGGCAAAACGTCGATCGATAACCTGTTTGCTTGCGGCGAAGTCTCCTGCACCGGCCTCCACGGCGCCAACCGCTTGGCCAGCAATTCGCTCCTGGAAGCGCTGGTTTACTCCCATCGGGCTTATATAAGAATCGCCAAATCATTCCGGCAAACCGAACTCAGTGATGCACAGATCCGCCCTTGGGATCCCGGTGACACAGCCGAAAGCAACGACAGCATCGTTGTCACGAACAACTGGGATGAAATCCGCAGATGCATGTGGAATTATGTTGGTATTGTGCGTTCGGATAAGCGTCTGGAACGAGCCGAGCGGAGAATAGATATGGTCCAACGGGAAATCCACGAATATTACTGGAACTACAAAGTCACAAAAGACCTCATCGAACTGCGCAATATTACCACCGTGGCCAAGCTGATCGCGCAAAGCGCACGTGCCAGAAAAGAAAGCCGCGGCCTGCATTACACGATAGACTATCCGGATACGCTGGATTCATTCCTGAAAGATACCATTCTGGTAAAAGAATAATACATTCTCTAACCGATGTTCATGTATAACCAGTAGGGAACGGCTTGAATGACCTGAAGGTCACGCAATCATTCCCCACAATTTTAAACTTGAAATACCCTATTAAAAATAAAATCCAGATTCTTCAGGAAATTGTTCACGTTGAAAATATCTGCCAGGTCTTTCTCGTCCAGATATTTTTTAACAATTCCGTCTTGCGCCAGAAGCTTTTGAAATTCTATTCCTTCGTGCCAGGACTTCATCGCGTTCTTCTGAACAACAGCATACGCGTCTTCGCGCGTTGTCCCTTTTTCAATGAGCGACAGCAAAACCATCTGTGAAAAGATCACACCGTGCGTCATATTTAAATTAGACAGCATGCGCTTCGGATAAACGACCAGCTTATCCATCATATCAGTAAACCGCCCCAGCATAAAATCCAGAACAATCGTTGCATCCGGTCCGATCACTCTTTCTACAGATGAATGGCTGATGTCTCTTTCGTGCCACAATGCAACGTTTTCCAGCGCCGCAACTGCGTAAGAACGCACCAGCCTGGCTAAACCGGAGATGTTTTCCGAAAGCACGGGATTGCGCTTATGCGGCATAGCCGAAGACCCCTTCTGACCCGGCGAGAAATATTCCTCCGCCTCCCGGACTTCGGTTCTTTGCAGCAGGCGAATCTCCTGTGCAAACTTATCCAACGACGACGCGACAATCGCTAAGGTAGTAAAAAACTCAGCATGACGGTCGCGTTGGACAATTTGCGATGACACGGGCGCGGGTTTCAGGCCAAGTTTTTCGCAGACATACTCTTCGACAAACGGCTCGATAAATGAAAAAGTGCCCACGGCTCCCGCTATTTTCCCATAACTTACCGTTTCTTTAGCTCGAAGTAAACGGGCGCGATTTCGCTGCATTTCCTGATACCATAGGGCCATTTTCAGGCCAAACGTAATCGGCTCGGCATGGATGCCATGCGACCGGCCGATCATTAAGGTATTCTTATGTTCAAGTGCTTTCTTTTTTAACACCGCCAGAAGTTGATCAAGATCATCGAGGAGAATTTCGGCGGCTTCTTTTAACTGCACCGCCAGCGCCGTGTCCAAAACATCCGAGGATGTAAGCCCCATATGAATGAAACGGCCGTCCTCCCCTATTTTTTCCGTGAGGGACGTTACAAAAGCGATGACATCGTGTTTGGTGATTTTTTCAATTTCATCAATCCGGGCCACATTGATGGACGCTCTGGCTTTAATATTTTTGACCGCTTCTGCCGGAACCTTGCCCAGTTTGGCCATTGCCTCGCAAGCCGCTACTTCGACGTCCAGCCATTTCTGATATTTGTTTTCCTGGCTCCAGATCGCTGTCATTCTCTCTCTTGAATATCTTGAAATCACAATCGTCTCCTGTCTTCTTTAATCCGTCCTATTTAGCCGCTTTTTGAAGATCTTTTATTTTATCTGTTTTTTCCCAGCGGTAATCATCCATAAATAATGTACGTGGGATTTTGCGGTAAATGTCGCTCTTCAGCAGGCCGAATTTTTCAATCATTCCCTGAGGAGTCAAATCAAAATTTTTCTCAATAATTTTTTCCAGTTTTTCATCTGATATTTTTCCGGTTCCAAACGTATTGACATAAACGGAAAACGGTTTGGCAATGCCGATAGCATAGGCAAGCTGAACCGAACATTTGGATGCCAGACCTGCCGCCACAATATTTTTAGCAACATAGCGCGAACCGAAAACCGCCGAACAATCCACTTTTTCCGGTGATTTGTTGACAACCGCGCCGCCGCCTAACTGTGCTCCCGGATAACCGCCGTATAACTGCACGACCAGTTTACGTCCGGTAATGCCTGAATCTGCAGAACTGCAGGAATTGAGGGCATTCCATTCGCCGGTAGGATTGAAAAGGAATTCTGTTTTCCTGTCCACGCAATCCTTGAGACTATCGAAGGCTATTTTCTTGGCGCGGTCACGGACTTTGCCATGATTACTTTTTACATAACGGTAATCAACGGCATTAGACATCAATATTTTTGCCACACGAATCGGTCTCCCTGTTTTAATATCATAATCCACAGAAACCTGTCCTTTCCCATCCGGTGCAAACATAGGATCCTGGCAATATTCAAAGGCTCTCATCAGTTTATTGACCAGAACATAAGGCAGAGGAAGAAGTTCGGGCGTTTCATCACAGGCAAAACCATACATCAGTCCCTGATCGCCCGCACCGATTTCATGATCTTTGTTTAAAAGACAGCTTGTTCCCCGGTTGATGTCCGGCGACTGGGGAATGATGGCATTTAGTACACCCATTGTATGTCCGTTTAAGCCCACTGCTGCGTGGTTGTAGCCCAACGCCAAAACAGCATCCCTGGCAATCTGGTCGATATCTACAAACACTCGAGTCCGCACTTCACCCCCGACAAGACATATTCCCTTGCCTAAAAATACTTCAATGCCGCAATGGGGCATATTTGCCAGATTAAGCCCATCTTTTTCTTTCCGTTCCCCATCCAGAATCTCTGCAATAACATTGGCCGCAATAATATCCGCTACCAGATCAGGATGACCCACTTTGACACCTTCCGATGAAATCTGCATAATCATTTTCTCCTTACAATTTTTTTCTGTAGGTTTTAATCATAACAAACAAAAAAACCCGTGCAAAAGCACGGGTTCAATAAAATATGATTCATTGATATTCAGTGCTTTAGCACATTTATAGAGCGGAGCAATTTACTTTTAAATCACCGCTTGCGAGGCACCATACCACACAAACGCATAAAATCAAGAAAAAAATCTACCTTCTTTCTTTCGCCTTGATCCCTGATCCTTATACCCTGAACCTGTTTTTGACCTTTTCTCAAATGTCCATCTGCTGCGGTGTCAGTTCTCTGATGGCATAATCCATATAAATCTTTTCTTTGATAAAAAGCTCGTATAAATTTGAATCAATATGTTGATCCTTGACCATGGACTCCATTATTTTCAAAGCCTCGCCCAGTGTTTTTTCTTTTTTGTAAGGCCGGTCTTTGGCGGTAAGCGCTTCAAAAATATCGGCCAGAGCAATGATGCGCGACTGCAGGGGCAGCTGTTCGCCCTTTAGCCCTAGCGGATAACCGCTGCCGTCGAGTTTTTCATGATGCGCAGCGGCATACTCGGCGATCTTTTGTAATTTTCTGGGAAAAGGCAGCTTAGCCAGCATTTTGTATGTTACAGCTGCGTGATTATTGATAATATTTCTTTCTTCAGCATTGAGTGTACCGTGGCGGATGCTCAAATTATAAATTTCATCTTCGGTGAGCAGCGGCAAAGTTTGCGTACTGGTGCTCCACGTCCTTTGGGCAATTAGTTTGATCCGCTCAATCATTTTATCCTCAATGAACTCACTGCTGCTATTCACGCGCACCAGGAACTGATATTCTTCATCCAGCGCCTTGATTTCTTTTTCAACATCCTGCGATGGATAAGCGTCCAAATTCTCCCGGGCATTCTTTATCGCCAGTTGATATTCCCGCTTAAGCATTTCAAAGCGGATTTTAACGTCTTCAATCCGGTCATATACTTTTTCCAATTTTGTTGATTTATCCACGACATGTTCGGGTGTGGTAATTTTCCCGACATCATGCAACCAGGCAGCCATGCGCAATTCCCGCATTTCATCATCGCAAAAGGATATCGAAGCAAAATACCCCTCATGAGTGTGATTGATTCTATCGGCAATTTTAATGGTTAGATCGACCACACGTCGGACGTGTCCGCCCGTATAGGGGGACTTTTCGTCAATGGCAATGGCAATGGTTCGAATGAAAGCATCCAGCAGATTTTCCAGTTCAACAATCAGCAAGTTTTTGGTTAGAGCCACCGCTGCCTGGGAGGCCATCGATTCGGCCAGTTTCTGCGCCTTCCCGGAAAAAGGAATGACATGACCCTCTTCCTGGTCTTTCGAGTTTATCAGCTGCAAAACGCCGATGATATCATTGTCATGATTACGCATCGGGACAACCAGCATCGATTGCGTACGATAACCGGTTGCCTGATCGAACGCCCGAGGACCATCAAAATTAAAACCGGGCGCATCGTAAACATCGGGAATATTGACCACCTCTCCTGTCGCCGCCACATGCGCGGAAACATGAGTGTGATCAGACGACCCATCGGCAGCGATCAATTTTAAGGTTGGCCAGGTCATTTCATCACCTGTTCCACCCATGGCCAGCCCCAAGGATTCGTTCTGAACAATAGCAAACTGAAGCTCTTTTGCGTTATCCGACATCATATAAAGCGTGCCGCCATCGGCGTTCGTGATAGTCCGCGCTTCGGTTAATATTTTCTCCAAGAGACGGTCGATATCCTTCTCCGCAGAAAGCGCCAGACCGATTTGAGTTAACCGTCTCACATGATCCGCGTCAATGGAATCGCCACTATTTTTTTTGTCTTGCATGAATGTCTTCCCGCTTTCTGCCGTTAACGGATTATAACCACAGGAACTTCTTTTTCCAGTTGTTCTTTTATTTTTAGGAACTCCTCATCCGAGTATGTCTTTTCCTTAATATATTTTTCATTCAGTGTCCTGGCCGGCTGAAATTTTTGCAAAGCGTAGCGTTTAGCGCCGGCAATTTCCCGGATGATCGCCAAAATATCTTTTGTCGTCAGCAGCGAAGCTACAACGGTTGTACGGAATTCATGTGGAATTTTCGCCTTTAAAACAATCTGAATACTTTCCCGGATAATGTCGATAGCCACCGATGATTTCACAACACTTTCGTACTTTTCGGCCGGCGCTTTCACATCCAGCGCGATAAAATCAAGAAGTTTTTCCTGGATCAGACGGGCAAGAACATCCGGATATGAGCCGTTGGAATCAAGCTTTACGGCAAATCCCATTTTACGAATCTTTTGGATAAAAGGAATTAAATCTTTCTGGAGGGTCGGTTCACCACCGGTGATGGTTACCGCGTCAATCTTTCCTTGGCGGGTTGAGAGAAATCCCAGAACGTCTTTTTCCGACAGGCAGGGCTGATATAATTTTTGTTCCACCAGTTCCGGATTATGACAATAAGGACAGCGGAAATTACAGCCTTGTGTGAAAACGATGGCGCTGATTTTTCCAGGATAATCAATTAAAGATACTTTTTGCAAACCACCGATTTTCATGTGTCCCTTATGCCATCCCGGATGACTTCAACCAACTGGGCCCCGCCGGGATTGGCAGGGCTTGCAACAAAATCCACTGCTTCATTTACTGAAGCCGGTACACCTGACGTGAATCAAATTCTTCCTGTTTGCCTTTGTTCCACTGCTTGACCGGCCTAAGATAGCCAACCACGCGTGAATAGACTTCGCAGGATTCTGCGCAGGTTGGACAATTTTCCACTTCCCCTTTGAGGTATCCGTGCGATGGGCAGACGCTAAAGGTTGGCGTAAAAGTCAGATAGGGTAGATGGTAATTGGAGCAGATTTTGCGCACCAGTGATTTAACAGCCAGAGGATCGTCGATGCGCTCACCCGCAAATGTATGAAAAACCGTGCCGCCAGTATAACGCGTTTGAATTTCATCCTGCAAATCCAGTGCTTCAAAGATATCATCGGTATAACTCACCGGTAGCTGCGTGGAGTTGGTATAATACGGCTCCGCCGTTTTTGACTTTCCATCGCTGGCGGAAATAATATCCGGATATTTGACTTTGTCGATACGCGCCAGACGATAGGAGGTACCTTCTGCCGGCGTGGATTCCAGATTATAATTATTGCCCGTTTCTTTCTGATAGGCAATCAATCGTGTTCGCATAAAATCCAGAACCGATTTAGTGAAGGTTTGGCCTTCTGACGATGCAATATTAGTTCCCAGCAGATTCAGGCAGGCTTCATTCATACCGACCAGTCCGATGGTGGAAAAATGATTTTTCCAGTATTCGTTGAATCTTTCTTTGACATTGCGTAGATAATACTTTGTGTAAGGATAGAGATTGCTGTCGGTAAATTTCTCCAATACCTTCCGTTTTGTTTCCAGACTTTCCTTAGCAGTGTCCATCAGCTTAGCCAATTGCTGCATAAAATCTTTTTTGGTTTTGGCCCGATAGCCGATACGCGGCATATTGATCGTAATGACGCCGATGGACCCGGTCAGCGGATTGGAACCGAAAAGCCCGCCGCCTCTCATCTGCAGTTCCCGGTTGTCGATACGCAGGCGGCAGCACATGCTGCGCGCATCTTCGGGGTTCATATCGGAATTGATGAAATTAGAAAAATACGGCACACCATATTTCGCGGTCATTTCCCAAAGATCGGTCATATTGGGGTTGTCCCAGTCAAAATTCTTGGTGACGCTGTAGGTGGGAATCGGAAATGTAAAGACTCTGCCTTTCGCGTCGCCCTCGGCCATCACCTGTAAAAATGCCTTATTGAACAAATCCAGTTCTTCCTGGAATTCCTTGTACGTTTCCTTCTGAGGTTTGCCGCCGATAATAACAGGCTGATCCGCATAATACTTGGGAACGGTCAAATCCAGTGTAACATTTGTAAACGGCGTTTGAAAACCGACACGCGTGGGCACGTTAATGTTAAAGATGAATTCCTGAAGCGCCTGCTTGATTTCCTTAATACTCAAACCATCATACCGGATGAAGGGCGCCAGTAACGTGTCGAAGTTGGAAAACGCTTGAGCACCGGCCGCTTCACCCTGAAGCGTGTAAAAGAAATTGACCACCTGCCCTAAGGCGCTGCGCAAATGCTTAGCAGGCTTGCTTTCCACCTTACCGGACACACCGCGGAACCCCTGCAGAAGCACATCATATAAATCCCAGCCCACGCAATAAACGGACAACAAGCTTAAATCGTGAATGTGAAAATCACCTTCGGTATGCGCCTTGCGGATTTCCGGCGTATAAATTTCATTGAGCCAGTACACCTTGCTGACCTCGGAAGATATATAATTATTCAGTCCCTGCAGGGAATAATCCATATTGCTATTTTCATTAATCTTCCAGTCGGCCTTTTTTAAATACTGATCGACCAGATCCACTTCCATTTTATTCGTGATATCTCTGAGACGGGAGTGTTGATCACGATAAATGATGTAGGCTTTAGCAGTCATGCGATACGGAGACTGCAGAAGAACTTCTTCGACGATATCCTGTATTTCTTCCACCGATAGAATTTTACCGTTGAAAAGTTGCTCCGCAAGATTGAGCACCTTGATGGTCATCTTGCGCGCCTCCTTCATATCAAATTCACCCGTGGCGGCACAGGCCTTGGCAATGGCATTGGTAATCTTATCCGCGTTAAACTTGACTAAACGGCCATCTCTCTTTTTAATCCTTGTGTTCATGTGCCCCCCCTCCCGGCATGATTAAAAGAAATAATTGCCCCGAATACGCTATATATTGGGGTTTGAGGCGGATATTAACACTACATATGGGCCTTATCAAGAAAAAATATGTAGAAACGAATAATAACTGTCAGTCATTTTATGGATTGCAATTTGTCTAGTGCCGGTTTATGAAAGGATTATTAATTTGAAGGATGGTTGGTTTTGAAAATTGATTTCGTAAAAGCATCGAATGTTAAGGGTTTTTTAGATGAAGTAGAGGCAAAGCGCCTCTACATGCTGGCCCTGGAAGCCTCCAGGTTTGCCCCCTGCCTGGAAATCGGCAGCTATTGCGGGAAATCCGCAATTTATTTAGGCTCCGCCTGCAAGGAAAACAACGCCATATTGTTTTCAGTTGACCATCATACAGGCTCAGAAGAACAGCAACCAGGCCAGGAATACTTTGATCCAGAATTACTGGATAAAGAAACGGGAAAAATCGATACATTTCGATTATTTCGTAAAACGATTCATGATTTTGATCTGGGAAATTCCGTAGTGCCGATTATCGGACGGTCGGAAGTTGTCGGACGCGCTTGGAAAACACAGCTTGGCCTTATCTTCATCGACGGTAGCCATGCTTATGAATCCGTATTGAACGACTATCAAATCTGGGCAAAACATATCCTGCCGGGCGGCTATCTGGTCTTTCACGATATCTTCCCGAATCCGGAACAAGGCGGCCAGGCACCTTATCTTGTTTACCAAAAGGCGGTCGCATCAGAGTTGTATGACGTGCACCCTCTTTTTATATCGCTGGGTGTATTGAAACGTAAGGTATTATAGTGAAGCTTCAACCACCAGGAAAGCTTATTTTGCAGTATAGCCACGGCTGTCCAGGCATGATCCCATAGCCCTTTGATAATCCGACCGCTTTTGAATGATCTGATCCCCGGGTATTCCTGAGGAAATTTTTGTCGGGTCATAGTTTGTCTGTCCCACTGCCCACATATGACATTCATAACGGTCATTGGCTTGTTTCTCTTCACTTTGACCTTCACGGGGATAGATAAACATTTTACTTTCCATAATCTCGTTACTATCCTCAGGGGCAGGTGGTTCAACAACGACATAACCTCCCGGAGTTTGTGTGTAATATGTTTCATTTGCATAGTAGTATGGTATGCCATGAATCCAAATCGTGGCATAAGCAAGGGGCAAAAATGGAGCAAATAGTCCGATAGGCGGGGCAACTACAACATAACTTCCGTGATGCGGCCTATACCAAACTCCATGAGATGAATAATAACGGGAGTGGTTATGCATTACCGCTCTGTGATTTCTAGGCAACGATCTTACTGATTGACCGCGGGCTGGATATGAACGATTGTGTTGATAGCGGGAATCAACAAATCTCTTTTGCTGAGACGCGGGCGCTCTTTTAGGCGCCTGTGCCTGTGCTTGCTGTGTAAAGCAGTAGAGGCTTATTCCCGAGAACATAAATAATGACAGCGCAATGGCAAAATATCTTTTTAAATGAATATGCAACATGATAATTACTCCTCATTGACAATGATTAAACTTACTTCACGGTATATCCGCGGCCTTCAAGACAGGCCGACATGGCCCTGCGAAACTCTAGTGCCTTTTTTTCCTTGTGAACATTTCGCGCTTGATTGCCGTTCGCGTAAGCTTCCTCCAATTGCCGGGCTGCTTCCTGGCGTGAAATATCAGAGACAGCGCCAGCCATTGCGCCGCCGGCAGCTCCGATGATAGCTCCCTGTGCGGCATAATGTGGACCGCCGATTAAAGCGCCCAGCACCGCTCCGGCAATGGACATGATGATGGTATCCTGACCAGGCGGAGGCATGGGAACAACCCGAACACGCTGTTCTGGGATAATTGATGATGCGCTCGGGTCAAAACCAGTCTGATCTACCGCCCAGTTATAACACGCGTAATGATCACGTGACTGTTGTTCAGTGGATTGTCCCTTGTTTGGGTAAAAATAAATCTGCGTAATGGCTGTAATATTTTGATTTTGTTCCGGTTGAGTCATTACTTGTTCATGTGGATAGTAATAACAGGAACTTAATAACAAAATTACCGAAAGAAGTAAAAACTTTGTCCAATATTTTGCTAAGCTATTTGTTTTTTGAAAGATTTCATTAATCATGTTCTTCTTTCTCCACTTCAGGTATTGCCCTGATAAAAATTTTTTGAGTCATAATACCTTTATACTAATTGATTTCTTCTTTATTGTCGCATTATCAGTTCCCCCTGTTTCGGAACGTAGAAGTCCGCCCAGCGGTTTTCCG
>Ga0116171_10004213_pt1 | contig 12990 bp, 8 predicted proteins | sample AD_JPNHW2_MetaG_FD_89798 | JGI IMG/M metagenome (GOLD analysis project Ga0116171, IMG submission 89798) | Active sludge microbial communities of municipal wastewater-treating anaerobic digesters from Japan - AD_JPNHW2_MetaG | ecosystem: Engineered > Bioreactor > Anaerobic > Digestate | place...
AGGGAGTTTGCTAAGTTATCCCTTTCCCTACCGAACGCGGCTACCGTGCAGGTAAGTACGTACAATATTCGCGGACAAGAAGTTAAAACGGAGAGCTTCCTTTATCAGCCGAACAACAAAGATAGTTTTAACTGGATGGCAGTAGACAGACAAGGTGAGAAACTGCCAGCCGGGATATATCTCCTCAGGATAAAAGCGGGTACACAAAGCAAGACAGCACGGGTGGTCGTAATCCACTAATCATTAGTACCCGTATCAATCTGGCAGACTTAGATAGGCTGTTATTATTCAACTGCGACGCACCTTAGAATCAGACCTCTGTGTCTCTGTGTCTCTGCTTCTCTGTGTAAAATAATCAGATGCCAACAGGTAGAGAATTTATTTGACAAGATGAATCGCCTTCATATTGGTGTTTGCGAGGTGATATGACCTCATGATGTGTGTGTAAAATTCAAGATAAAAATCTCCCATATTAAAGGAGCTCATATGCCAGTCGAAAAAGCCCAGCTTGACGCGGTCATAGCCGCCTACAAAGGCAAAAAAGGCATTCTCATTCCTCTCATGCAAAAGGTTCAGGCGCTGGAAGGCTATCTCTCCCGGGACACAATGCGCTATCTGGCGCAGGAGATCGGGATGCCCGCCGCGGAGATCTTTGGAGTCGCCACCTTCTATTCGATGTTCCATCTGGAACCTCAAGGCAAGCACGTTATTCGTGTATGCAAAGGCACTGCTTGCCACGTTTCCGGAGCAAATGCGATCGCAGTCGCCCTCAGAGACGATCTGGAGCTGGAAGCCGGCGAGGTCACGACGAAAGATATGCGGTTCACCCTGATGGAAGTTGCCTGTCTGGGCTGTTGCAGCCTAGCTCCGGTGATCATGATCGATGATCAGACCTTTGGAAAACTGACTCCCGAAGCCATACCCGGCATTCTGGAACGGTTCGCTTTTTAAGTGGGGGGAAATATGGAACAGATATCAGTAAAAGTAGGAATGGCAAGCTGCGGCAGAGCTGCCGGAGCGACAGACGTTTATCGCAAACTAAGCGAATACCTTGCTGAAAAAAAAATGCCGGTGAGTCTGCAAAAGACCGCCTGTATCGGGATGTGCTTTGAAGAACCGTTAGTGGAATTCACTGGCGGAAAGGGCGGTTCGATCACAGTAGGGCAAGCTTCCGCCGAGACGATCACCACAGCCCTGGAAGAATACCTCGAGGGGAAAGAGCTATCTCAGCGTGTGATCCTTGCCGAAAGAGGCACGGCGATCCACAATGAACTTTTAGGCGCGCAAGTGCGCATCGTACTGAGGAATTGCGGCAAGATCGATCCTGAATCTCTGGACGAGTATCTTGAAACAGGCGGGTATAAAGCGCTAAAACAAGCACTCTCTCTGAAACCTGAAGAGATCGTGGAAACCGTGAAAGCCTCCGGACTCCGGGGTAGAGGCGGTGCTGGGTTCTCCACAGGGATGAAGTGGAGCTTTGCCATGAAAGCGCCCGGACCAAAGAAATATGTGGTCTGTAACGCTGATGAAGGCGATCCGGGAGCGTTCATGGACCGCAGTGTCCTCGAAGGCGATCCGCACTCTGTGATCGAAGGAATGATCATCGGAGCCTATGCCATGGGCGCGGATGAAGGCTATATCTACTGCCGTGCCGAATATCCCCTGGCGATAAAACATCTGGAAAAAGCCATCGCGGATGCCGAAGCCAAGAATCTGCTGGGCAAGAATATCCTCGGCACAGGATACAATTTTGAGCTACATATCAAGGAAGGCGCCGGAGCCTTCGTCTGCGGTGAAGAGACCGCACTGATGCAATCCATCGAGGGCAAGCGCGGAATGCCGACCATACGTCCTCCCTTCCCGGCAGAATCAGGTTTGTGGGGCAAACCCACCAATATCAACAACGTCGAGACCTGGGCGAATATCACCTGGATCATCGTCAACGGCGCCGATGCCTTCCGAAAATACGGCACAGAGAAATCGCCAGGAACCAAGGTCTTTGCCCTGGCGGGCAAGATCAAGGGCGGTGGACTCATTGAAGTGCCCATGGGTATCTCCATCCGTGACATCATCTACAAAGTTGGTGGCGGCATGAAGACGGAGCAGCCCTTTAAGGCCGTGCAGCTCGGGGGTCCTTCGGGTGGATGTATCCCGGCAGACCTGCTGGATACCATCGTGGATTATGATTCCATCACCAAGACCGGAGCTATCATGGGTTCAGGCGGAATGGTGGTCATGGACGCCAGCAACTGTATGGTGGACGTGGCAAGGTTCTTTCTCAATTTTACCCAGAATGAATCCTGCGGCAAGTGCACCTTCTGTCGGATCGGAACCCGGCGTATGCTGGAGATCCTGACCCGGATCACCGAGGGCAAAGGTGTTCTGGAGGATATCGAAAAGCTGGAAGCACTGGCTGTGAACATCATCAAAGGCTCGCTCTGTGGACTGGGTCAGACCGCTCCCAACCCCGTGCTGACCACGCTGCGCTATTTCAAGGACGAGTATCTTGCCCACATCGTGGAAAAGCGTTGTCCTTCCGGGGTCTGCACCTCGCTACTTAAATACGAGATCCTTCCGGATAAATGCATCGGCTGTACCGCTTGTGCCCGCAAGTGCCCTGTGCACTGCATCAAAGGCGAAGTCAAGAAGGTTCACGAGATAGATCAGGAGCAGTGCATCAAGTGTGGCGCCTGCTATAGCACCTGTAAATTCAACGCGATCGTCAAGAAATAGGAGGGGAAGATGATAGAAGTAATTCTCAACGGAAAGAAAGTAGAAACTGAAGCCGGAATAACCATTCTGGAACTTGCCCGGCGCGAAGGCTATGAGATCCCCACCCTCTGTCATGACGAAGAGCTGAATCCCTACGGATCCTGCTGGGTCTGCGCTGTCGAAGTCGCCGGACGCAGAGGCTTCGTCACCTCCTGCGGAACGATCGTCAGCAACGGCATGGAGATCACTACGGATAGCCCGGAGATCAGCGCCGCAAGGAAGATGGCACTGGAACTCCTCATCTCCAATCACTACGCCGATTGCGAAGCTCCCTGCAAGGTAGCCTGTCCCGATCACGTCGATATCCAGTCCTATGTCTCCCTGATCGCCAATGGTCAATATCATGAAGCCGTGAAAGTGATCAAGGACACCCTGCCTATGCCGCTCTCCATCGGCCGTGTCTGCCCAGCATTTTGCGAGAAGGAATGCCGGCGTCAGATCGTGGAAGATCCGATCGCCATCCGCCAGCTCAAACGTTATGCCGCGGATGAGGATCTCAACGACTTTTGGAGCTATCTGCCACCCCGTGAGGAACTCAAAGGCAAGCGCGTCGCCATCATCGGCGCAGGACCTTCCGGACTTACATGTGGCTATTATCTCAGTACCAGAGGTTATGAAGTGGACGTGCTGGAATCTGCCCCCGCGGCAGGTGGTTGGCTGCGCTATGGCATCCCGGAATACCGGTTGCCCAAGGAGATCCTCGACAAAGAGATCGAGCTGATGTGCGTCAATGGCATGAAGATCCACTACCAAAAAGAACTGGGCAGGGATTTCACGCTCAAAAGTCTCGCTACTGATTACGATGCTGTCTATCTGGCCATTGGAGCTCAGAAAGCAGTACCCATGCCGGTCAAAGGCAGCGACCTCGAAGGATGCTACCTGGGTGTGGATTTTCTCAAGGCTCACGCCCTGGGTCAAGCTCCTAAACTGGGTAAGCGTGTGGCTATCGTGGGGGGCGGAAATACCGCCATTGACTGCGCCAGAACGTCAATTCGCCTGGGTTGCGAAGTCAGCCTGATCTATCGCCGCACCAAAGAAGAAATGCCCGCGGAACCATTTGAGATCGAAGCAGCCGGACACGAAGGCGTGGTCTTCCATTACCTTGCCAATCCGGTAGAATATCTGGGCGAGAACGGAAAACTGCACACGGTTCGCATCGAGAAGATGAAGCTCGGTGAGCCTGATAGCAGTGGCAGAAGGCGTCCCGAACCCACAGGCGAATACTTTGAGGAGCAGTTTGACACGATCATAGCCGCCATCTCTCAGGTTCCCGAGATCGAGATCTTCGCGGAGAATGACAACTATATCGGTGAATCCCAGCTGCCGCTCAGCCGTTGGTCAACCGCGGTCGTGGACGAAGCTACGATGCACACCGGACTGGCAAACGTCTTCGCGGGTGGAGATTTCCGTCGTGGCGCTGCAACGGCGATCGAAGCCATCGCTGATGGACGTACTGCCGCTAACGCCATCGAGAAGTATCTTTGTGGCAAGGAAATGCGCCCCTTCCACCCTAAGTTTGACTCCAAGAAGGGCAAGGCGATCGGTGACATCTCCCCGGAAGAATATGCGGATTTTGCCAGGATCCAACGGGTGATCATGCCCGAAATACCGGTCGCGGAAGCCAAACGTAGCTTTACCGAGGTCGAGAAGGGATTCTCCGAGAAAGAGGCTAATACCGAAGCTTCACGCTGCCTGGAATGCGGTTGCCAGGTGAACGAGACCTGTCAACTCAGAGAATACTGCAGCACACATGAAGTCGATCCCGCCCGCTTTATCGGTTCGATCGGCAAGCATCCCATCGATTACACCCATCCTTTCATCATTCGCGATGCCAACAAGTGTATAAACTGCGGAAGATGTATCAGAACATGCGCGGAGATCCAGGGCGCGGCAGTGCTGGGCTATATCTACCGTGGTTTCCCCACTGTCGTCGCGCCTGAATTTGGCGAGTCTCTCACCGCCACGGACTGCGAATGCTGCGGCAAGTGCATCGCTGTGTGCCCTGTTGGAGCTTTGATAGAACGTAACCAAAACTACAAGCTCAATCCGTTGCCGCGGGAAAAGTGCCTGCAAAACTGCGGGATCTGCGGAACCGGCTGCGTGATCGAGACTCAGACGGAGACCGGTGTGGTCGCTCTGATCACGGCACCGGAGAAGGAAGAAGCTCGTGGATTCAACGGCAGAAACCTCTGTTTCAAGGGACGCTTCGGCTGGCAAGCCTTTACCGCTCCCGATAGGTTCTATCGTCCCTTGCAGAAAGTTGCCGGATTCTGGCGAGAGATCAGCTGGACGGAAGCGACTGAGATCCTGAAGAAAAAGCTGGCTGAAAGCACGATCAAGCGCTTCAGCATATCTCCGGATATAACTCTTGAGGAGATGCTGATCGCCAGGGCTGCGGCAAGTTCATGCGGCGCTGAACTCTATGCTCCCACAGGCAGTGACCTGTTCATAAACAAATACCTGCCTATGAAACCTCTGGACAATGCGCTGGAACTGCTGGACAAACATAAAGAATATGTGGTCTTCGGAAAGATCAGCCACACTCTCAGGACTCTGCTGAGGCTGAGACAACGGCAAGGCGCGAAGCTTATCCTGGTCAACCCTGAAGAGGCGAATTTCAATCGCTTTGCCGATCACATTTATTCAAGTACAGGTGAGGTAAGCGCGAAACCTGATCAGCTCTATATCTATGATCTGAACCTCAGTTCTGAGGCGGATATCTATAAGATATGGAAACTAGGGGCAAGTCAGGATCCTACCTGCGCCAATGTCTTCACCAGTTCGGACAGCCCGAACTGGTTGGGTATGCTGGCAGTGCAACCGAAATTCGAGCAAGCTGAAGCAGCTGATCTCAGCATCTCCTGGGGTGAGTATCCCGAAGCAATGGAAAGCGGTTACAAGGTCGCTCTGACGCCATTCGCGGACGAGGACGCGCCCGTCGATCTGCTACTACCCTCACCTTCATATCTGGAGATCGAAGGTCACACCCTGGGTAACATGGGACAGATCAATAAGTTCCACAACCCCTCCAAGAGCATGATCATCAACGAATTGATGAGAGTTTTCTATACTCTTGGCTTGATCTCTCCTGCCACAGCTGAGATCAATCACTGGAATACTACTGTGGAAAATCTGCTGGCGGAGTTAGGGTCTTATAACCCCGAAACCTTCTCAGAGAAGCAGATCGATCCCAATGACCTGAGGCTAAAGCCTCTTGGCGTGAAAGCTCCTCTCAGATCAAGGATAGTGAAACTCCATCTATCCCGAAAAGAAAAAACTGTGTTCTGAAAACCGATCAATTTCACAGGTCCAGACACATAAATAAGGGGTGGTGAGCACAGTGCTCCCACCCCTGTTTTGAATCCAGAGGCATGGGGACACATAAAGCTCTGAAAAGTGACGAGGGGTTAGGCAGTGTCGGTGACATCCTGCCGCCATAAAGTCGGGATGGCTCTGTCACTTAAGAAACACCTTGACGAAAAGACATCACCTTGGATTCAATTCTCCCATATCAATAAAGAAAAGGTTTACAATGTCGTTCTGGACTCAATATTATCCTATCATTCTGATCTCGATCGGGCTGGCAATGGATGCCTTCGCGGTTTCGATCACGAACGGGATCACGATCGAATGTCTCAAGCTGAGAAACGCAGTCAGGATCGCGCTCTTCTTCGGGGGATTCCAGGCTTTGATGCCCCTTTTGGGTTGGTTGGCAGGGATCGGTCTAAAACAATATGTGCAGGCTTTTGATCATTGGATCGCTTTTGCCCTGCTGGGATTCATCGGTGCCAAGATGATCTATGAAGCTATCTGGATCCAGGAGGTCGAGAAGAAATGCGATCCCCTGAATCTGATAGTTCTCCTGGGTTTGGCGATCGCCACCAGTATAGATGCCCTGGCAGTGGGGATCACCTTCGCTTGCCTCAAGATCGCGATCGTGACTCCGGCATTGATCATCGGCTGTGTGACCTTTCTGTTATGCCTGGCGGGAGTCTTTATCGGTAACCGCATGGGAGACCGTCTCGGCTCAAAGATGGAAGTCCTGGGTGGGATCATCCTCATCGGGATGGGGCTGAAGATCCTGCTTCAACATCTGGGAGTGATATAGAAGCCTTGCCGTAGTCCTGCTACAGGTATCCAAAGAGAAAACGCTTGACATACAAACCCCTATAAAAAACATGACCTATCTAAATCTATAAAAAAAGGTGGTGATTTGTTTGCCGACAGTCATAGCTAAAGACAATGAATCCTTTGACTTTTTGCTGAAACGGTTCAAGAAGAAATGCGAAAAAGCCGCTATTCTTTCAGAGATAAAGAAGCATCAGGCCTATGAGAAGCCCAGCGTGCAAAAGAAGCGCGAGAATAACGCTGCCCGTCGTAAAATGATCAAAGCCCAGCGCAGAATGCAGCGTTACATGAAGTAAACGTTCCTCACGCAAGGAGGCTGAATAAGCGCTTGCCACAAGTTTACTTATCGATTATCTAAAGCTACAGGGATTCGTCCCTGTATGCTTTTTTAAGGAGCAGATACTGTTTAAGTCCGCTCCGGACAAGGACGAGAGGTTAATAAAGGAGATCAAAAAAATGGGTATCATCGACTGGTTGATCGTGATCCTGCTTCTGGCGTTTCTGGTGTATGGATTCCGGCGGGGATTTGCCGGGATGGCTGTTCAGCTTTTAGGCTATGTCGCGACCTTCTTTCTGGTCGGGCAATACTTTCCCCTGATCCGTAATTCTCTCGTGGCAAAATACAAGTTCGATCCCACTCTTGCAAGCATTGTCTCAACTCTGCTCATCGTCATCCTCATCGCCGTGATAGTCAGGCTGGTGATATGGCTCTTGAACAGGACTCTGCGCCTGATAAACCTGAGCACGATGAACCGGTTTTTCGGAGCGCTCTTTGGTCTGATAAACGCGCTGTTTATCGTAATGATAGTCGCGGTGCTGATCGGTTTCTTCCCCGGGATCGCTAAATCATTGAAGAATCCGCAGAAGCACAGGGTCTTCTATGAAATAGACCAGGCAAAAGATGAGGTCTTCTCAGCCCTGAAACTCGACCAAAGACTGAAAACGATCGAAGAAACCCTCGATAAAGCTGACGACAAATAGATGAATGATCCCCTCCGTTACAGCGATCTTGAATATGAGAAGATCGTTGAGCAGATAGTCCTGCGTGCTCAGAGCGTTCTTGGCAGACAACGGGCGAGGGAATTGCATCCCCAAACCGATCAAAGGGAGATCATCCGTTCGCAGACCTTAGTTTACCAGATCCAGAACGCACTGGAAGATGGCTATGATTGCTCGTTCGAAGAACTTGCCGACGTAGCCATGCTCTTCGGCGACAACGTCTCCGGCGTCTATGGTTTCGAGGAGTTCTTCTTCCTCTATCGCAACACAAAGCTAGCAAACAGGTTGGCAGAGCTGACCGGCAGTTTCCCGGAACAGAGCGAATTCTGGAAGTTGCTACGCAGGCTGAGACCTTTCCCCGAACTGGCAAAACGCTTCGAGCAGATCTTTGATCCGGAAGGTGAAGTTATGGATACTGCCTCCCCGGAACTCCTTCGTATTCGCCGCAGTATTCACGGCTTGCGTTCACGTATTCAGAAGACCATGAACGGCATGCTGAGCGATCCCCGCTTTGCCAATTATATCCAGGATAAGTTCATTACTCAAAGAGATGATCGCTATGTCCTGCCGATCAAGGAAAGTGGCGCACCGATCGTCAAAGGGATCGTCCAAAGCCAATCCGGAAGCGGCTCGACTCTCTTTATCGAACCTGAAGCAGTAGTTCCTCTGAATAACGATCTACAGATCCTCAAACAAGACGAGAAACAAGAGATCTTCCGTATCTTCCGCAGCTACACGGATGACTACCGCTCGGTCAAACCGGAGGTGATCAGGAACATGGAGACCCTTGCTGAGCTCGATTTCCGCTATGCCTGCGCCAGGCTGTGCCGGGTTCTGGGTGCCAGGATCCCCAAGCTCAGCGATCAACCGGTTTTGAAGTTTATCTCTGCCAGACATCCGCTCCTTATCTTACGATTGGGGAATCCTCGGGAAGTGATCCCCTTCGATCTGGAACTTGGCACGGGCTATCGTTTTCTTGTCCTTTCCGGACCCAATACAGGCGGTAAAACCGTGCTGATGAAGGCGGTCGGACTCCTTACCCTGATGGCACTCTCAGGCTTGCCGATTCCAGCGGATGAAGACAGCCGGGTAGGGTGCTTCAGTTCTGTCTTTGCAGATATCGGCGACGATCAATCGATCGAAAGCGCGCTATCCACCTTTTCCTCGCACCTGGATAAGATCAGCAGGATGCTGAGCCAGAGCGATCCAAATTCACTGGTGCTCATCGACGAGATCGGTGCCGCAACCGATCCCCAGCAAGGCTCCGCCATTGCGCAGGCGGTCATGGAAGGTCTCATCGAGAGACAATGCCGGGGAATCGTCACCACCCATTATACAGCGTTGAAAGTCTATGCCGAGAGGGCCGAGGGTTGCGTCAACGCCTCCATGCAGTTCGATCTCAAGAGCTTGCACCCCACTTACAGATTTGAGATAGGCTTCCCCGGGGACAGCTTTGCCATCGAAGTGGCGGCATCTTTGGGGATGAGTCCGGAACTTATCCGGCGCGCCAGGGAACTGAGCGGAAGCCAGAACCTTGAACTGGGTGAACTCCTGCGTAAACTGGAGAATGAGAAGAAGTCCCTCGCCAGGGAGCACTATCAGTATCAGCTCAAGAACCGCAATCTGGATGCCAGGCTGCAGGAGCTGGAAACCAGGGAATCCAGCCTCGAGGAAGAGCTCAAAGCCAGGAAACAGACGTTCCTCAAGGAACTTCAGAAGGAACTGATCGCTCAGCAGAAGATCTATCAGCGTGAACTCGACGAACTGAAAAAGCTGGATAAAGACGAACGTAAGGTACTTTCGGAAAGAAAATTGCATACTCTGAGTGAACGTAACAGGGAACTGACCTCAAGCCTTTCTCAAGCCGCGACCGGGAATCGGAATCAGGTTTTCGAGCCCAAGGTCGGCGACAAGGTCTGGCTGCCGAATTTTGAAGCGGACGCCGTCATCCTCGATATCCGGGGTAGTGAAGCCCTGGTGGATATGAACGGGATCAGCTTCAAAAGTCCGCTGAATGCCCTGTATGAAAGCTCCGCCAAAGTGGAGAAAGCTCTCCCGCCCAGCGGGGGCAGAGGCGTCGCTCCCAACAGCGGGAAGTATGAGCTCAAGCTTCTTGGCTTGACTTTCGATGAGGCTCAGCCTCTTATCGACGAATTTATCGATGACGCGATCCTCAGCGGATTGCACAGCCTGCGCATCGTACACGGCAAGGGGACAGGAGCCCTAAGGAACAAGGTTCGGGGCTATCTGATGACCAAAAGACAAGTGATCGCGATCGACACTCCACCCATGAACGAGGGTGGCAGCGGCGTGACGATCGTGAAGATATAAAGGATAGGAATGGATCAGAGCCTGATTGATCAGATCAGACGTGCCAACGACATTGTGGAGGTGATCGGCGATTACCTTCCGCTCAAGCACGCCGGGATGAATCATCGTGGTCTCTGTCCCTTTCACAAGGACTCCAATCCCTCTTTGAACGTCAGCCAGTCCAAGCAGATCTTCAAGTGTTTCGCTTGCGGCAAAGCCGGAAATGTCTTCGGTTTTGTGCAGGAATTTGAGCATCTGAGCTTCATGGAGGCTGTCAAGAAGCTCGCTCAGCGAGTCGGGATCGCCATACCCGAATACGAACGAACCAAGACCGTCAGCACCAAACGTGAGCAGCTTCTCAGCGCCTACAAATCCGCGGGGGAGTTCTATGCCAATAACCTCTTTACCCACGGGAAGAACGTTCTTGATTATCTTGCCTCGCGCAAACTCAGCACAGAAACTGCGAAGAACTTACAGCTCGGTTATGCCCTGAACAGCGAAAAGGGGCTGCTCAACCACCTCATGAAAGAGGGTTATGGTGTCGCCATGCTCAAGGAATCCGGCCTCTTCGGCAACTATCAGGGTAACCTCGTCGACCAGTTTCGCGAGAGACTGATGTTCCCCATTCACAACAGCCTGGGAGAGATCGTCGCCTTCAGCGGCAGGGTCATGGATGCCAACGCGCCGGGAGGAAAGTATATAAACTCCCCCGGCACTGAGCTTTACACCAAAGGAAACGAACTTTACGGCTTGTTCAAGACCAAATACGAGATCGGTAAAGCCAAATCAGCCATCGTCTGTGAAGGCAATTTCGATTTTCTCAGGCTCTATGAGAGCGGTTTTCTCAATAGCGTCGCGTCGCTGGGAACCGCCTTCACGGAGGAACAGCTCTATCTCCTGATGCGCTACACCAAGCATGTCAACATGCTTTACGACGGGGATACTGCCGGGATCAAGGCAGCCGTCCGCTCCGGTCTGCTCTGCCTTTCTAAAGGGCTGGAGGTCACGATCACCGCTTTGCCCAAAGGGCAGGATCCGGATACCTACATCCTCGAGGAAGGCACTGACGCGTTGCGGGAGCTGATCGACAATTCCGAGCCGCTGATCAGCTATCTGGCAGGGACAAAAGACCTGGAAACCCCTGTCGCGGAGAGGATCGAGCAATTGATGGATTCCGTCCGCAGCGTCAAGGACGCAGTAGCCAGAGAGCTGCTCGTCAAAGACGTCTCCGAAGCTTTCGGGATCACCGAAGCTGCCCTTAACAGCAAGCTCCGGCAGACGACCGGTGCACGTCCGGCTGACAACGAAGCGGCTCCTCCGAGCGTTAAAACTCAGGATTATCAAGAGGAACGCTCGCTTCTGGTCCTGTCTCTAAAAGACGCAGAATCATTTAATTTACTTGCCAGTGAGATCACTGAGGATTATTTTCTCAATAGGCTGTATCGCGCGGTGTATAGATATATGCTGGAAAATATCCGGGTGGAGGACATTGACGAACCTTCCATGATATTGGATAACATAGAAAACATAGAGATAAAAGAATGTCTGGCAGAACTTCTGTTTGAGGACTTGCAAAGCATGAGCTTTAAACAAGCCTTAAAACAGGTTAGAATCCGTAAGATCCAGCATCAGATGGATGAATTGGACAGGATGATCGCGAAGGAGCCGCAGAATTTGGAACTCCTCAAGCAGAAAGAAAGCCTTTCTCAAATGTATCGCAGTATGACCAGCAGGGTCGTGAAACGGGTCCGTCTTTGATGGGCTGCATTTGAAGGAGCACGGATGATTACATACAATGAATGTTTGAAGAAGCTGGTAGAACTCGGTAAAGAGACCGGGTATATCACCTTCAAGCAGATCAATGAGATCTTGCCCAGTAACCCCCTTTTCCTCGATAAAGTCGATGACATCATCTTTGACCTCGGCCAGGACGGCATAGAGATCATCGATGAGACCGAAAAGCGGGTCACCAAGGGCGGAGCGGCGCTGAAGAAACCCGCAGCGCCCAAGAAATTCAAAACCAAACGCTATTACGACGATCCCGTGAGGATGTATCTCCGCGAGATGGGGCGCGTCCCGCTCCTCGATCGCGAGGGTGAGGTACGCGTCGCCAAGAAGATCGAGACCTACCAGAAGATGATCAATCAGAACGTATTCAAATCCGGCAGCACCCTGCGGGAAATGTACAACTTCCTGCATCGCTACCGTGAACGCAGGGTCCGCCTCGATCAGATCTTCAAGGTCGATATCGGCACCTGGATCGACAAGAATCAGGACGTCAAGATCATCGACAAATTCAAAGAGATCCTCAAGTCCAACGAAGCCACGCTCGATAAAGTCGGTACGATCCTGGACAATTGCGATTTTGACGATACCGGCACTGCCAACCGCCAGGAAGAGATCGACGACCTCCGTCAGCAGATCATCGACACTTTCTTTATCCTGAATTACAACGACAAGCTCATCAAGCGCATGGTTTACCGCATCCGCAGCCTGGTCGAGCGCATCGAAGAATCATACAACAGCATCACCGAGCTTACCCGGATCAAACGCTATACCATCGACGAGATCTGCACCTATGGCAGACGCGCCCGCAAGAGCGACGAGGACTTTGCCGAAGTCAAAGCCGAAACTAATATCGACCCCAATATCTTTGTGGAGACCCTGCGCAAGATCAAGAACGCCCGCCGCAAGATCAGACGCGTCGAGCTCGAAACCAAGATGACCGGCAGCGAACTGGTCTTCCTCCTGCGCGAGATCGACCGTGCCGAACGCAACAAG
>Ga0116171_10004214_pt1 | contig 12988 bp, 13 predicted proteins | sample AD_JPNHW2_MetaG_FD_89798 | JGI IMG/M metagenome (GOLD analysis project Ga0116171, IMG submission 89798) | Active sludge microbial communities of municipal wastewater-treating anaerobic digesters from Japan - AD_JPNHW2_MetaG | ecosystem: Engineered > Bioreactor > Anaerobic > Digestate | place...
CAGGTGTCCGAAACTCAGTTCACTTTGCCCCGGCCGGGGCATCCACGGCGAAGCAGTAGTCGCCAGCCGGATGCACCCGGAACCGGCCCCGCCGCTGCTGGACCGTCGTATTGGTTGTGTCGGTCTGGAATGTGGCACACAACTGATACCGCATTCCTTCCATGGGCGTGTATCGATAGGCCTCGCCCGAAATGGGGTCGGTGAGCCGAAGCGAGGCACTCTCGGGCAGATCCCTGATTGATTGAGGCAGTATCGGCGGTTGATCTCCCTTTGCCGACAGCCATCGGCCCTGGACGACCACAGCGATGGCTTCCAAGTCCTCGCTCCGCCGCTCATCGGCCGTAGACAGCCGGTGAGCAGCCGGCGACCCGAACCGGGCGAACGCGCAAACGAGCGTGAGCGCGACAACGCAACTTGCAGCGATGAGGCCCATTCGTCCATAGAGGCGCAAGCGTTCTGTGCGGCTCTCGCCCCCAGACTGGACCGTTCCGAGGTAGAACCAGAACACGCCACCCGCGAGCACGAGCACCACCGCAACCTTCGCCGCAAACGGAGCGGTGATCGCCCCTCGCAGCAGATGCTCGACAAAGGCCACAATGTCGCCTATCACAGTACCGGCCGCAACCAGAAGCGCCAGGTAGGTGAGCCAACGTCGTATCGCTGAGTCGGCCTGGCCAGGCTGTGCAGTCACTTCACCCCAGACGCGGCGCATCACAAGGACGAACACGGGAAAGGCGACCAAAACGGCAGCCAAGTCCCACGCCATTTGAACCAGCGGATCACCATAGTACCGCTCCACCGGATCCGGGAACCAATAGGCAATCAGTGTGAACCAGAGCGAGCCTGCGGCAATGCACCAGACCGAGAGCGTCAGGAAACTAAGCAGATGTAGAAATGCCTCTCTCGGCCCGCCGATTGAGCGAGAGTGAGCAGGTACGGACAGGCCGGTCAGAGTCTCATAGAACGATGCCAGCGCCGCCACGGCCTCTTTCTCAGGCCAACCCGCACCTCGCAAGATGGTAATTACCGACTGGTCGTCAGCCCCGTTCTTTTTCAGGGCAGCGACAAACTCCTGAGGATTCTGAGCAGCCATAAAGCCGTACTTCCTTCTGGAATTGGCAATTCCAATTCAGGACCGGGATGAACTTCGATCAGTCCGCTCCTGGGAAGAGTCTACGCTTCGATTGACTCAATTGCACGCTGCTCAATCGACTCCTTGGCCGTGCCCACGGGAGGCTGGGAGTGACGGCGAGTCGCACCAAATCAGGCCGCACCACGATATGTCCAGTTCACCCCTTCACGCCCTCATCCAGCCCTTTCCGGCCGAGCCAGGAGAATAGCAGCCACGCGGCGGCAGCCAGCACGAGGAAGAAAACCCACCAGGGCGCCCCAATCGTCTCCGGTAGCGTGATCTTGCCCTTGTCCGGCCAGCTCAGCACGGTCGCCTTGAGCCACGGGAACATCTCGGCATAAACCATTGAGCCAGCCAGCATCCCCGCGACGCCCATCAGCGCGTCCTTGCGGCCCTCGGCGCACGCCGCCACGGCCGTGCCGGGACAGTAGCCCAGCACCGCCATGGCCACGCCGAACACGAGCGCGCCCACGATCACGCCGCCCATCAGCATCGGCTTGATCGTCAAATCGACCCACCCGAGCCCGTGCATCGCGTATGCCCCAGCACCGCCGACGATGATCGCCGTCATCATCATCTTCATCATCGTGAAGTCACGCAGCAGGAATTGCCCCGTGATGGTGGCATACTTCGACACTCCGCTTCGATGCAGCAGAAACCCGAACACGATTCCCGTAATCAGCCCCAGCAACAGCCGTCCCGGCGCTTCAATCCCGATCATGACTTGCCTCCCCGGTACAGCAACGTTGCCGTCGCCACGCCCGATGCAAAGATGCAGGCGAAAAACGCCCAGCCCGACACCGCCAATTGCATCGATCCGCTCAGCCCGTGGCCCGACGTGCAGCCACCGGCCAGCCGCGCGCCGAAGATGAGTACCAGCCCGCCAAGGAACGCGCCCAGCATTCGCCTGCCGCGCGACGGTCCAAACCGCGACGCCCACAACTGCGGGACCTCGTCCCCTTTCGGCTCTTTGGACAACTTTGAACTCAGGTACGCACCGATCAGGATGCCGGCGGCGATCATCCACTCCCAATCCAGCTTCACCTTGGTCGCCGCAAAATAGGCATTGTCGCGGACATGGTCGGGTGCGACCGTGGATTCGATCATGCCGGCCGTTCTCACAAACGTGCTGGAAACGCCCAGCGGCACACCGGCCGTCAGGAATGCGAACCAGGACAACACGCCCAACAGCGCTCCTGCCAGATAGGGCGACCACCGGTTCTTGCTTAGGAGGTTCATGCGCAGCCTTTCAGTGGTAGGGCGCCGGACTTGTGCGGCGTCCCCCGGGATCAGACTTTCAATCTACCGCATGTGCGTGCGCACGCCGCCGTGTCACTTGCCGCGGGTCCTGGCGCTGAGCGGATCGGCGGGCTTGTGGCCAAGCCCACGCGACAACACATCGACTGTCTGGCTGAGCACCTTCACCCTCGCCCAGTTTTTGTCGTTGCCCTCGATCAGCGTCCACGGCGCGGTCCGCGTCGATGTCTTTAACAACATCTCCTCGACCGCTTCCTCGTACTGCGGCCATTTGTCGCGATTGCGCCAATCCTCGTCGGTCAGCTTCCATGCCTTGTAGCCGATCTGCTTGCGCTCCTCGAAGCGCCGCAACTGTTCCTCGCGCGAGATGTGAATCCAGAACTTCAGCAGGATTCCGCCGAAGTCGCAGATCTGGCGCTCGAAGGAATTGATCTCGCGGTAAGCGCGCTTCCATTCGGCCTCGGTGGCGAAGCCTTCGACGCGTTCCACCAGCACCCGCCCGTACCACGAGCGGTCGTAAATGGCGATCTGGCCGCGCTCGGGCAGCCGCCGCCAGAAGCGGTACAGGTAATGCTTCGACTTGTCCTCGCCCTGCGGCGCGCTGATCGGAAACACGGAGTAGCCGCGCGGGTCGATCCGTTCGGTGAGCCGCTTGATCGCCCCGCCCTTGCCGGCCGCGTCCCAACCTTCAAAAACAATCACGACAGGCCGCTTCTGCTGGTACACCTGCCAGCCCAATTCACGCAATTGGATCTGGCGGCGCTTCAGTTGCAGCCTGAAGGCGGCTGCGTCGAGCTTGTGCGTCAGATCGAGGGTTTCAAGCATTGGGCTTGCCTCCCTTCTTCGCAGCGGTCTTCGGTTTGCTCACCTTTGGCTTGACGGCCTTGCCTTTGCTCACCTTCGCTTCGGCGGCCTGCGGCTTAACCGCCTTCGCTTTGACGGCCGCCGGTTTTGCCTTCTCCGTCTTCGTCTTCCCCGCCTTCTCCACGGGCTTGGCGGCCTTCATGGACTTCGCGGCTTTATCCGGCTTGGGCTTCGTTTCCGGCTTCACTTTCTTCGGCTTGACCTTCTTCTCCTTCTTCAACTTCTCCGGCTTTAACTTCTTCTGCTTCGCCTTCTTCTCCGGTTCCACTTCCACCGGCGCGGCCACGGCCTTCACAGCCGTCGCGTCGCGGGGCGGACGATGCTCGGCGCGCACCGGTGGCGCCTTGTCGCCGAGGGCGTGTTCGAGGGCGCTGATGATGACCTCGAACACTTTGTTCCTGGCGTAATACTTGGACGTCGCTTCGATGATGGTCCAGGGCGCGAATCCGCTTTCGGTCATCTCGAGCATCTGCTCGGCGGCTTCGAGATACTCGTCGTACTGCTGGTGGCGCTTCCAGTCCTGCTCGCCAATACGCCAGGCTTCGAGCGGGTCGCGTTCGATCGCCCTGAATCGCTTCTTCTGCTCGTCGCGGCTGATATGGAACCAGAACTTGACGAAGACGCAGCCGCCGGCTTCGAGCATCCGCTCGAACTCGACGATGTCGGTATAGGCCTTGCGCCATTCCCCCGCCGAGACGATTTTGTCGACGCGTTCGTCGAGCACGCGGTGGTACCACGAGTGGTCGAGAATCACCATCTCACCGCGATTCGGCGTCCGCAGCCAGAAGCGCCGCAGCCAGGGGAAATTCAAATCGTGCGTGCGCGGCTGATGCGTGGCGTAGAGCTTGAAGCCGCGCGGGTCGAGCCGCTGGGTCAGCGTCGAGATGCAGCCGCCCTTGCCCGAGGCGTCCCATCCTTCAAAGATGATCACCGACGGGATGCCGTTATCCCAACATGCCTTTTCGAGGTCGTACAAGCGGCGCTGCAACGCCGGCAGCGCCTGGCGGTATTCCTCTTTGGAGAGCGTTCGTTCGAGGTTGACGTTTTCAAGCATCGTATTTCCCTCTTATCGGAAACGGATTCGATTGTAGCGCGCGGATTTGCCGGACGCATCCGGGTTTCGCCCTTATACTGATCGAAGAATGAGCGCCGCGCTGAGCATCGACTGGATTCGCGCCATCTGTATGGCGCTGCCGTATGTGACCGAAACCGTGCAGTGGGGCGACAACCTGGTCTTCAAGATCGGCGGCAAGATATTCGCCATCGCGCCACTTGAGCCGGCCAAGTCCGGCCTGTCGTTCAAATGCACGAAGGAAGGCTACGACGAACTGATCGAACGGCCCGGCATCATCCCGGCGCCGTACCTGGCCCGCGCGTATTGGGTCGCGCTCGAAGATGGCTCGGCGATGCCGAGGGCGGAAGTGAAACGCCGCCTCGAAGAGGCTTACGCGATCGTCCTCGCCTGCCTGCCGAAGAAGGTCCGCGCTGCGCTGGACGGCGGCGTTATTTAGGGATCTCGGGCACCTTGGTCGTCTGGTGATAAGCCAGCCGCCAGCCGGCCGCCGACTTCACCCAGATGTGAGCGACCACCAACTTATCGTCGAAATCGCCAGTGGCATTGATGCCACGCATCCGCGCCCAGTACTGGGCGACGGCCACCGAACCTTCGGCGCGGATCTTCACCTTGAACTGGTCGACACCCTTGTATACCTGCTTACCCGAGGTCACCTTGGCGATGTACTGGGCCTTGCTGTCGACAACGCCGCCCGAATGGACGTAGAGCAGGTCGTCAGCCAGAACCCGGCCCAGAGCCGCGGCGTCCTTGGCCTTGATGGCCGAGATCCAGGCGTTTTCGGCGGCCCGGATTTGCGACGTGAGATCCTGGGTAAAGGCGGCTGTGGCGAGCAGCAGGGCGGTGACGACCAGTCGGCGGATCATAGCTAAGCAGCATACAGCATGCCAGGGTGTGGTGAGTGCGCTGGCTTTTGACGAGCCGCCGGGAGGCGGGCTGCGGCCCTGGCGGGCGTGGACAAACTGCGTCGGCGACTGCCCCCAATCGCGGCTCCCCGCGGGCTTCCACCGGCCGTATCAATAATCCAGGCCCGATGATCTGAAAACCCTTCCGTTGCGGATTTCGCTCCCTTATACTGTCGGAATCCAGGAGGAACCATGGCTGACCTAGAGAAGGAGTTAGGCTGGCACAAAGAGTTCGACGAGGGCGTCCGTCTCATGACGGATGTAGACTATCTGGCCGGGGTCAAGGCGACGCTCACCTTGCCGACCGATTACGACTCGCCGTACAAGGCGTCATATTTCAATTTCTACCTCGGCATGAACTTCACAAATGGTCTGGCCGTCGAGGCGGGCATCTCCTACGGCAATATCCAGGGCGCGAAGCTCTGGCGCGTGTTCACCAATCCAGGGCTGAGCATGCCCTACGGCCGTCCGCCGGGCAGCGTCGAGTTAGCGTTGTTCCTGACCAACTTGGGCAACGGCTCCTGCATCCCACGCTTCCTGATCAATGGCACGGAATTGGCGTGTGCGGCCGCGGGGAAACTCGGCAAAATCAAGATGGTCGCCGCCATCCATGAGGACATTTCCGACACGGCGAAGCGCAAGACGTATTTCAATCAGGCCACTTTCTGCTGCACGGGAGTGCTGGAATCGGCTATTGAGGCTCACCAGGCTTACGGACCGGCCAGCGGATGGAAGCCGTATTCGCAGATCAGCGGACTGAATTGGCACGTTCAGCGGCCGCCCGAGCCCATGCACAAGCTCATCAGTTGCGCCAGCAGCGCGGGCAACAACTTCACCATCACGATGGCGAAGCCAACTCCGCCGACTGGCCTCTAAGCGCAATCCTCGCGCCGCCATTCGCAGCGGACATCGGCTATAACTTAGAGACATGAGCGTACCCACCCGCCGCGCCTTCCTTGCGTCCGCCGCCGCCTCGACTTCGCTTTCCGCCGCGCCGCAGTTCGTTTCACAGCGCCCCGATCCTTCGAAGCGCCGCTTCACGAGCGAGGCGGTGGAGGCGACCATCGCCGAAGTCCGCAAATCGATCGCCGATCCGGAACTCGGCTGGCTGTTCGAAAACTGTTTCCCGAATACGCTCGACACGACGGTGGACCACGGCGAGCTGAACGGCAAGCCGGACACGTTTGTGATCACCGGCGACATCGACGCCATGTGGTTGCGCGACTCGACGGCGCAGGTCTGGCCGTATCTGCCATTGGCCAAGCGAGACCCCAAGCTTCAAAGGTTGCTCGCCGGCGTGGTCCATCGTCAGACCCGCTGCGTGCTCATCGATCCCTATGCCAACGCGTTCAACAAGGGCCCGGCGCCGAGCCCGTGGTCAAAGGACCTGACGGCGATGAAGCCCGAACTGCATGAGCGCAAGTGGGAGATCGACTCGCTGTGTTACACCGTCCGTCTGGCGCACGGGTATTGGAAGGCGACCTCGGACCAGTCGATCTTCACCCCGGAGTGGAAGCAGGCGGCGGCTCTGATCGTGCGAACGTTCCGCGAACAGCAGCGGCTGGACGGTCCTGGGCCGTACAAATTCCAGCGCAGCTCGCCGGTCTCGACCGATTCGCTGCCGAACGGCGGCTACGGCAATCCGGCCAAGCCGAACGGGCTGATCCGGTCAGGATTCCGGCCATCGGACGACGCCTGCGTCTTCCCCTATCTGATCCCGTCGAACTTCTTCGCCGTCACTAGCCTGGGCCAGTTGGCGGAGATCCATACGGCGTTGGGCGACGCCGAATCGGCAAGGCAATGCCGTGAACTCGCCGCCGCAGTCAGCAAGGCGCTGGCCGCACACGCGACGGCGGTCCACCCGAAGCACGGCAAGATCTTCTGCTATGAAGTTGACGGCTACGGCGGTGTCTTCCTGAGCGACGATTGCGGCGTGCCGGGCCTCGTTTCCCTGCCCTACCTCGGCTGCGTGCCGGCCACCGATCCGGTCTACCGGAACACGCGCGCCTTCTGCCTCAGCGACTCGAACCAGTTCTACTTCAGCGGCAAGGCCGGCGCGGGATTGGGCGGGCCGCACTCTGGATTGGACATGATCTGGCCGATGGGCATCATCGCGCGGGCGCTCACCAGCAGCGACGAAAGCGAGATCGGCGCCTGCCTGAAGCTGGTCAAGGCCACCCACGCCGGGACGGGGTTCATGCACGAGTCGTTCCATAAGGACGATCCGTCAAAGTTCACGCGCAAGTGGTTCGCCTGGGCCAACACGCTGTTCGGCGAGTTGATACTGACGGTCCGCCAGCGCCATCCGCGGCTGTTGGCCTGATGTGCCGCTTGACGGCGTCAGTTCGCCGGCTGGAGGCGGAAGAGAGCCTGAAAGAGGTCGATGCCGTCCCAGAGGTTTTTCAGGCGCAGGTTCTCGTTGGCGGCGTGCTGGTTGTTGTCGTGATTGACGATGGACAGGCCGATCATCGGGACCTTCACGACGTCCTCGATGATGGCCAGCGGAACTGATCCGCCCAGTGTCGGCAGCAGGATGACGTCGGGACGGATACCGCGGACGGCGGCGACGATTTCGCGCGAGGCGGGCAGGTCCATCGAAGTACGTACGGCGCGATAACCGTGGTCGCCAACAGCGATCGAGGCGATGCGCGGATACTTCAGCCGTTCCTCGGGTGAAGGGACGTGGTCAAGCACTGTGTAGCCTCGGGAGGCGACATGCTTACGGAGCAATTCAACCATGCGGGCCGGGTCGTTGCCCTTGACCAAACGAATGTCGATCGACACGGTGGCGCTGGCCGGGACGACATTGCGCGATTCCTCGTCCACGCCGGCCGAGCGCAGCCCTCGAATATTGAGCGACGGACGGTTGATGACGTCGAGTACGCCCGGAGCCTCGACGCGGGCCAGTTGCAGCTCCTTCATGAGCATGGCGTCGATGTCGGGCGCGGCGGCCAGGGCTTTCTTCTCGGTCGCGGAAAGAGGCTCGATTCCGTCATAGAAGCCGGGGATGAGAACCTGGCCGTTTTCGTCGCGCATCGAGGCGACGAGGTGCGCGAGCATGACGGCGGGGTTGGGCGACCAGTTGCCATAGTGGCCCGAATGGAGTTCGCGCGCCGCGCCATAGACGGTCAGATTCAGGCCCGTCACGCCGCGTGCGCCGAAGTAAAGCTGCTGGCGGCGGGTCTGGTGGACCGGTCCGTCGCAGATGAGCCAATAGTCGGCCTGGATGAGGTTCCTGTTCGCTGCGAGGGTCTGGCCGAAATGTGCCGAGCCGGCCTCCTCTTCTCCCTCGAAGACGAATTTCAGGTTGACGGTTGGGGCGAGGCGGAACGATTTGAGGCGGTCAAGCGCGGCCAGCATGGCGATGATGGGCGCCTTGTCGTCGGCTGACGAGCGGGCGTACAGCCGGGCCTCGGGATCGTTTGGATTCGCGCCGCGAAAGGACGGCTCCCAGGGCGGACTGCCTTTCCATTGCTTTGCGTCGGCGGGTTGGCCGTCGTAGTGGGCATAGAAGACGATGGTGCGTTTCGCGCCCGGCGAGAGTAGTTCTCCGTAGACCACAGGTGGAGCGCCGGCGACTTCCAGCAGCCGGGATTTGACGCCGCGGCGATTCATCGCCTGTCGGATCCACTCCGCGTTGCGGCGGATGTTGGCCGTGTCCGACGCGACGTTCGGGATCGAAAGCAGTCCCTGGAATTCCGTCAGGATCGCGCCCTGGTCCTGGGCGTAAATAGCCATCATGGCGAGACAGAGCGGAATGGCAGTGAACCTGCGGGTCATTGGTTCATTCTCGCCGATCGTGGCGCGAGCCGCCGAAGGCCTGGTTGCACAGACAAGGGTTCAGCCATCGGTCCCGGCTGGTTTCCCAGCGGCGCGGGTGTGACCCAGGCGGACGTTGAGCCACATGGCGAACAGCGGCGGGTTTTCCACCCATGTCGAGATCCAGAGCAGGGCTTCGCGCTTCTCCGAGAGGCGACACTCGTCCAGCTTGTGATTGGCCGCAGCGAAGCGGGCATGCGATTTCGCCTCGACCACGATCGCCCGGATCGCCTGGCGCCGGGCAGGCGCAGCGGCGCAGTAGAGATCGGCGAGGACAAGTAGCGTGCGGGCGAGGTCGACGGGCGTGGACTGGTTGACGCCTTCGACGAGCGGGTGGAGCGGGTAGCCGCTTTCGATGAGCGTGTGGCGGAGGGTGTGGTCGCTGACTTCGCCTATGGCGAGGCGGATTTGGATCACGGTTTCCGGGTCAACAAGTGCGGGCTTGTTCACTGCGAGCCAATCAAGGATGACCTGTCTAGCGCGTCGCACGGCGGTAAGCCGCCACGGCCTTTTCGTGGGCGGCAAAGGTCTCGGAGAAGACATGGCCGCCACCGCCTCCGGGGGCGGCGACGAAGTAGATCTCATTCGATACAACCGGTTTCAAGGCGGCTTTCAAGGACGCCTCGCCGGGGTTGGCGATAGGGCCGGGCGGCAGGCCGGGCTGCCTATAGGTGTTGTAGCTGTTGGGACTTTCGAGGTCGGACTGATAGATGGTCCCGCGCCAGCGTCCGTCGAGCCGGGCGGCGTAGGCGACAGTGGGGTCGCAATCGAGCTTCATGCCGACACGGAGGCGGTTCGCGAAGACACCGGCGATGCGGGCGCGTTCGGATTCGAGCACCGCCTCCTTTTCGATGAGCGAGGCCAGGATGACGGTTTCGCGGCTGGGCGCACCGCGGGCGATGCGCCGCCAAACCTTGTCGAACTGGTCGCGCATGGTCTTGCGGACCTGATCGATGCTGGTCGTGCGCTTGAAACGGTATGTGGATGGGAAGAGGTAGCCCTCGTCGGGGGCGGCCTTCTCGACAAATTCGGCGGCAGTGGCGAGGCCGTGGCGTTCGACTTCAGCCGCGATATCGAACACGTCAGATCCTTCGGGCACGACGAGTTCAACGAAATAGACGTCGCCGCGGGCCATGCGGCCGAGCACTTCGGCGGGCGTGGCCGGACCGGTGAAACAGTATTCGCCGGCCTGGGGCCGCGCGGCCGGACGCATCAGACGGGCGAGTGGAAACAGGCTCCAATGGCGAATCACGCCGGCCAGGGCGAGTTTCTTGCCGATCTCGAATGAGGAGGTGCCCATGGGGATCTCGACGAAAACGGGCCCGGAAAAGCCCTTGTAGCTGAAGCCGTGGATGAGAGCAAGCACGGCGGCAGATGCCAGCAATACCAACACAAGCAGCCGTTTCATCTGGCTTCCCGTTCGTTTCATTGGCCATCCTCTGGGGCTGGAAGGCCGGACAGCCAGTCCTCAAGCAGGACGGCGGCGGCCAGGCGGTCGACAGTTCCCTTTCTCTTCTCTTTGAGCAAACGTTCGAGCGACCAGCCGCGTTCGCGCAACATTTGCTCGGCCTCGACCGAGGTGAGGCGCTCATCGTGTACGTCAATGGGGAGTCCACTGGCCTCGGCCAGGCGGGCGGCGAAGCGGCGGCACAGGTCCGACATGGGGCTCTCGCGGCCGTCCATGTGGAGAGGCAGGCCGACGACGATCCGCTGGACCTTGCGGTCCTTCGCGATTGAGCAGATACGGGAGAGATCCTCCGCCAGACTACGGCGCTGGAGCGCGTCGAGAGGTTGCGCGGAAAGGCCTTCGGTGTCACTGATGGCCAAACCGATGCGTCGTGTTCCGAGATCGATTGCCAGGACGCGCGACCGGGGGTTTTGATCCTCTGCCACACCCTGATTGTGACAGACTAGACACTATGCGAACTCTCGCCGCCTTGGTGGTTGCCATATTTGCCCTGTCGGGGCAGGAGCCTACAAAGAAAAAGCCAGTGACGCTGGAAGCGTTGTCGGCCGGGGGGATGGCCCGCATGATGGCCGCCATGGCCGGGCAGCCAGTCTGGTCGCCCGCGGGCGGGCGGTTTGCCTACCGCCAGGGCTCGATGGTCAAGATCTATGAGCTCACCACCAAACAAAGTAAGGACGCTTTCGACATTTCGGTGCTCGACAAGGATTCAGTCCAGGCGCCGCCGGCGCAGGAGTTCGATTGGGAGAACCGGCGGGTGAGCGAGCGGCCGATTCAGTGGTCGGCCGACGGGAAGAAGATCCTGGTGGTTTCCAAGGGCGACGTGTTCCTTTGGGACGAGACAACGGCCAAGGCTGAAGCCCTGATCCGGACCCTGGCCAGAGAGCGGGACCCGAAGTTGTCGCCGGACGGAACCAAGGTGGGATACAGGCGAGACCACGAGCTCTATGTCCTTGATATCGCGGCGAAAAAAGAGACACGCCTGACTCATGACGCCAGTTCAACCCTGTGGAACGGGGAACTCGACTGGGTCTACCCGGAGGAACTCGATCTGGGGACGGCCTGGTGGTGGTCGCCGGACTCGAAGTCCATCGCGTACATGCAGTTCGATGTCAGCCGGGAGAGACTGTACCCGCAGGGCGATCACCTGAAGATCGACGCCGTGGTGGAGCCGCAACGATATCCCAAGGCTGGCACGCCGAACGCCGACGTTCGTTTGGGCGTGGTGGCGGCGACTGGCGGATTGACGCGCTGGATGGATCTGGGCGAGACGCGCGACTACCTGCTGGCACGGGTGAACTGGACCCCGGATTCAAAACGGCTGATCGCGCAGCGGCTGAACCGGATCCAGAATCATCTGTGGGTGCTGGCAGCGGACGCAGCGACGGGCAAATCGAGCCTGCTGATTGAGGAGGCCGATCCGCATTGGATCAACATGACCGACGACTTCGAGATTCTCTCTGACGGCCGAATACTACGGACGTCGGAGAAGGACGGCGGATTCCGGCACATCTACCTCCACGAGGCCTCAGGCAAGCAGAAGGAGCGCTTGACCAGGGGCGACTGGGAAGTTACCAGCCTCGCCTGCGTGGATGAAGCGGCCAAGCAGGTGTTCTTCGTGTCGGGCGAGGAGAGTCCGCTCGAACGCCAACTGTGGGTGGTTGGCTTCGACGGGAGAGGCAAGAAGAAGATCACCGCGGGCGCTGGGTCGCATTCGGTTTCGATGTCGCCGAAGTGCGACGCCTTCCAGGACAGCTTTTCGAACCTGGAAACGCCGAGCCGGACGGTGCTGCGGCGGGCCGATGGCGGCGAGATCTCAGTCTGGCGCGAGGCCGACACCAAGACGGCGGACGAGTACGAAATTCTGAAGACCGAGATTCACGAATTCAAGGGCGCTGACGGAACGAAGTTCTATGGGCGGCTGATCAAGCCGGCGCGTTTCGATCCGTCGAAGAAGTACCCGGCTGTGGTGCAGGTGTATGGCGGGCCACATGCGCAGTCGGTTCGGAACACCTATGCCGGGCTCAGCATGGACCAGGTGCTGGCGCACGACGGTTTCGTGGTCTGGCAGATGGACAACCGGGGTTCGTTTGGCCGGGGCCTCAGGTTCGAAGCGGCCGTGCACCGGCAGCTTGGCAAGGTGGAGGTGGCGGACCAGAAGGAAGGGGTCAAGTACTTGATAGGGCTGGGCTTTGTGGATCCGGAGAAGGTCGGCGTACAGGGCTGGAGCTATGGGGGCTACATGACACTCATGTGCCTGCTGCACGCGCCGGAGGTCTTCAAGGCGGGCATCGCCGGGGCGGCGGTGACCGACTGGCGCAACTACGACACAATCTACACGGAACGATACATGGGATTGCCGGCTGAGAACTCCGAAGGCTATACGGCGGGCGCGCCGGTAACGGCGGCGGCGAATCTGAAGGGCAGACTGATGTTGATTCACAACATCCAGGACGACAACGTGCTGTTCGGCA
>Ga0116171_10004215_pt1 | contig 12988 bp, 13 predicted proteins | sample AD_JPNHW2_MetaG_FD_89798 | JGI IMG/M metagenome (GOLD analysis project Ga0116171, IMG submission 89798) | Active sludge microbial communities of municipal wastewater-treating anaerobic digesters from Japan - AD_JPNHW2_MetaG | ecosystem: Engineered > Bioreactor > Anaerobic > Digestate | place...
ATTGCATTTACGGCTCCGGCAGCATGCATAAGTGCTGTTTTACCCCATTTGTCCTGGATGTTAATATCTGCCCCTTTGCTAATTAATAATTTTGTGGCATCAACAGAGCCTCCAACAACAGGTATCCCTCCTAAAATAACCTTGAGAAGACCGCCTTTGACTGCATACATCAAAGCAGTTTCCCCGTTTTTATTCTGGATATTAATATTTGCACCTTTGGCAACAAGTATTTTTAAAGGAGCCATTTTCTGAACGGCACCCATCAGTGGGGTAATCCCATTGCCATCCTGTGCATCAATGTTTGCGCCTTTTTCCAAAAGCAGGCTGAGTATTTTTTCGCAATTTTTCTCATTTGGGTCCGCTCCCATAAAATTGAAGACAGCTTTATGCAAAGGGGTGTAATTCATCTTATTTTTTGCGTTTACGTTGGCACCACGCTTAACAAGCAGTTGCACCATTTCTAGCATCGAAGTTTCCATGAGAGGTGTGTATCCGCCAAGCTCGTCGTCGCCCTCAATGTTTGCACCTTCGTCCAGCAGATATTTTGCCATCTCCAGCTGATTTGATATCACCGCCCAGTGCAAAGAAGCTCGCAATATTTCTTCTTTTATACCCAGGCTTACAGCTTTTTCAAGAATTAATTTTGCTGCATCTATGTTTCCATATCTTGCGGCATAACCAAGTGCATTTTGGGATGTTCTGTATGCCGATTGTTGCCTGATGAGAATATTTGCACCTTTATCAAGCAGAAGCTTTACGGCATCGGTATATTTTCCGGCAGCAAGCATCAAGGCTGTTTCGCCGGCCTTGGTCTGAATATCGAGACTTGCCCCTTTGTCAATAAGAATCTTTGTTATTTCCGTGTTGTGTACACCAAGCATTAACGCTGTGTATCCAAGCTTGTTTTGAATGTTAATTTTTGCCCCCTTGTCAATCAGAAGCTTTGCACTCTCGGTATAGGTAAAGTTCGGCTTTCCTATTGCATGCATAAGAGCAGTATTTCCTCCTGCTTCATGGAGGGAGCCGTCCCACTTAATCAAATCGTCCTGCAAATCAATCAATGCTCCCTTTTCGAGCAGCAACTTAACCATCTCAGGAAACTTTACAGCTTTCATAAGAGCTGTGTATTTCCAGGAGACTTCCGGCATGGATTCTATGTTCCACTCATTTATTTTTATTCCTTTTGCATTAATGAGAAGCTTGGTTACTTCCGGAAATTGCCCATTCATCGAAAGAGCTAAAACGGTTTCTTTACCCACCTTCGTGTTGGGATTTGCACCCTTTGCCAGCATAGCTTTTACCTCTTCAACTTCTCCTTTGAAAATTTTTGTTGAAAAATCCTGGGCAAGAAGTTTGGTACTGCCTCCCCAGGTAAAAAGGACAGAAAAAATGATAATACCGGCTAAAAGTGTTTTTTTCATAGGTTAAAGTAGGTGTGATTGTTAATAGTTTGTAAAACTAACGATATTTTTAATACCTGAAAAATTAATGGAAAGCCCAAAGTAATGAATGGAGAAATTTTATTAATTTTACCACTCTTGTTCATTCATAATTTTAACCGGTATGCTATTTAACTCTATATCGTTTGTTATCTTTCTGCCGGTTGTTTTCTTCCTGTATTGGTTTGTTGCAAAGAATAATCTGAGATTACAAAACATCCTGCTTCTTGTATCCAGCTATTTCTTCTATGCCTGTTGGGACTGGAGATTTTTGTTTTTGCTCGTTTTTTCTACTTTTCTTGATTACTATACAGGACTCAGGATACATCAGGCGACCAGACCAAGGGCCAGGACAATATGGCTTTGGATAAGTATAATAATCAATCTTGGATTTCTAGGGGCATTCAAGTATTATAATTTTTTCTCACAATCATTTGCCGAAGGGATTGATCTGTTGGGAATCCATACCAGTATTGCAACACTGAGTTTCATCCTTCCGGTTGGTATTTCTTTCTATACTTTTCACGGATTGTCGTATGTTATTGATTTATACAAAGACCGGATAAAACCGGAAAGAGACTTCATAAATTACTCCGTCTTCGTTAGCTTTTTTCCATTGCTTGTGGCAGGACCCATTGAAAGGGCAACGCACCTTTTGCCGCAGATTGTAAAACCGAGAGTTTTTGACTACTCAAAAGCCACAGATGGTTTGAGACAAATATTATGGGGCCTGTTTAAAAAGATTGTCATTGCCGATAACTGTGCAGAGTACGCAAATATAATCTTCAATAATTCCGCAGATTATTCGGGGAGCACTCTTGTGGTGGGGGCTATTTTCTTTACGTTCCAGATTTATGGCGACTTTTCGGGATATTCAGATATTGCGCTGGGTACAGCAAGACTGTTTGGTATAGACTTGCTTAGAAACTTTGCATTTCCATATTTTTCAAGGGATATTGCAGAATTCTGGAGGCGATGGCATATTTCTCTGTCGTCATGGTTCAGGGACTATGTTTATATCCCACTCGGCGGGAGCAAGGGCGGCACATGGATGAAAATAAGAAACACATTTATAATTTTTGTTTTAAGTGGCTTATGGCATGGTGCAAACTGGACCTATATTACATGGGGAGCCCTTAATGCTGTTTATTTTCTTCCGCTTATGCTCACTAACAACAACAGGAATAATATAGGAATTGTAGCTGCAGGTAAAAACTTGCCGACTGTAAGAGAATTCTTCATGATATTATTCACATTTTCTATTACTGTCTTTGCCTGGATATTTTTCCGGGCAGAGAATATTGGACAGGCATTAGAAATTGTTTCAGAAATTTTTTCGATGTCACTTTTCGCTTTTCCCAATTTCCCGGGAATACATGAGTCTATAACAATCGTGTTACTTCTTTTTGTCTTCATGACTGTAGAGTGGAAAGGCAGGGAGCATCAGTATGCCATAGAAAAGTTGGGAGCTAACAAGAGCCGCTCCCGCCGGTGGTCATATTACATTGCTATTTTGTTCTCAATTTACCTTTTCGGGAACTTCGCCAGCAATATTGAGTTTATTTATTTTCAGTTTTAATAGCAGTAAAATGGAAATGAAAAAATTTATCCGCTTGTTATTTAAGTTTTCACTTATAATCATAGCATTAAATACTGTCATATTTATTGTAAAAGAATTGACATTCAGGCCGTATTACTTACATTCCACAAAATACAAATCCTACTTACTGTCCGATTCACACGGATACAAACTGTACGACCTCACAGAAAAAATGGGTGTCGCCAATTTCTCTTTCCACAGTGAGTCATATCTTGACATTTACAGGAAACTGATGTACCTCACCAGCAGAAATAAAACAGATACCCTTTACATTTCCGTTGACGACCATACTCTTAGTCCGTACAGGGAAATATCAAATAATGATTACAAATCAATAAAATATAATTTCACTCAGGGGAGCTATAATTATTTGGATTATGCGATATTCAAAATGCAATATTACATAGTTATATTCGATCCTAATATTCGTGCGATAATCACTCATTTTATTGGAGCACAGGTTAAAAAACTTTTCAGTTTAGCCGATAATAAAAAAATAAAAACCAATAAAGCATCATGGAGTTCTCTTTCCAGAGCCACAAAATTAAAACTCGCCGAAGCAAGAGTCAAAGAGCAGTTTCCCTCAGACACCTCCTCAAAAAAACTTGAAAAATCGCTTCTGGACATTATAAATTTATGCAAACAAAAGAATATCAAATTGATTGGTATAAAATTCCCGCTCTCCGGAGAATTTCTTGAAATACTTGGCAACAAGTCTTATAAGGCAGACAGTATATTGATATCACAAGGAATTGAAGTATGGGATTTCAAGAATACATTTTCGAATATTGGCAACTACTTTGAAGATCCCGATCACGTAAATCCAGAGGGTGCAAATGTATTGATAGATTCGTTGAGCAGGAGAGCCGGCATTAAAAACCGGAAACTATTGCATAATTGAAATATTTAATTTTACTTTGCAAATAAAAGTACTTTTAAATGAAAGAGGAAAAGGACTACATTCAGGATATATCTGAGATTCGCTCAATGATGGAGCGTTCTTCAAAATTTCTGTCGCTCTCCGGGCTGGCAGGCGTTATGGCCGGTATCTATGCGTTGGTAGGAGCTTTTGTCGCATACACGGTTTTTGATTTCAATCCCGATGCAATAGATTACATTATTGCAGAGGCAGGAGGTTCATCGGCAAACCTGACTAACGTAATTTGTGTCGCAATAGCAATACTTTTACTGGCTTTAAGTACAGTTGTTTTTCTTTCCGGCAGAAACGCAGGAAAAAGAGGTGAAAAAATATGGAATTCAACTACTAAACGTCTTATGACCAATATGGCCGTTCCGCTTGTCGCAGGAGGCCTTCTGATTCTTATCCTGATAGCAAAAGGATTGATTGGCCTTATTGCTCCCGTTTCGCTCATATTCTATGGGATGGCGTTATTCAATGCCAGCAGGCACACACTGGAAGAGGTGAAAGTCCTTGGAATTATTCAGATAGGACTGGGCCTCATTAGCTCGTACTTTGTTGAATATGGTTTATTGATATGGGCTTTGGGCTTTGGAGTTGTCAATATTATTTATGGTATTTACATGCATTATAAATACGAAAGGTGAGAATTTTAACAGACGGTTTACACAAAGCTTTTGAAAGCAGGATCCGGCTCGGAATAATGTCGGCCCTGGCTGTCAATGATGTGCTTGATTTCAATTCACTCAAAGAGTACCTTGATGTGACCGACGGAAATCTCGCGAGTCATATTAAAGCTCTTGAAAAAGAGGAGTTTATCGGGGTGGAAAAATCATTTGTTGGCAAAAAACCTAATACCAGATACTTTATGACAAAGGAGGGGAAGAAGGCGTTCAATGATCATCTGGAGGCATTGGAAAAATTTATCAAATCTGGAAAATCAATATAAATACGACATATATATTTTTTTATTAACATACTTTGAAAAACAAAGTTCTTTTAAATAAATTTTAGTACAAAAAAATCATGAAAAACGAAATTCTCGCATTTTTGAACGACCCGGAACAACTTGAAAAGATGTACCGGTCCAACAAAGTTCTCTTCAAAAAGGAGTTTGTCCTTTTGTATCCGGAAATTATTGGAAACCCTGTTGCAGACACATGGAACGAAAGACTAAGCTATGAAAGTGATGCTATAAGCTGGGGTAACGGCAAAGAGTTGTTTGTTATAATTGCAGCCTCATTGCTTGCCGGGTTGATTGCAAAAATTCCTGCAATTTTTGCACTTGACGAAGAGTTCTTTTATCCGCGTAATATTGGGTTTGTGCTCTTCCCGTTACTTGCAGCTTATTTTTCGTGGAAGAACAGTCTGCCAAAAGGCAAAATAGCTATTATCGCAGGAGCAATGCTTGCAGGACTCGTTTTTATCAACTCCCTTCCACTTCCCGAAACCGACACTTTAATTCTGTCGTGCATCCACTTAATCCTCTTTTTATGGGCAGTTACAGGATTTGCCTTTGTTGGAGGAATCAGAGAGAGTAACAAAAGAAGACTTGAATATCTGAAATATAACGGAGATCTGGTTGTGATGACAACTCTTATTCTTATTGCAGGCGGAATTATGAGTGCAGTGACAATCGGCCTCTTCGAACTCATTGGGTTTAAAATCGAGGAGTTCTATTTTTCATATTTTGGAATATTCGGATTAGCTGCAGCACCAATTATTGCAACTTATCTTACACAAACCAATCCTCAACTGGTTGGAAAAGTATCCCCCGTAATAGCAAAGATATTCAGCCCGCTTGTGCTGGTTATGCTTCTGGTTTTTCTTGGAGCAATGATTATGTCCGGGAAAGATCCATACAACGACAGGGAGTTTCTGATTATTTTCAACGCACTTCTTGTAGGTGTTATGGCAATTATTTTCTTTTCTGTTGCCGGGACATTAAAGGGGACCAAGAGTCGTGCAGAGATATGGATTCTCCTTCTGCTCTCAGTTATCACTATTGTAGTAAACAGCATCGCACTTTCTGCAATTCTCTTCAGAATCTCAGAGTGGGGAATCACACCTAACCGCGCAGCAGTCCTGGGAGCAAACATTCTGATTCTGATAAATCTTATCATGGTCACAGCGCATCTTTACAAGTTTCTTGCGAAAAAAACCGACCCTGAAGATATTGGAAACGCGATTGCCCGGTACCTTCCCGTCTATGTGATCTGGACTGTTATTGTGACATTTATATTTCCGCTCATATTCTGATTCTCTTAGTCGCAGGGATAGGATTATGTTCACGCAAGCTTAAGTGCTTTTGGAAATAATATGTTATTTTCGAGATGCACATGTGTATGCAAATCGTCCTCAAATTCCTTAAGCATTTCGTATGTTATACGATAGGTATTACATGCGTCTTCGGGAATAGCGTAGTGCCGGCTTAGCTGTTCGATTTTATCCATTGTGCCTCCAATGATTTCGTGTTCATCGGTCATAAGAGATATTTGTGAGACAATAATCTGTATCGCATCTGGCGAGCCGGTTTTGAATGCATCTTTTATAGCAGGAAAGAATACTTGTTCTTCCTGCTTTTGATGTGTTGGCAATTCAATATTTATCATGGAGAAATGTTCTGCAATCTTTATGAGTTCGGGATGATTTGCACCATGAACCTGTGCAATTTTGTTTACATACTCCATCAATTGGGGTAAAACCCTATACACCTTATTGTGAAATTCATTTACAATGTAGTCACATAAAAAATCCGGGTTCCACTCCTTAAAATTAGATTGTATGGTTGAAACAACCTTATCAAGATTATTTAACTCTTTCTCAATTTTATCAATATCCAGATTTTTTTCACCGGCAACAACATTGAGTCTCCTGTTTCCACCACAGCAAAAATCGATTCCTGCTTTCTTAAAAACTTCAGCTGCCCTAAAATCTTCTGTAACAATTTCACCTACTGTCAATTCTTTAAAACTTTTCATAATAGTAATATTTAACCATTTACTTCTTTTAAAATTTCTTCAATGTCGGGGATGCACCCTCCGCAAACAGTACCGGCCGTTGTAGCTTCGCCAACTTCATCGGCTGTTTTCAGTCCTTTCTCCTTAATTGCTTTAACAATCTCACTTTTCAGAATGGCATTACACTGGCAGATTTCAATATCTTCGTTCATATTTTTGTTTTTTAACTTGTACAAAGGTATGCTGTCTGATACCCTGTTTCCGTAACCCAGGTTACAATCGGAAAAATTTCATTAATTTTATAATGTTTCTTAGTTAATATTTCCGCAAAATGATGAATGAGAATAATTTATCCGATTGTCCGTTGTTCAGAGGTATGAGCAAAGAAGAGCACGACTCCTTTATGCAGAGGAATGTAAAAGAGGTACTTCATTTTGAGAAAGGGGAAGTGGTGGTGAGGCAGGGGGATATAATCAATTCGATGTATCTTTTAATCAAGGGAGTGGTTCGTACCCAGATGATAACACAGGATGGAAATACGATTGAGATTGATTTGCTGGAAGCAGTGTTCCCTCTTGCTCCAGCATTTATATATGCAAGCAGGAACAAATATCCCGTAGATGTAGTTGCCATGGAGCCCTGCACATTCCTGAAAATATCTAAATCGGCATGGCTTAAGGAAATGGCAGGGAATGAAATACTGTTGAACAACTTTTTGACGCTTAATTCCAACATGACTGTCTTTCTGTCTGAGAAGCTCCAGATGATATCCATAAAAAGCCTTAGGAATAAATTATCAATTTTTCTTTTGGAGAAAACGACTCCTGAGAAGAACTACTTTATTCTAAAACGGTCGCGAACCCAGCTGGCCGAATATTTTGGTGTTCAACGCCCCTCTTTGGCCCGTACAATAAAAGAACTGGAAGACGAAGGCATCATATCGACCAATGGTCGCGTTGTTACAGTCTTAGAGCGGGACAAACTCGTATGGCACGAGTAAAGGCATTCTTATATCGCGTCGCATTGAAAACTGAATCAAAACTTTAAACTGCATTAAAGCCCTCTTGCTGAAGCCCTAAAACGGGAAAGGGAGTGAACATTGTTCACTCCCTTTGTGGGCCCAGCTGGGCTTGAACCAGCGACCCCCTGATTATGAGTCAGGTGCTACTAACCAACTGAGCTATAGGCCCGGAAAACCTCGGCAAAAATTTAAAAATCTACCGAATATTTTTCATCAAACTTTTATTTCAACTTCAACACCGCTAGGAAGCTCGAGTTTCATAAGAGCATCTACTGTTTTAGGAGTAGAGCTGTAGATATCGAGGAGGCGACGGAAAGAGTTAAGCTCAAACTGCTCACGCGCTTTCTTATTAACAAATGTTGAACGGTTTACAGTAAAGATCTTCTTGTCTGTAGGGAGTGGAATAGGACCGCTAACAATTGCACCTGTAGCTTTAACAGTTTTTACAATCTTGTCGGCAGATTTGTCTACCAGCATGTGATCGTAAGATTTTAGCTTTATTCTTATTTTTTGGCTCATTTTAATTTATATTAACCAATTATTAATCTTATTATTCGTCTGAATCGTCGTTAAACTTCTTTCCTCCGGCCTTCTCTATAACCTCTTTTGACAGAGTTGCAGGAAGTTCGGCGTAATGAGAAAACTCCATAGTACTTGTTGCCCTTCCCGAAGAGAGGGTACGAAGTACTGTTACATAACCAAACTGCTCAGAAAGCGGAACTTTGGCCTTAACTATCCTTGCATTGCCTTTGGAATCCATATTTGTGATTTGTCCGCGGCGCTTGTTAAGGTCACCGATAACATCTCCCATATAATCTTCCGGAGTAACAACTTCAAGAGACATGATAGGCTCCTGAATGTAAGGGTTTGCTTTAGGGCATGACTTACGGAATGCCTGTCTGGCGCAAATCTCGAAAGATAGTGCGTCTGAGTCAACAGGGTGGAACGATCCGTCTTTAAGTGTTACCTTCATTGCAGGAACTTCGTATCCGGCGAGAACACCGTTTGCCATTGCGGCTTTGAAGCCCTTTTCAATAGACGGGATGTACTCTTTAGGAATGTTTCCTCCTTTAACGGAGTCTATAAACTGAAGTCCTGATACTCCTTCGTCTGCAGGTCCTATTTCAAACACAATGTCGGCAAATTTACCACGGCCGCCGGTCTGTTTTTTGAAGACTTCACGGTGGTTTACAGTAGAACGGATTGCCTCTTTGTAGTTAACCTGAGGTGCACCCTGGTTAATTTCAACATTGAATTCGCGACGGAGCCTGTCTACAATAATCTCAAGGTGAAGTTCACCCATTCCTGAGATAACTGTCTGGCCTGTTTCCTGATCGGTACGAACTGTAAAAGTAGGGTCCTCTTCAGAAAGTTTATTCAGAGCCATGCCAAGCTTGTCAAGGTCTTTTTGTGTCTTTGGTTCAATTGCGAGGCCGATAACAGGATCCGGGAATGTCATTGATTCCAGGACAAGCGGATGGTTTTCCACGCAAACAGTATCTCCTGTACGAAGATCTTTGAAACCTACTGCTGCGCAAATATCACCTGCTTCTACGCTGTCAATTGCATTCTGTTTATTCGAGTGCATCTGGTAAAGCCTTGCAATACGCTCTTTTTTGTCTGAACGTGTGTTGAGCACGTATGAGCCTGAATCAAGTTTACCTGAATATGCACGAATAAATGCAAGCCTTCCGACAAACGGGTCGGTTGCAATTTTGAATACCAGTCCGCAGAAAGGATCTTTTACGGATGGATGACGAGCCTCTTCTTTATTTGTGTCAGGGTTTATTCCGATAACAGATTCAACATCCATTGGAGAAGGAAGGTAACGCATAACTGCATCAAGCAGGAATTGTACTCCCTTGTTTTTAAATGAAGAACCGCATGTTGTTGGAACAACAGCCATATCTATGGTTGCTTTACGCAGAGCTTCAATAATCTCGTCCTCTGTAATTGAGTCCGGATTATCAAAGAACTTTTCAAGTATACCATCGTTATATTCAGCTATTGACTCAATCAGTTTCGCTCTCCACTCTTCTACCTCCGCAACCATATTGGCAGGAACTTCTTTAACTACATAGTTAACCAGTTCTTTGCTTTCTGTTTCGTAGTAATATGCTTTTTTAGAAATGAGGTCAACAATTCCCTCAAATTTTTCCTCCGCTCCAATTGGAAGGCAGATAGGCAGAGCGTGTGCTCCAAGCTTATCGTTCATCTCCTCAACAACAGCAATAAAATCGGCACCAACGCGGTCCATTTTATTTACGTATGCAAGTTTTGGAACTTTATATTTGTCGGCCTGACGCCAAACGGTTTCTGACTGAGGCTGAACACGGCCAACTGCACAAAATGTAGCAACTGTACCGTCCAGAACGCGGAGAGACCTCTCCACTTCAACAGTAAAATCCACGTGACCGGGAGTATCGATAAGGTTTATCTGATACTGGTTTCCGTCATAATTCCAAAATGCTGTCGTTGCCGCAGAAGTGATGGTTATTCCCCTCTCTTGCTCCTGAACCATCCAGTCCATAGTAGCGGCGCCTTCGTGAACTTCTCCAATTTTATAGTTTTTACCTGTATAAAAAAGAATACGTTCCGAAGTAGTAGTCTTACCGGCATCAATATGAGCCATGATGCCGATATTCCTTGTATATTTTAAATCTCTTGCCATTTATCTTTCTTGGGTACTAAAAACGGAAGTGAGCAAAAGCCTTGTTGGCTTCGGCCATCTTGTGCATATCTTCTTTTCTCTTGTATGCCCCACCTTCGTTATTGTAGGCAGCCATAGTTTCGGCAGCCAGCTTTTCTGCCATTGAGTGTGCAGAGCGCTTACGTGCGTACAGAATCATGTTTTTGATCGAAAGCGAAATTTTCCTTTCCGGACGCACCTCTGTAGGAACCTGGAAGTTTGCACCACCCACTCTGCGGCTCTTAACCTCAACTTGTGGAGTAATATTTTCTAGTGCTTTTTTCCAAATTTCCAAAGGAGCCTTGTCAGAATCTTTCATCTTCTCGCCTATGATATCCATTGAATCATAAAAAATACTTAAGGCAATACTCTTCTTTCCCTCATACATCAGGTTATTCACGAATTGTGTTACCAACACATCGTGGAACTTGGGATCAGGAAGCAGAATCCTCTTTTTAGGCTTCGTTTTTCTCATTTGTTCTTGTTATAAATTAATTTTTACTTCTTTTTGGCCGGAGCTGCGGCAGCACCTTTCTTAGGTCTCTTAGTGCCATAGAGTGAGCGGCTTTGCTTACGACCCTCAACACCTGCTGTGTCAAGCGCACCGCGAAGAATGTGGTAACGAACACCCGGAAGGTCTTTTACACGACCACCACGAACAAGCACAATTGAGTGCTCCTGGAGGTTGTGACCTTCTCCCGGTATGTACGCATTTACTTCCTTCTGGTTAGTCAGACGAACACGGGCCACCTTACGCATTGCGGAGTTAGGCTTTTTAGGCGTTGTCGTGTAAACACGAACGCAAACACCGCGTCTTTGAGGACACGAATCAAGTGCGCGCGATTTGCTTTGCTCCACTAACACTGTACGGCCATTGCGTACTAATTGTTGAATTGTTGGCATAATTAGCTGTTAATCTTTACTTTGTATAATTGCGTTATATAAAACGGGTTGCAAAGATAAGGCTATTTTTTCGAATTGCAAACATCTTATTAACATTTTTTGTGAAAAAATAGGCTTAACTTTGCTATAATACCAAGAGTGCAAATTTAGTAATCAATTTATAACCACAAAAAATTATGAAACTTTCTTCAGTAGCCTCTGCTTTTATCTCGCAGGAGGAGAAATACGGAGCGCACAATTACCACCCGCTTGGCGTAGTTCTCTCAAAAGGCAAAGGTGCATTTGTATGGGATGTTGACGGCAAAAGATACTTTGATTTTCTTTCGGCATATTCAGCTGTAAACCAGGGTCACTGTCATCCAAAAATTGTTGAGGCACTCACAGAGCAGGCCTCGAAAATTTGTCTTACATCCCGTGCTTTTTACAACGACTGTCTGGGACCTTACGAAGAGTTTATGCATAATTACTTTGGATATGACAAGGTACTGCCAATGAACTCAGGTGCCGAAGCTGTTGAGACCGCCCTTAAACTGGCGCGTCGCTGGGGTTATATAAAAAAGAACATTCCGGAAAACCAGGCTCTCATAGTGGGCTGTGACGGCAACTTCCATGGAAGAACCATAAGCATTGTCTCGCTCTCATCGGACCCTGACTCATATAGCCAGTACGGCCCGTTCACTCCCGGTCTGGTAAAAATACCTTATAATGATGTTAATGCCCTTGCACAAGTTTTTGAAAAACAGGGAAAAAATATTGCTGCATTTTTAGTAGAGCCAATTCAGGGTGAGGCAGGAGTATTTGTCCCCGATGACGGATATCTGAAAGCATGTTTTGATTTATGCAAAAAATACAATGTCTTGTTTGTTGCAGATGAAGTACAGACAGGAATAGCCAGGACAGGTAAGATGCTTTGCTGCGACCACGAAGGCATCCGCCCGGATATGGTTATTCTCGGGAAAGCAATTTCCGGAGGCGTTTTGCCCGTATCTGCCGTACTGGCCGATGATGAAATCATGCTGACAATCAAACCAGGCGAACACGGTTCCACATTTGGCGGGTTCCCGCTGGCGTGCAAAGTTGCAATAGCTGCTCTGGAAGTAGTAAAGGACGAGAAACTGGTTGAAAAATCGGAATACCTTGGCAAAATTTTCAGAGACGAAATGTCAAAGGTTAAATCGCCTTTCATTGCGCAAATAAGGGGTAAAGGTCTTCTTAATGCAATTGTCATTAAACCTCACGATGGCAAAGAGGCATGGGACGTGTGTGAAAAAATGGCAGAACTGGGTCTTATTGCAAAACCTACACACAAACACATCATCCGTTTTGCTCCTCCTTTGGTGATAACCGAACCGGAACTCAGAGAGGCAATCGAAATTATAAAACTTGCCATTAAAGCTCTGGAATAAAAGCATATAAGACTTAAGCTATGCAAACTTCATCAACTATCTTAATGGTCA
>Ga0116171_10004217_pt1 | contig 12985 bp, 6 predicted proteins | sample AD_JPNHW2_MetaG_FD_89798 | JGI IMG/M metagenome (GOLD analysis project Ga0116171, IMG submission 89798) | Active sludge microbial communities of municipal wastewater-treating anaerobic digesters from Japan - AD_JPNHW2_MetaG | ecosystem: Engineered > Bioreactor > Anaerobic > Digestate | place...
GAGCATGTGGGCGAGCGTCTCTTCATTATCCGGCGTCCAGCTGAGCATCTCGAGGGCCATCACCGCACCGTACCGGACATACCTGTCCGGGTCCATCAGGGCTTTTTCCAGGGCAGGTTCTGCCCGGCGGTCCCCGATCTGGCCCAGCGCCAGCGCGGCAACAAACCGGACCTCGTTGTCCCGGTCGTTCTCCAGTCTCTTTAGTATGGGTTCAACGGATCGCGGGCATTGTATATCGCCCAGGGCCTCGATAGCGCCGAGGCGGACATGCATCTTATGATAATCGAGGATGGCGATGAGCGGGTCGCAGGCACGTTCCCCCAGGGTGCCCAGCGCATCTGCTGCCCGCCACTGCAGGTCCGGGTTCCCGTGATCCAGCAGCCGGATAAGGCCCCGGATGTCACCGGCCTGTCGTAATGCATCGGTCGTTGTCATCGGTAACCTCCCGTGTACTCCCCGGCGGTTACAGCCGCCGTTTCCACCACCCGAAGTACAGGGCCGCCGCAAGAACGGCGGCCACGATAAGGACCAGCACCGGGTTTTCCGATAATAACCCGGCAAGCCACCCGAACATGCCGACATTGGTGACCATGGCGGATTTCGAGGCCGGGATATACGTGGTGTTCGGGTGTTCTTCCTGCTTGGCCGCGGTTGCCTCGGCAGTCAGCAGGCCGAAGAGCGATGTGCCGTCGGGAGAGTCTCCCCGGAACAGCAGGTTCCCGTTCTCACCCGTACCGGTAAAGAGCGTCCTGAGCAGTTCCTCCCGCCCGGTCGTTTCGCTGATCCGGACGATCCGGACACTCTCCGTGCCCCCGTGCGCAGTCACCCATGATGCGGGTACGGAAAAGGTCACGTTTGCCGGGCCGGTGGTCAGGTTGACCTTGTTGATGGTATACGTAAACCCGACCGTATTCATACGGAGGCCATTGCCCGCGGCAATCGTTTCAAACTGTGCGAGTACCCCGGCGCTCACGTTTTCCGTAAGGGTGGTGGTGATCAGGCCCCGGGTGGTGAGTGCCGGCAGGACCGCATGAACGGCACCGGAGACCGCTCCCTGTTTCAGCGTGGCGTTCAGCGGGTCGGTGACAAGTTCCGCCCTGGTGACCTTGCCGGTAAGGTTGCCGTTGACGATATCGAACCTGTCGCCCCAGAACGTCAGAAGGACCCCCGGTGAATGGTGCTGGTAAATCTCGACGCGGTTGAAGTACTGGGTGACCGTTGCACCTGCCCTCCTTGCCCCGTCAAGGTTGACCTCAAGGATCTGGTACCCGTTCTCGTTGTACACCAGCCCTTCGAATCCTACCGGGTAACTCATGGACACGCCGTCGGCCGCAATCCCCGGCGCGTTCGGGGGCTGGGACGGGGGGATGGCCGCGAGCGATGGTCCCGGAACGGCAACCGCCGGTGCGGGCTGGTCGTCGCCGGAAGTACCGTCGCTCCCGCCGCCGGCACCGGTCCACCCTCCCGCATCCACCACCACATACCCTACCCGGGCCAGCGTATAACTGCTGGTGGCGTTCGTTACCGTGAGCGAGACGATGAAGGATCCGCTCGTGGCATACAGGTGGCTGGCGTTCCGGAGCGAACTGTCCGTGGTGTTGAACCACGTATCGTCACCAAAACTCCAGTTCCACATCAGCGGATCGAGGGTATCGGACGTGTCCATGAACTGGACGGCCAGCGGCACGGTACCGGAAGTGGTGTTGGCGGTGAAATTGGCGGGGGTTACGGGCGGGACCGATCCATAGACCACGATGGTCCCGTTGGTCCTGCTGTCGCTGCTGATGCTGTTGCCGGCATAGATCACCGGGGTAAAAGTCCCGGTGCCGGTGTAGATGTGGGTCATCGATCCGGTTGAGTTCGACCATGAACCGTCCCCGAAACTCAGGTTGACCTGTTCAGGATAGCCGGTGGAGATATCGGTGAAGACGACCGTGAGCGGGACAGTACCGGCAGACGTGCTCCTGGCAAAGCCTGCGGTTACCGGTCCTTCGATCCCGATCTGGATCCGCGTCCAGCCGTAGTCGGGACCGGTGGTGGGAAGCGTGGACCGGTTATACGTCCGGTTGGCGAAATAAAACGTATACGGTGAACCCGGGAGCAGCGACCCGCCGGCGATCGCGCCGGAATCCCAGGGATACGACCATGCACCGCCGGGATAGACGACCGACTGGCTGACGGTCGCGTTGTCCCCGTCAATCGTCTGCACAAGGAGATCGTCCGGCCGGACACCGTTCCCGAGCGGACCGGTGCCGTCCGTGGTATTGGCAATGAAAATACTGGTATAGGTATCCGGGCTGGTGCCGTAGGTGTTGGTGCCGGAGAAGGTAAATACCGTCCCGGCCGGCCCGATGCCCGCGCTCGCTGTTGCAGAGATGAGGGGCGCAAGGGCATCGATGTACCCGGCGTACGTCGCGGTATTGCTGCCGGAAGCGTTCGTTACCGTGAGCGAGACATCGTAGGTCCCGGCCGAGGAATAGGTGTGACTTGCGTTCCTGAGGGCGCTGTCCGTGATGTTGGACCAGGTGTCATCGCCAAAACTCCAGTTCCACGCAAGAGGGCTTTCTGCATCGGACGTATCGTTGAACTGCACCGCGAGCGGCACGGTACCGCTTGTCGGCGATCCGACAAACGAGGCGACCGGCGCTGCCGGTGCGGTTACCGAGATGTACCCGGGCAGGGTGGTGGTATTGCTGCCGGATACGTTCGTTACCGTGAGCGAGACATCGTAGGTCCCGGCCGAGGAATACAGGTGGCTGGCGTTCCTCAGGGCGCTGTCCGTGGTGTTGGACCAGGTGTCATCGCCAAAACTCCAGTTCCACGCAAGAGGGCTTTCTGCATCGGACGTATCGTTGAACTGGACCGCGAGCGGGGCGATCCCGGTTGTCGGCGATCCGACAAATGAGGCGACCGGCGCTGCCGGCGGTCCTGAAACAATGGTTATGGTATAGGGAAGGGAGACCGTCTTTCCCACGTAATCCGCACCGCCATCCCGGTAATTGGCCCTCATGTCGTGGAGCGTGGATTCGGCATGGACCGTGCAGGTGCCTTCGGGGTAGATATAACTGCCACCGTCCTGTGCGCTGGTGTTCCATGCCGCAGACAGCGTCCCCCAGTACCATGGCCGGGTATCCACGTAATTTGCAAGAACGGAGCCCGGCCCTGCAAGTGCGCCTTCATCCGTTGAATAGTGGTACAGTGCCTGGTAGGTGAAACCGGTTGCATTCACCACGACAATATCGATGAAACCATCCGTTGCCGGGTCGAGGGGAGCCCGGTTGTACACCGATCCGTTCATGTTGGTATCGATGCGGAATCCCAGCAGGGTATCCCGGGATACCGCTGAGCCGGTGACATCGGCGCCATGCGTCAGGTCCCAGATTCTGAGATCGAGGCCGGGATCCTCGACGGCGAATGTCGGTCCCATCGCGGTGATCCCGTCGGCTTCAAGGAGATACCAGGTACCGTTATACCCGACAAAATTTCCCGGGCTCACATTGAAGGAGGCGTAGGTCCCGCTCAGGTCGATGGATGTTGTCGGGGCACCTGCGGGAGTTCCCGATGCCCACCATCCGATGGTAGTGTTCTGCGGTATGCCGTCTTCCGGGCTGCCCTGCGCCTGGTTCAGGGCATGGGTGACGTCCAGCCCCCCTTCGCCGATGAAGAGGGTCGCGTACTGGTCGATTACCGATCCGTTGGCAACCGGTCCGGTAGCGACAGGGATCAGCGGGAGACTGTCCCCACCTGCGGTGATGTTGCCGCTGCTGTTGTACGGGACGAGGGTATTGCCCAGCCCGTCCCCGTCCGTATCCTCGCCGTAATAATCGTTCCAGAAGTTACCGCCAAGGTACGGGCCGCCGATGATATTGGTGCCGGCAGTCTTCGTGGTGTTCCAGACAGTGGCCCCGCTGCTGTCCTCTGCATTCATCGCATTGGTGAAATTGTTATTGAAAACCTTGTTGTCCGACGACAATTCCGAGATCAGGAGGCCATAGTTGTTCGACACGATGGTTGCGCCGTAAATCGTCGTGTTGGACGATGCATTCAGCACGATGGCCTCCAGCACGTTGTCATGGATCCGCGTATCCGTGACCGTGGTGTTGTGGGAGTTGTCGATCAGGATCCCGTTCATGTTTGCGTACAGCTCGCTTCCGGTGATGGTATTGTCGTTGCTCGTCCCCTGGATCGTGACAGCATCCCATGAATCGGAGATATTCAGCGCGTCAAACGTATTGCGGAGGTTTGCCCCGTCAAGCAGGATCCCGTTGCCGGGATATGCCGCAATCGTCACGTTGGTTACATGGCTTTCCGTGTTGCTCCAGAACGTGATGCCGTCAGTGCTTCCCTCGTCTCCCCAGAAAGCCGAGTCGCTGATCCTGATATCCCTGCCTCCGGAGAAGAGCAGCCCGTACTCGCCGCTGCCGTACAGGTTGAAATTTTTGACCGTGATATTGGAAGAATCCACGAAGAAAATGCCGCTGAAGGAATCCGTGACGGTAATATTGCTGATCGTCATGTTGGTGGGGTTCCCGGTGATCCCTGCCTCCCACGCACCGGTTGCGTTCGTGAGAACAAGGGAATCCAGAACACCCTCTCCGGTATAGATCCCGAAGGCATAACTTCCCATCCCGTCGATTACCGGCAGGCCCCCGCCGGTGTCGGATCCCCGGATCTCCAGCGGGATCTCTATAAACACGCTCTCGGGATACGTCCCGCTGTCGACCGTGAGGGAATCGTAGTCGTTGGCCGCATCGACCGCCTCCTGGATGGTCGGGTAATCCAGCCCCGAGTTGAGGTTGTGCACCGATCCGGTACCCCCCGACGTGACCGTGAATCCGCCGATGAGTGCCCCAAACTGCCCGTCCGGGTTCGTGACAACGACGTTATACGGCCCCGGGAATTTTCCGGCCAGGTCGAGTACGCAGTCGATCTGGTCCGGCGCGTTGACATTCACCGATGTTCCCGGTACCGTCGAGATATCGGCGACCTCGAGGACGTTGCTCCCCGGGACGGTCACGTAGGCGGAACTGCCGGAGACGCTCATGCCGGCGGGACCTGACAGGAACGGCGGAGCACCGGCACCATCAAAAATACTGCCTGCATGGAGCGGGTGTGCCGGGTCCGTGACATCCACGACCTCGAGCGCATTGCTGCCCTGACTGGAGATATAGGCATGGTTTCCCAAAACAGCGATATCGACCGGACGGTTGAGGAGAGCGCCGCCGCTTCCGTCCATAATATGGCCGGCATGCACCGGGCTGGCCGGGTCGGAGACATCCACGATCTCCAGCGCGTTGCTGCCATAACTTGCAACGTACGCATAGGAGCCGGCAACGAACACGTTCTCAGGCATGCTCAGGAAGGGCGGGCTGCCCGAACCATCCCCGATGTACCCTGCGTGCACCGGGCTGGCCGGATCGGAGACGTCCACGATCTCCAGCGCATTGCTGCCATAACTTGCAACGTACGCATAGGAGCCGGAGACAAACACGTTCTCCGGTGTATCCAGGTAGGGCGGACCGCCCGCGCCGTCCATGATGTACCCCGCATGTACCGGGTTTAACGGATCGGAAATGTCGATGACTTCCAGCGTGTTATAGTACGTGTTTACCACATAGGCATAATTGCCGGAGACATAGACGCCGCTGGCACCGTTGAGGTAGGGTGGGATACCGTCGCCATCTGACAGGAGTGCTGCATGGGCCGGGTTGGCCGGGTCAGAAATATCCACGATCTCCAGCGCATTGAAGTCCCCTACGATATAGGCATAATTGCCGGAGACAGCGACACTGCTTGCTCCCGTGAGGAAGGGGGGCTCCCCGTTGCCATCGGTCAGGTTCCCTGCATGGAACGGGTTGGCCGGATCCGAAATATCGACAATCTCCAGCGAGTCCGAGCCCGAACTTGCCACGTAGGCATAATTGCCGGAGATCGCGACGTCAGCGGGAGTATTCAGGAGCGCCCCGCCGGACCCGTCGGAAATGAACCCCTGGTGGACCGGGTTATAGTATTGGGGGGTCAGCACCACGCCGGCTCCCGTGGTGAAGTTGGCGCCCTGGAGGTCGGTGATTGCAACGGTTCCCGTGTTGGACCCGGTATCAGGGATGATGCCGGTCACGGCCGGTGCCGGGCCATGGGTCACGGTGATATACCCGGGCATCTGAATGCTGTCATACCCGTCGCCATTGTAGGCCTGCAATGAGACCGTATAGGTTCCCGGTGTGGTGTAGGTATGCGACGGGTTCTGGAGCGATGAACCGATCGGACTGAAAAGCCAGACATCATTCAGCATGCTGATGTCGCTGGCGCCTCCCATCAGCACGATGCTTCCATTCGGCATCGCCACGCTGTTGTGAGCTAATCGTGCCGTCCATCCGGCGCCTGCAGTCAGCTCGTTCCATGTAACGCCGTTATCGCCTGACCGCCACACATCATTCAGCGCGCTGCCGTCACCATAGCCTCCCGTCAGCACGATACTTGCATCCGGCATCACGACGCTGCTCTGACCCCTTCTGGGCGACCATTCGGCGCCTGCAGTCAGCTCGGTCCACGTAACACCGTTATCGTCCGACCGCCATACATCATTCAGGTTGCTGCCGCCACTGACGCCTCCCATCAGCACGATGCTCGCATCCGGCATCACCACGCTGTTCTGCCAGTACCGTGCCGGCCAGTCGGCGCCTGCAGTCAGCTGGTTCCACGTAACGCCGTTATCGCCCGACCGCCACACATCATTCAGATAGCCGCTGTCACCGATGCCTCCCATGAGCACGATGCTACCGTCCGGCATCACCACGCTGCTCTGCTTGGATCTCGCTGGCCACCCGGCACTTGCGTTCACCAGGGTCCATGTGTCGCCATTGTCCGCAGACTGCCATACATCATTCAGATAGCCGCTGTCACCGGTGCCTCCCATCAGCACGATGCTTGCATCCGGCATCACGACGCTGCTCTGCCCGGATCTCCGCAGCCACCCGGAACTTGCATTCACCAGGATCCATGTTGCGCCAGTGTCCGCCGACCGCCACGTATCATTAAGAAGCACGCTATCATAGTAAGTGCCACCCATCAGGATGAGACTGCCGTCAGGCATCACGACGCTGCTCTGGTCAACTCTTTCCGGTGTATACGCGCTCGCGTTCATCTGAGTCCAGGCACCCGGGTAGGTTTCATCGCCAAAGAACCAGGCCCAGCCGGCGGGAGAACCGGTCGATGCATCGGTAAATGAGACCGTAAGCGGTGCTTCCCCGGACACGGGCGCACCGGTGAAGTCGGCAACCGGAACCGCCGCGGATACCGGGTACAGGGCAACCGATGCCAGGAGGAATAAAAGCACAACAGAACAATACCTGACTTCCATCTTCACCACGTGTCCCGATAGAGAAAAAAGCCTAAAAGGGTGTTCTCAGTACCCTTAAGGATGGATTGTACGATTACGCCCCGCATAACAAAACCTGCTTACCGGATCCGGGATTCCCGCATTTCTCTCTCTCTGTGTCCTTTCCTGAATAAATCACCGAATATTATGCTACACCCATCCACCATCATAATATGTGATATATGCAAAAATCATGTACATATATATATCTAAATTAGTCTGGGATGTAAAATCCGGTTGCATAGTTTTTTATTTATTTCCGGTCAAACACGGTTTACCGGAAAAAAACCGGTTCTCTGTCGCAGGTGCCGTGGTTACATCGATACGTTCCGGAATCCAGCCGGACTATCTCTCGCCCGCATCGGCTGGCTGCAGGGATCGCCTGGAATCCTCGCGGTATCCGCCGGCCGGGCCGATCCTGGAGACCCGGCTTTCATTTCACCGGGCGGAGGTCAGAGGTCATGGCGAAGTTTGACTGCAACTGGTGCGGGAAATGTTGCACCAGTTTTGGCGAGTTTATCAAGATCGAGCGACAGCTCACGGAACGCGATTATTACTGCCGGTACGGTATTACGGGAGAGGTCTTTCCCGTCCACGTGCAGCCCGAGTTTGCCGAGGAGATCGACGAGGAGTTTTCGGACTTTGATCCCAAAGGATCGGACTCTTCCCGCAAGGGCTGCATATTTATGCGGAAGAACCCCGCGGGTAAGGGTTTTGCCTGCGCGATCTACCCGACCCGGCCCGGTATCTGCCGGGAGTTCCGGTGCTACCGGATGCTGATCCACCATCCCGCAACCGGTGAAACGCGGGGAAAGGTGATCGGGATCAACGAGCTCAGGACCCAGGACATGATCCTGGATGCCATCTGGAAAGAGAAGATCGCCCACCTTCCCCACCCCATCCATGCCCATAACCTTCCGGCAGAAAAAGCGCACGCATCCGGCGCCCCGGCATCCCACGGGCACGACAGCCACGTCCTTGCCCATATCTACGACCTGGGCCATGGCGACGATGTGGAATGGGAGTCTGCGGTGATCACCGTTCTTGCAGCGCACGGGTACCACGGCGATCCGGTGGAGTGAGGCGGCGATCGCCTGCCGTTTCCTTCGGGGCGCGGTACGAGGAGACCCATGGAAAAACCGATACGTTCCGGCATTGGAATTCCGCGCCGTTGTCATACGAGAGGCCGGGATCCGGTCCCTTGCCGCCATCTCTTGGCGGAAGGATATGTACGGCCCCGCCCCCGGGTTGCAGGCATAACCGGGTGATCCTATTCCCGCGCTCCTTTCCGTAAAAAAATTCCTGTACCAGGTGATGGAGGGATCCCCCGAAGGCAGCGGGGCGGCCCCGCACTTCAATTATTTCATGATCACGCTGATCCTCCTCAACGTGGTAACGGTGATCCTGGAGACCGTCCGGAATATTCATGCAGCATACCTGTTCCTCTTCTCGGTCATTGACCTCGTATCGATCGCGATATTTACGGTCGAATATCTCCTCAGGGTCTGGATCTGCACCCTCAACCCGGCGTACTCCCACCCGGTCACCGGCCGGCTCCGGTATATGGTATCGGGATATGCCCTGATCGATCTCCTTGCGTTCCTGCCGTTCTATATCCCGTTCATCATCCCCATCGACCTCCGCATCCTCCGGATCCTCCGGCTGTTCCGGCTCATCCGCGTGCTGAAGCTCGGCCGGTATTCCGAGGCAATGAAGACGTTCCTCCTGGTGCTTGAAAAGTCGAAGGAAAAACTGATCCTCGCGCTCTCGATCCTCTTTATCGTCCTCGTGCTTGCAAGCAGCATGATGTACTACGCGGAGCACGATGCCCAGCCGGACAAATTCGAGAGCATCCCGGCTGCGATGTGGTGGGCGATCGTCACGCTTGCCACGGTCGGGTACGGGGATATCTTTCCCATCACGCCGCTCGGGAAATTCATCGGTGGCCTTGTCGTGGTAACCGGTATTGCGATCTTTGCCCTGCCCGCCGCCATCCTGTCCGCCGGGTTCATCGAGGAGATCCAGGAGAAGAAAGTGGTGATCTGCCCTGCCTGCGGGCACCGGATCGGGGGTACCCCGGGCCAGGAACATGAGAGCGGGACTCAGGAAAAGGCCCCTGTCCCCAAAGAGCCCGGCACCTGAAGGGGACCTGTCCGGGCCCGGGGATGCGACAGTGCGAAGGGCAGGGTCGCCGGGAGCGGGAGGACCAGCAGCAGACGGTTTCTTTTAAGGATAAGAAAATTTTACCGGCCGGGCAGGGAGCCGGGTCCTTTTTTAAAGACCCGGCGAATGCAGGAAGGGATCCTTATCTCCCTCATGGTCTCTCCTGAACTGTTCCTTTGCCCTCACCCATGCGAGCAGCGCACGATAATCCTCGGGGTGCATCGGCACCTTCCCGGCCTGACCTTCAGGCCGGAACGGGTTTCCCTGAATATCTTTGCTCATACAAGGACCTCAGTGGATCTCGATTCTCTCGCCCGTTTCCATGTAATGCACGTTCTCTGCGATCTTGCAGGCATGATCCGCACAGCGTTCAAGGTAGCGGGCCACCATGATGTAGTGGGTGCAGCGGGTGATGCTCCGCGGGTCCTCCATCATGTGGGTGATTCCCTCGCGGAAGATCGAGTGGCGCAGGGCATCGATGGTATCGTCGCGGGCACTGAAATCCGCGATACTGGTCTCGGAGCCGCTCTCGTAGGCCGTGATCGCGTCGTCGATCATGCCGGTGACAAGATCGGCCATGTGCGGGACGCTCATCATATGGGAGTTGTGCGCAAGGCTCATCGTGGGGGAGATCTGCGGCCGCTCGGCTATCTCCTTTACAATGTTTGCGATCACCTTGCCGTAGCGCCCGATGCGCATGGAGGCCGTGATCACCTTGAGCGTGCAGGCAATGACCCGCATGTCCTTTGCCATAGGCTGGTAAAGTGCGATCAGCTGGTAGCAGCGCTCCTCGAGATCCGCTTCCCGGGTATGGATCTCGCCCTTCCGTGCAACCACCGAATCGGCCAGGTCCCGGTCCTGCCGGACCAGCGCGTCGGCCGCGTCCGTCAGCATCGAGCGCCCGAACTGAGCCATCGCCACCGTGTCTTTCCTGAGTTCCTTTAGTTCCGTGTGAAATTTCTCTGCCATATGTCCCCCCTACCCGAACCGCCCGGTGATGTAGTTCTCCGTCAGTTCTTCTGCCGGGTGCTCGAAGATCTGCTTGGTCTTCCCGCACTCGATCAACTTCCCGAGATACATGAACCCCGTATAGTCGCTCACCCGTGCCGCCTGCTGCATGTTGTGGGTCACGATGATCACCGTGTACTCCTGTTTCAGCAGGTCGATGAGGTTCTCGATCCTTGCCGTTGCGATCGGGTCGAGTGCCGAGCAGGGCTCGTCCATGAGGATCACTTCGGGCTCCACCGCGAGCGTCCGGGCAATGCAGAGCCGCTGCTGCTGGCCGCCCGAGAGCCCGAGCGCAGAGTCGTCGAGCCGGTCCTTCACTTCGTCCCAGAGAGCCGCGTGCCGGAGGCTCTCCTCCACGATCCGGTCGAGTTCGGCCTTGTCCGTGACCCCGTGCACCCTGGGGCCGAAGGCCACGTTCTCCCGGATGGATTTCGGGAACGGGTTGGGCTTCTGGAAGACCATCCCGATCTTCCTGCGGAGCCCGACCACGTCCGTGCCCGGTGCATGGATCTCCTGGTCGTCCAGCAGGATCGTGCCGGTGATCTTCACGTCATCGATCAGGTCGTTTAAGCGGTTGAAGCACCGCAGCAGGGTCGACTTCCCGCACCCCGAGGGGCCGATTAAGGCGGTCACCCTGTTCCGCGGGATCCGCATCGATACCGACTGGAGCGCATGCTTCTCGTGGTACCAGAGGTTGAGATCGGTTGTGGAAATGATACAGGTTTCAGACATACTATACCCTCATCTTGTTCTGGAAATGGGTCCGCACAAAGATCGCGACCGAGTAGAACCCGACCACGAGCAGCAGCAGCACGAGCGCCGTGCCGTACTTGTTTGCCGATGCGCCCGGCACGTTCGTTGCCAGGATGAACAGGTGGTACGGCAGGGCCATCACCGGGTCTAATACGGAATCCGGCAGGAAGCGCGAGGAGAAGACCACGGCCGTGAACATGATCGGCGCGGTCTCTCCCGCAGCCCGGCCAATGGACAGGATGGCACCGGTCACGATGCCCGGGACCGCGGGCGGGAGGACGACCCGGCTGATGGTCTGCCACCGGGTTGCCCCGAGCGCGAGGCTCCCCTCGCGGAGCGACTGCGGGATGCCCTTGAGCGTCTCTTCCGTGGTCCGGATCACCGTCGGCAGCACCATCAGGGCGAGCGTGACCTGTCCCGCGAGCAGCGATACGCCCATGCCGATGTACAGGACAAGGAACGCAAACCCGAAGAGCCCGAAGACAATGGACGGCGTCCCGTTCAGCAGGTCGACGCCGGTCCGGATCAGCTGCGTGACGCGGCCTTCCCGCGTGTACTCGACCAGGAAGATCGCCGCCCCGACCCCGATGGGGAGTGCGATGGCGATCGCGCCGACCACGAGGTACAGGGTACCGATCACGGCCGGGAAGATCCCGCCGGCCCGGCCGGAGTCCAGCGGGGGTTTTGTCAAAAAATCGACGGTGAGTGCCGGCAGGCCGTTCAGGACAATGTCCTGCAGGATGATGACGAGGATGACGAGCACGGCAAGCGTTGCAAGGGCGATGAAGGCAAATGCAATCGTCTGGACTGTCTTCTTCGACAAAAACGGTCTCACCACATAGACCAGGATCCCTGCGAGCAGGAGGAGGGATCCCAGTTCCCACGGCAGTGCGGTCAGGAGCACGAGTAAGAGCCCGAAAAGGAGTATCTCACTAATAAAGACCAGTTTTGCACGCGTTTCCTGGGAGAAGAACGGCTTTTGGGCAGGTCCCGTTCCCTGGCCTCTCCGGAGGTACCGCAGGATCGCGACCGCAGAGATATTGATGACAAGGGTGATGACGAGCAGCACGAGCGCCACGCCGAACAGGGCATGGTAGTGATCGCTTCCGACCGGGACCTCGCCCATCTCGATGCCGAGCGTTCCCGTCAGGGTCCGCAGCGGCGAGAGGATGTTCCAGAAAGGGTCCGGGATGATGGCGGCATTCCCGGCCACCATCATCACCGCCATCGTCTCGCCGACCGCCCGCCCGATGCCAAGGATGATCGCGGCGGTGATGCCGGAGAGGGCAGCCGGGACCAGGACCCGGCTGATGGTCTGCCAGTGCGTGGCCCCGATGGCAAGCGATCCTTCCCGGTACTCGCGGGGAACTGCGCTGATCGCGTCCTCCGACACGCTGACGATCGTGGGGAGGGCCATGATGCCGAGCAGCACCGATGCCGCAAGCCAGGTCTCGCCGGTCGGGATACCGAATGCGAGCCGGATGAAGTTCGTGAGCACGATAAGGCCGAAGAACCCGTACACGACCGACGGGATGCCCGCGAGCAGCTCGATGGCCGGCTTGAGGATGCCCTTTGTACGGGGTGAGGCGAGTTCCGCAATATAGATGGCACAGCAGATGGACAGCGGGACGGCGAAGACCATGGCCCCGAGGGTGACAAGGAGGGTCCCGACAATGAGCGGGA
>Ga0116171_10004219_pt1 | contig 12980 bp, 12 predicted proteins | sample AD_JPNHW2_MetaG_FD_89798 | JGI IMG/M metagenome (GOLD analysis project Ga0116171, IMG submission 89798) | Active sludge microbial communities of municipal wastewater-treating anaerobic digesters from Japan - AD_JPNHW2_MetaG | ecosystem: Engineered > Bioreactor > Anaerobic > Digestate | place...
CACTGCACCTGTGATAACATCTGTTGCACCTGCCAGTGCCGTCACCGGCATAGAATATACATATACTGTTGTAGCCACTGATGCCGAGAGTAATAATCTCACCTACAGTCTCAGCGGGCAGCCGGCAGGGATGACAATAGATGACGGTGGTATTATAAGATGGACACCCCGTACAGGTACCCTGACATCGGGCAGCGTCACCCTGACGGTTAGTGACGGAGAGCTGTCGGATACGGAGACGTTTACCATTACTGTGTCGCCCGCCACGGGTATAAACCCTCCTGATGGTGAGGTGATAAAGCTATACCCTAACCCTGCCACAGATATTATTTACCTGACAGGGACATCAGGCATGGCCAGTGTTTATGACATTACCGGACGACTGATATTTGCGAAAAAGGTTGAAGAGGGCGGCTGGATAGATGTCAGAATGCTCAGAAAAGGGACATACTTTGTCAGGATAAACGGGAAGAGCTATAAGTTTATAAAGCTGTAAGGGACCATGGAGGGCCGCGTTGTCGTGCGGCCCTCCGTCTCTACGCTTTCCGCTTTCCGCTCATGTCTCATGTGTCTAAACCGCCTCCTCTTCTTCTTTATTCCTCTGTGAGATACTGATTGAAAGTACTAATGATGTGATAATAAGAATGGTTCTTGAGACAAAGCTGACGTTGAACATCTTCCATTCAGGGACATTAGCTGAGAACCCAGGTAATGCATTAACCGATTCCGGGGAATAATGTTGAATTATCCTTCTGCTGACATATTCATTATAAATGTCTGAGGTCGCAAGAAATTCCAGAAACATTATCAGTAGTAAAATAATCATGATGGCGATCATTACATCTGCCAATACTTTTGTCCTTTTCATGGCTTTTGGTTTTTGGTGTAATAATGAGTTTAAAATACTTTTACTCAAAGCTTTATTTAATACAAATTTCACATATCCACCATTAAATTCAAATTTTTTTATGGTCATAAGGTCATACCGTTATGCATTCACACGGTCCTTTTTCCTTCCGCCTTTGCTCATCAACCCTGGATATATTCAATTTCACTAACTGATTACTGATTACTGGATACCTTCCCTTTTACTCGTTTTACTTTTATTCCCGCAGCGCTGGATTGAGTCACTTCGTTCCTCAACTTTCCCCTTTCCCTTTCGACTTCCGCCTTCGCTATGCTGCGTCGGACAAGTTCGACTTTCGACTTTGGACTTTCTTTTCTACTTTAGTGCAGCAGGATAAACGAGGGATTAGTAAAGACGCCGTTTCGGTGTATAAGAATAAAAGCATTACTATATGAATGAATTCAAGGATAGTATAGATAAACAATTCAGGTTTAATAAGAACAAAAACCTTTTTTATGATGGGATACTTAACTCATTAAGGTTTAGTCCTGATACACTGGATGCTTTGGAAAGAATCGACCTGGCTGACCCTGACTCAGCGGATCTGCTGGCTGACTACCTGACCGACAGGGCTATTCAGGAGTTTTGCATGGTTAATCAGTATTATACTTTTGACAAACAGGCCAGATCGGACTTAAGGAATATCTATGTTGACTTGTTTGCAAACATAAAAAGTCGCACTTTATCCATGGATAAAGTGGCTGAAAAGCATTATGATAACCTCATAAGCTGGTTGCAGGAGACTAATCCCTTTGCAGAGAAGATATATGATTCCCGGGGAGAGAAAATTGATCCGGTAGTATGTTCGGAATATAGTCCGGCATTGCAGGTTGAGATTTTACAGATCGACATTGATCATCTGATGGAGCCTGTTCTGGATATAGGCTGCGGAGAGAAAGGTAACCTGGTGCTCTATTTACGGCAGATGGGTATTGAGGCATCTGGATTTGACAGGCTTACATTTTCTGACCCTTATCTTTATAGCTCAGACTGGCTTGAGCATGAATTTGAAAAGGAGAGGTGGGGTACAATAACAAGTAACCTTGCTTTTTCAAATCATTTTCAGCACCATCATTTTCGTAATGATGGAAGTTATATTGACTATGCCAGAAAATACATGGAGATATTAAACTCGCTGAAACCGGGAGGGTGTTTTCATTATGCTCCTGACCTTCCATTTATTGAACAGTTTCTTGATAAGGAGAAATTTCAGCTGTCAAAGCAGAGCATTGGTGAATATGACTTTAAATCCACAGTTATCAGACGATTAAAATAGATAATGAAGCACCAATGTCCGGCCAGCTTACCAGGCCTGATATCCCGATTCCAGCTTCTCATTTCTCCGCCTTTAGACTTTGCAGATTTCCTTCTCCCATCGCTGCGTCTGGCAAGTTTGTCTTTTATCCTATGGTTCAGATTTGCGGCAAATCACTACTTTTAGGTCCTGAAATAACTGCATACTACCTTAGAGCAAATGGAAAGACAATCAAATCTCCTGATAAAAGTAAATAACATGCTCAAAAAAAGCTTGTTAAAGAGATCTGATGCCGACAGTAATGACACCATTGATATTCCGGAAGCTGAAGAGATTCTTCTACAGGATAGGAGAAAGAGAAATGAATTATTTCATGTATCCCATCTGGAACGTCTGAGAACGCTGCACGGAACTCCACTGGCAGGATTCAGAAGACGATCATTTGCATTTGGTATTGATCTGGCTGTAATTGCAATATTGGTTTTCCCGACGTTACTGAAGGTTACAGGAGCTGATGGTACCACTGAGCTTGAGGCAAACTTTCACCTGACATTTGAATCACTGGATGATGTTCTCGGAGCAGCTATTACGCTGGCATATTTTAGCCTGTCGACATTTATTTTTAAAGGCCAGACCCTTGGCAAAAGAGTGATGAAGATTCGTGTCATCTCTCTTAAAAGTGAAAAACTTACACTCTGGCAGTCGTTTGAGCGGTCACTGGGATATGGCGCCTCGGCTCTTGAGGCAGGTTTTGGATTTCTACAGGCAGCCTGGTATTCAAACAAACAGGCAGTGCATGACCGTATTGCAGAGACAGCTGTTATTAAAGTGAAAGAATAAACGGTTTGGGTGAAAACCCCTGCCTCTGGTCGTTCGGTCATGAAGTCATGCATTCGTGTGGTCTTGCATTCACCTGTTCCTTTTTACTTGTTCACGATTTATTGAACCTTGAAAAATTACAAGGATAAAGCACCAGTATCTTCGTCGCATTCACCCCAAAAGTGAAAAAGAAAAAAATGGACGAAGCACAAAGCTCTTTACAAAAATTTTTCCCGTTTGTTAAGAAAAATTTTGCTGAAACTCACTGAACAGGTCCGCTATGACTGATTTAAGTCATTTAAAAACAGCGATTTAAAATTCAGATGCTGCTTAACTTATCCTGCCTGACACCGGGCAGAGAAGCTGGCTTTTACCATAAAAAGCATCTGTTTTAAAGGTTGGGATTATGTAGCAGATTATACCAAAGAGAGCGCATTCACCCCTTTTTTTAAGTTTTCACACTCATTAGCATAACTTTGTTTTCTTTTAACAAATGCCGGTAAAATAGCCGATATAAATTAAGAATATGAGTACAGCTATCTATAGCGTTATTAAGGGAACGGGAAGTTATATACCGACACAGATCATCAGAAATGAGGACTTTCTCAAAAGTGAGTTTTATGAGACTGATGGGAAGAAGATCGAAAAAGATAATGAGGAGATAATCAGGAAACTCTTTGAGATAACCACAATTAAAGAGAGAAGATATGTCACCAGTGATCTGCAAACCTCTGATATTGCATCTATTGCTGCTTCTGAGGCTATTAAATCGGCTGATATTGATAAGGAAGAACTGGATTATATAATTGTTGCACATAACTTTGGCGATGTAAGGGATACCAACAGACGTATGGATGCCGTCCCCTGCCTTGCCGCAAGGGTAAAGCATAACCTGGGAATAAAAAATCCGGATACAGTAGCTTATGATATGCTTTTTGGCTGCCCGGGTTGGCTCCAGGCTGTCATTCATGCCGATTATCTGATTCGTTCGGGCGATGCCGGAAAGGTTCTGGTAATCGGGGCTGATACCCTTTCAAGAATTTCCGATCCGCATGACAGGGACAGTATGCTGTATGCCGACGGTGCCGGTGCTACTCTCCTTGAAGCCCGGAAAAGTGAAGATCCTATAGGAATACTTGCCCACAAAACACGGACAGACACCTTATTGTATTCCAAGATGTTATATATGGATAAATCTTACAATCCTGATTATAAAAACAAGGATGACCTCTTCTTAAAAATGAATGGGCGCAAGCTTTATCAATATGCAATCGAAAATGTACCCCGGACAATAAAAGAATGCCTGGAGAAAAGCAATATTCATCTCAGTGAGATAAAAAAAGCACTTATACATCAGGCTAATGGTAAAATGGATGATGCAATATTAAAAAGACTTTTCACTCTTTATGATATTCCTGATGTGCCTGAAGATATAATGCCAATGACGATCTCATTGTTGGGCAACACTTCTGTTGCAACCATACCTACCCTTTTGGACCTTATTTTAAAAGATCAACTTGAACCTCACAAAATAAATAAAGGAGACACTCTTGTTTTTGCATCTGTTGGAGCAGGGATGAATATCAATTCGTTGGTATACAAGATGTAACAATTAAAAGGCTAAAGGCTAAAGGCAAAAGTTGAAAGCTGACGATTGACGATCCCTGAACAAGATTGACATTTTTGACTTTATGGACTTTTGACTTTCCTATTCTTCCGCCAGTTCAGAAAATCCTCTGTCTTTCATGACCGGTTATGAGATATCATTATTATATTTGATAATCGTCATATTTTAAGAGAATTAAATGAAAATCCAAAAAAGTTTCAGTTTCCTGATCCTCCTGTCATTGATAACCATTGGCATTCTGACTGCCTTTTCATCCGGGAGCAGGGTAAATCCTCCTTTTCATCCGGGAAAGGCTGCATCTGATTCCATCTCTTCCCTGGCCTCCCTCAGCGACTTCTGGGATCTGTATTATGATTATAGTTATAACCTCGAAATCCTCTGCGAACAGGGCAATAAAAGCGGATCAGGCATAAAAACCATATCCGTTTACAAGGGTAACTCTGACAATAAAGATGAAAGGCTCCAGGATTCTATCCTCCTCAATAGAGAGGGATATCCTGTTATACGGATATCGCCTTATGATCCGGATCCTGCATATACCTATTTTTACTATGATACAAAGGGGAATCGTTACCTGGATATCAATATAAGCAGCAATAAGTATGATACGATTTATACACTGCGACAGTTTGACAGGTACCATCATGCGATGAAAACGATACAATACAACATTACCCGTAAAGAGCTGCAGTTTCTTTCTGTAATTGAGATGAATGTCCTGTCAGATACCCTTGTTCACCTTAAGCTTGAGAGGTTTGACCCTGATATTGACCGCAGAAAGGTACTTCCCTTCGAAGGTCGTGACATGCTGGTGAGCAGGGCAGATGATTCATTACTTAGCGTTCATACCGACAGAACAGTCTTTTCCGACACCAGTTATAATTCATCATACACTGACCTGTACAGGATTGAAAAAAACAGGCTGTTATACAATAAAATGAGATGCCAGACGCTGTATAACCAGCAGGGCAACTGGGTTGAAAAGAAATGCAATGATTTTGACCTTCTTCGAAAGTTCTCTTACTACGGGTCAGATGAGCCTGAGATCACTACCGGGCTGGCAGTGGATGAATCTGTTGTGGGATACCTCTATTTGCAGATGGATTCTTTGCCTCTAATAGCCTGGGAAAATTACCGGGTTGAAAAGGACTCACTGATAGCCAGGCAAACGATGTATGAAGAAGGAACCTATGGCGACAGCATTACCCTGACGGAAGCAGACAACCTCGAAGATTTCCTGCCCGGGTTATGGTACACGGTAAGTGTTGGCTCGGGAAACATTAATGGTTTTGACAGCACCTGTTATGCGGTTGGGTATAATACTCCCATCGGGGACAACGGTGACAACCTGCGATGCCTGGCCATTTATGAGCACCGTGACGGGAAGTACAGGCTGATAAAACAGTCTTTCGGAGCGCTGGATCCATTTTATGATGCTGATGGCTACCTGCTGTTCGATAGCTTTGATGAGACCAACTATTCCATCAGCATAGGGGAAGGTGACATTATTGTTAGTTATGAATACATGCGTGGCGAAGCCACAAATGAATATGCCTATGAGGATGGTAAATGGGTGCTGGTTTACACCGCCTCTTCACATCGCACCTGCTGCCAGGCTGAATCGGATTCCTATGACTACCGGACCAGAACCTACACCTCTTCCATATTCAACATGGGAGATTATGAGGAAACTGAGGACAGCGATATGCCTCGGGATACAACCATAACAGAGATACAGGACCGGCCGGTCATCTATATGGATGGTGAGGCCGACAGCTCTGATGAACTATACGATTCTTCAGGCGATGATTCTGAATAGGATACTTATGGTTTCGCTCTCCATTACTGTCATTTAGACAGCTTTATCCCGTTTACCCATTTTACGACATCGTTGCGGACTTTACCCACATCGCTGCCCGGACATACATAGGCATTACGTACATCAGAGCCGGGACAGAGTATCCTTATGTCGGTAACTATTCTTCCCAATCCACCACCACCATGGGTTACAAACGGGATGATGGTCTTTCCTTTCAGGTTGTAGGATGTCAGGAATGTTGCTACCGGAGGGGCCATGGTACTCCACCAGTTTGGGGTGCCGACATAGATAACATCATACTTATCAATATCAGCGACTTTGCCCTGTAGTTCCGGCTTGAATCCGGCATTAATCTCTTTTTTTGCCTGGTCTACAACAATGTTATAATCTGAAGGATAGTCCTTTACAGGCTTAATCTCGAAAGTTTCTCCTCCTGTGGCATCTTTTATATACCCGGCGATAACCTTTGTGTTACCACTGTGAGAGAAATATACAATCAGAATCTTATCCGCCGTTGTCTGGGCATTTAAACCCTTGTTTGAAAACAGAATCCCTAACATTACGAGTGCTAATAGTTTTAGTTTCATGTCATTACATATTGATTATTATTCCATTCTTTCAGGGAGGCTTTTTCCCTTTTAACAAAGCTATTTAATAAATGAATAGAATCATAGTACGGGGGGATATTTATAAAGGCTAAAGGCTAAAGTTGAAAGTCAAAAGTTCGTGGTGGTCATGTCAGATACAAAATGGCAATGGCTCCTGGCTGTTTCTTCGGGTGGCTTATTCATGAATTTTTCGGCCAGAGAGATTGATTTAAGTTCTTTCAGATCACCTTCTCTAAATGATTCATCTGAGATCGGGATATTCAGGTCAGAGTAAATTTTTCTGTAGTCATAAATCCTCAGTCGGTTTTGAGATTGAATTGAGTTGTCGATCCACCTCCACTGACGGTCGGAAAACCGGAGGAAGTTATATATGTTTATCGATTTGTCTATGTGGGCGAAATGGTCTGACATATCAATGAAATGCGACATTACTCCTCCATTTTTGTTGACAACACGTTTAAACTCTCCAAGTATCGGAATTAAAATATCGGGGTGAATATGTTCAAAGGTGTTATTTGAGTTTACCATGTCGATTGAGTTGTCAGCTAATGAAAGTCTCCTGGCATCTTCAATAAGATAAATTATATTTAATTTTTGGAGTAATGTATCCAGGGTGTATGTGTTGCAATCAGTAAGAATATTTCTGACTGTTTCAAGTCTTTCCGGGAGGATGTCAATATATTCAGATAGCTGTCCTGAGTCGTTACTCTGCACAAATTTCTGCATGGTGGTTTTCAGTCTCTCTTTTGATGTGAGGCATGTAACATCCACCGAATAGATCCTGTTTACTCCTGAGAGGAAGAATCCGACGGGCACAATGGGATACCAGCCGGTACCCAGTTCCATGCAACAATCCGGGATTGGTTTGGCGGAATATTTCCTGAAGCCTTTAAGGTGGTCTCTGGCGTGTCCGAGGCGGTCAAAAAAGTATTCATCCGAAAGATTTACACCCCTGGTTACGTATTTCTGAAAGAGGTAATTGATTTTACGACTCAGGGGTAAAAAGGAGATTATCTTCTGGACTATGGCTTTCTGTTTCCACTTTTTCATAAATAAAAAGCTGCTTTTTCTGAGGGCAATAAAGTTAAGAAAAAGGGATATGATAAAATGTCACAGCAACCCTGTACCTGTAAAAAGTTTTAATGATGCCACTGGCTGGATATGTTATTCTCTTTATTTTTTGTCTATCACAAATTATACAATGCAGGGGGAAGTTTGAATAAAAATTGCAAGTGAAAAAATTTTTGTAATGAAGAAGGAATAGTTACTTTTGCAGCCGGAACACATTTCGGGGTGTAGCACAGTTGGTAGCGCGCTACGTTCGGGACGTAGAGGCCGGAAGTTCGAGTCTTCTCACCCCGACTGATTAATTTCAAATGCCGTTGTAAATCAATAACTTACAACGGCATTTTTCTTTGTAGTAGAAAATGTGGTAGAAAAATTTACAATGCCTTTTCGAGATTATTCCATTTCGTCCACAGCCAGTTGCTTATCACTCCTTCATTTTCACAATCTGAACAATGCCACCGGATTTCTCCATTTGCCCTGCTAAGTGCAGAGTCTATTGTTCCATGACAACCTTTGTTAAAACATCTGATTTCAGTTGGGGTTAACGTAATCGAATGGTTCTTTGTCGTTGAATCGACCACCAGTGCGAAAATACTTGCAAGTTCCCTTGCTTCCTTGGGCATTTGGTTTGGGATGTTTCCTTGTTCATCAAGGAAGTGGGTCAAGTTTGATATGTACATGGAGAATGATTGTTTAGTTCTCTTTTGGTATACGTCTATTGCTTTTACGCTTCTTTTTTTATCGATAAGCAGGATATTTATACATTTTTTTTATCTTACCTGACTTTCGATATCGTGCTGCCATATTGCCATGTCCACCTCTTGAGGCGTTACTCCAAGTTCATCTGCCTTTTTCTTAATCAGTGACCAATAATGAAAATACTCCTGAAAAGTATAATTCTGATATTTCTTTTCACTTCCAAAGAATTGCCGATACCCCCTAAAATCAATAACGCAAAACATATCAGGATAGCATAATGTAAGTATGGCAGATGCCACAGGGATTTGCACGCCATGTAACTTGATTAGTGTTTTAAGTTTCAGTTTTATGGAATAGAAACTACCGTCATTTTCGATTTTAAAAGCTGTTTGTGTTACTTCTCTTACTAAGAAGTCTGTATTCTGGATTATGTTATTGTATTGCCTTTGATACTGCCTTCTTAGCTTCCAATGTAGTATCTCATCCAATTCATCCAATTGTAGATAAAATGGAACTCTGTCTTTTTCTAATTTGGCAAATTTTGAGATTAACCTTTTTGTTTCAACATAATCGTCTGCTCTTTCAATCAACTCAAGTATCTGATTTTTAGAGTAGAGAAATGCAAGTGGCTTATTTGATAAATCTGGTGTTTTACTTTCTTTACCTACATCCGCATTGCCAAAGATATTTTCATCAACCTTAATTTTATACGCTCTTTTATTTGGGATGACTCCTCTTACTCCACCTTCTGGTTCAGCTACGTCTCCTTTATAACGTGGAATTAAGTGAATATGAACATGAGGAACAGTTTGTCCTGCTGCTTCATTGACATTTATTCCAATGTTAAAGCCATCTGGATGGAAATTATTATCCAATATTCCCTTTAGGTCATTTGCCAATTTCCAGCAAGCTGTCTGCTCCGCAGATGTCAGTTCAAAATAATCTGCACCGTGACGTTTTGGAATAATCAGTGCATGACCTTTTGATACAGGATACTTATCGTACACACAGTAGCACAGTTCATTATCAAGTATTATCTCCCTGCCAGACTCAGGATTGCAAAATGGGCAATATGAAGATTCATCTGTCATTATGCATTAGTTTATCTTCCATTCATCGTAGCCTCGGTTTGATATCAAATAATCGCAACTGGATTGGAGTTGGGAAATAGCCGTTTCATGCCAAGCTGTGAAGGAATTATTACCAAGTAGCGCAACCTGCATTTCTTTCTGAAATCGTTGAGGCTGGTTATGATTAATTAAATCCCAATAATAAAGAATCATATCCTTTCTCTTTTCAATCAAATCAGGTGATGGTATCTTATCTCGTTTTTGATTATTGGTACTTGATTGTGATGGGAGTAGATTCCATAGGTCGTTATTTCTCCACACCGAAAATGGAATCATATGGTCGACATCATATCTGCTTATTGACTTGCCAGTCCAAACGCAATATACTTTACCTTCGCTCTTCATGATTGATTTATAAATGTTCTTTGACTCAGCTACCTCTCTTTCTGTAATTGGACTTCTTAATACCTCGTTTACGACATTTTCAATAGATAGCCTCTTGCCAGATGCATTCACCGAAAATTCTGCCCATTTGAAAAGTATCGAGTCCTGACCACCGATGAAACTGCCAAGAACCTTAAATGCCTCATAATATTCAACTGGGATTGAAAAAATCCCGAAATTTCTAATCAAATATTCAATATCAATTGATACTGAATGATGTTTTCTGGGTCTTTGGGTCTTGTAATTAAAAATTGAATAGAAATCATTGCTGATTGACCTGCCAATATATCTCATTGGCATTTTTGTTATCGTTTCTTGCAGCTTTTTTGCCAAAACTAAAAAGTCTTTCTGAATGCTTTCTGGGATGCCTTTGTTTTTTAAATCATTATAGAATGCCGAAAATCCACCAACTGGTCGGTATGTTGAGATAATTTGATTTAACTGATTACCAAATGCCAGATTGACATCACCATTAATCTGTGGAATATAAGTTGATGATTCCAAGATTGGATAGTAGTATAAAATCCACTTCTCAATTAAAAGACCTGTTGGAATATGCACCCTACCTTCCGAAAATGAAATATAAGGTGAATTATTTTGGATTATATCGATAACACCACGAAGGAGAGCAAATTTGTAAGTTGTGACCTTGCTGTCCCTTTCAATTATTTTTGAAATATTTGAAAAGACAACGTCATGCATAGATAAATGATGTTTATTTAACTTTATGGTAAATTAGATAATAAAAATACTTTATTTTTCAATATACTGCCATAATCAAAATGCCATATGTGGCATGTTAAGAGCCTATTTGTTTCTATCATTAGTACTGTTTCTTATACAGGAATTTGAAATTCGTAATAGAACTCTATTCATGAAATCGAAGTTATCTGAAATTATCGCATTTTAATAAGTTTTGAAGATTTTACAAGAACAATTGTTACCTTTATTAATTGTAATTTAAAGTCAAATGAATCTGCTTCAACTGATAGCCTCGGAAACAAATGGGAAGTCTTACCAATCTTTAAAGTTTTGCTTAGAAAGCGAATTAAGCAGAGAGCTTAGTTATGATGACAAGCAGACAATCTCATTTAGGGAGAATGGAGAAACGGAAAAATTCACAACCACTAGGTATCTGAAAGATAGAGCTGATGTAGTTTTAAAAAAAAACCAATCCAATATTCAAGTATTTTTTAGACGGTTCTAGACGCACCTATAAAATTGATGAGATAGCATACAATAGAAAGATATATCCCATAATTGCAGGTCAAATTGGGATAGGATGCTGTGCCCGTCTTAGTCCAGATAGATTTGTAAATCAACTATCAGAATTGAAATTAGTATTGAGCATCCCTGAAGTTGCAGATAAAGATAATCTACGAGACAAGTTTTTCCATCAACTTAATTTGAAAATCAATAACCACCCAAAGATAAAGAGTCGAAACATAGAATTCTTTAAAACTCTTTTTTATGATATTTCAGACGACAGTAAAAGCTATGAAAATAACGGTATCATTAAAATTCAAAATGAGATGATTGACCTTGAAAAGAAAGTCGTTGTTTGTTTAACCGCAGAAAACTTATTAAATGAAGACTCATATTTAATTAAGGATGGCTCATTAGAGTATCAAAGAATGAAGACTGGAGATTACAAGGATTTATCAATAATAAAGAATAGTTACAGGCGGGTTGTAGGGATATCAAAAAGATTTAATCCTGAGTTATGTGTTGACCATAGAGGTAAAAGCAATGCAGAAATGATTGCAAATTTACCTTTATATCATAGAACACCAGCCTTCAAATATGAATCTACTCGGTCTAAAGGAATAGAGGGAAGTGTCTATTTTAGTATTTGGTATCTGCGAATAAGAGATACCAGATGTACCAGTAATCCATTGGATGGTGTGGTAAAAGTAGAAAAAATGCTTGTGACTGATAGCGAAAATATTGAAGGTTTAGAAAGCGAGGATGTTGATTTAATAAGTGCAAACATCATAAATGAAAGAAATCCAGTGTGTTTTGGGTCTGATATTCGATGGGCAAATCATCTATACCCAGTCTATCTTACAGAAACATTTATTAAATCAAAATATTTATCCGACATACATTTTTTGAATCTCTTTAATTAAGAACGATGAAAATTATTGGTAAAATTGCTGCAACAGAAAAAAATCCAACAACAATTGATGAATTTTTTTTCTGGACTAATAAGGATAGATTGCTAAATCCTTTTGATGTTATAAAAGTTAATCATATAAATAACACCACAACTTTTGGAGTAATTGAAGAAATATCTCATATAACAGATACTCCGAGTTATCTTACTAGCTTTATTTCTTGCGATTTTGGAGATGTAAATTGCGGAGTCAATACCCAACGAATTGGAATGAATTTCGTTAAAGCAAGAGTTGTTGGTAATACTGGGAATATTTTTACTCCTGTACTAGATGGAAGTGATGTTTGTTTTGCCAACGAGAATGAAATAAAAGAGGCTTTAGGTTTAAGTAAAATTCAAAATGAAGTTCTGTGTGGATATATTGAAATGTATGAATATGATGAAGAGAATAGAGTCTCTATTCCCGTTCATTTTAATTCAAAGTTTTTAATTGGTCCTGAAGGAGCTCACCTTAATATTTCTGGTATTTCAGGTCTTGCAGCGAAAAC
>Ga0116171_10004220_pt1 | contig 12980 bp, 11 predicted proteins | sample AD_JPNHW2_MetaG_FD_89798 | JGI IMG/M metagenome (GOLD analysis project Ga0116171, IMG submission 89798) | Active sludge microbial communities of municipal wastewater-treating anaerobic digesters from Japan - AD_JPNHW2_MetaG | ecosystem: Engineered > Bioreactor > Anaerobic > Digestate | place...
GTTAAAATATTGATCGGTGAAGAGATTGAGAATGACAAGGTTACCGGCTGCAGCCTGGTTGCCTCATCTTACAGGATTGGAAACAAACCGGTTGGCGCAATAGGAGTTTTCGGTCCGACCAGAATGGATTACGAGAAAGTCGTTCCTCTTGTGGATTACACAGGAAAGGCAGTATCGGGTCTATTGACAAAAATGTCTAAATAACATAAATAAACAGTAATTTTAAGGTGGAGATTTAAAATGAGTAACGGAGAAACAAATACAGTTAAGGAAAATCAGGCTGAAACTGAAAATAACGCAAATAAAGAAAACGGTCAGGAATGCGGCTGCGAAGATGTAAAAAACCTTGAGAATGAAGTTTCAGACCAGGAAGGCGAGATTATAAGACTGACTAAAGAAATAGATACATTAAAAGACCTGCTTCAGAGGAGGCAGGCCGATTTTGAAAATTTCAGAAAAAGAACAGTCAAACTGCAGGAGGATTACAAAAAGCTGGCGATAAAAGATTTTGCATGCGATATTATAAATGTCAATGATGACATAATCCGTGCTATTGAGGTGTCGGAAAATTTATCCGGGCAGGAAAGTCCGGAAACTAAAGACTCTTTCATTGAAGGGGTAAAACTCGTATCAAAAAGAATTGAAGAAATTTTAAACAAATACGGGATAGAAGAAATTGAAGCGGAAAGTAAACCGTTTAATCCGAACTACCATGAAGCACTGGAGATTGAAAACAGTGACGCATATGGCGAGGATACAGTAACAAAAGTATACCAGAAAGGTTTCAAACTTGATGAATACGTTGTTAGAAGCGCAAAAGTCAGAGTGTCAAAACCGGTTCCGAAAAAGAGCGAAGGACCTGATGAAAATGAAAAATGCAGCTGATTTTATAATAAATTCAGACTGCTTAAAATATAATGAAAAATATTAATCTAATTTATAAGGAGTAAATGCGATGAGTAAAATTATAGGAATAGATTTGGGAACAACAAATTCATGTGTGTCTGTAATGTCAGGCGGAGAACCTGTTGTTATCCAGAATGCCGAAGGTCAGAGAACCACACCTTCAATAGTTGCATACACAGATAAAGGTGAACGCCTTGTTGGTCAGATTGCTAAAAATCAGATCATAACAAACCCGGAGAATACCATAAGATCCGTAAAACGTTTTATGGGAAGAAAATACAACGAAGTTACCGGTGAAATCTCAATGGTTGCATACCATGTAAAGGATGACAGCAAGGGCGGAGTTACTATCAATACTGTATCCGGCGAATTTTCACCTCCTGAGATATCCGCAAGAATACTGCAGAAGATGAAACAGACTGCTGAAGATTTTCTCGGAGAGACTGTAACTAAAGCAGTAATCACAGTGCCTGCGTACTTCAACGACTCGCAGAGACAGGCAACCAAGGATGCGGGAAGAATAGCGGGGCTTGAAGTGGAAAGGATAATCAACGAGCCGACGGCCGCAGCGCTTGCTTACGGACTTGATAAAGGTAAAAACAACGAGAAGATAGCGGTATATGACCTTGGCGGCGGTACATTTGACGTTTCGATTCTTGAACTTGGAGATGGAGTCTTTGAAGTAAAATCGACAAATGGTAATACGCATCTCGGCGGAGATGACTTTGACCAGAGAATAATGGAATGGCTGATTGCTGAATTTAAAAAGCAGACCGGAATCGATGTTTCCAAAGATAAAATGGCTCTTCAAAGATTAAAAGAATCTGCTGAAAAAGCGAAAATTGAACTGTCAGGAAAAATGCAGACAGAAATAAACATACCGTTCCTCACTGCTGACCAGAACGGGCCTAAGCACCTTGTTACAACTCTCTCCAGGGCAAAATTCGAGCAGCTGGTTGAAGACCTTGTGGAATCTACAAAAAATCCATGTATGAGAGCGCTTGAAGATGCAGGGATGACAGCCGGAGATATAGACGAAGTAATTCTCGTCGGAGGATCAACAAGGATTCCTTCAGTACAGGAACTTGTAAAAAGAGTATTCGCGAAAGAACCGCATAAAGGAGTTAACCCGGACGAGGTTGTTGCAATCGGAGCTGCAATTCAAGGTGGAGTTCTTGCAGGAGACGTTCATGACGTGCTTCTTCTTGACGTTACTCCGCTTTCTCTTGGAATCGAAACTCTCGGCGGTGTAATGACTAAACTGATAGAAAGAAATACAACAATTCCTGCAAGGAAAAGCCAGACTTTCTCTACAGCGGCGGATAATCAGCCTGCGGTTTCAATACATGTTCTGCAGGGCGAAAGAGAACTTGCTGCGCAGAACAGGACACTCGGAAGATTTGATCTTTCGGACATTCCTCCTGCACCAAGAGGGATACCGCAGATTGAAGTTACATTTGATATAGATGCCAATGGTATTGTACATGTTTCCGCTAAAGACCTGGGGACAGGTAAAGAGCAGAAAATCAAGATTGAGTCTTCAAGCGGACTTTCAGAAGCAGACATTGAAAAAATGGTCAAAGAAGCCGAACTGCACGCTGAAGAGGATAAAAAAGCTAAAGAAATAATTGAGGCTAAAAATGAATCTGACTCTCTGATCTACTCAATGGAAAAGATGATGAGAGATAATGAATCCAAAATTGAAGGCGGTGAAAAAGAAGCAATCAACTCCGCAATTTCAAAACTAAAAACAGCAATGGAAGGAAGTAACCTTGAAGCTATAAGACTTGCAAAAACTGAACTGGAGCAGGCTTCTCATCAGTTTGCCCAGAGGATATATCAGGATGCATCCAAAGATCAGGGTGGAGCGCCTCAGGGAGAACCGGCAGGAGAAAAAGCCGAAGAGTCTGCCGGCGGAAAAGACAAAGTTTATGATGCGGATTATGAAGTAGTTGACGAGGATAAATAATCTTGGCTTAATACTGCCGCAGTGTTTCAAATTGAAGCTGCGGCATACAAGCCTTTATATTGAGAGGGTATGAAATTGGCAAAAAGAGATTATTATGAAGTCCTTGGTGTCATCAAAACAGCTTCTGATCAGGAAATAAAACAGGCGTACAGAAAACTCGCTCTGAAGTATCACCCTGATAAGAACAAAGGAAATAAAGAATCCGAAGAGATGTTCAAGGAAGCTACTGAGGCCTATGAAGTTTTAAGAGACCCTAAAAAACGGGCATCTTATGATAAATTCGGCCATGAAGGTGTCGGCGGATTTGAAAATTTCGGACGTGGAGCATATTCTGATTTTTCAGACATTTTCGGCAATGTTGACCTTGGTGATATTTTTGAAGGATTTTTCGGTTCTTCGTTCGGCGGCGGCAGAGGCGGTTCAAAACGTGCAAGACGCGGATCAGACCTGCAGTATGATATGACAATAACACTTGAAGAAGCAGCAACAGGAAGCGAAGTTCAGATAGAAATACCCAGAAGTGAAACTTGCGAGGCCTGCAGCGGTACCGGTTCATCATCCAAAACTAAACCTGCAGTATGCCCTACCTGTAACGGAATGGGACAGGTCAGGCAGACACAGGGATTTTTCTCAATAACACAGACCTGCCCCAAGTGCCGCGGTGAAGGGAAAATTGTAACATCACCATGTAAAGTGTGCAACGGCTCAGGGCTCACAAAGAAAAAACGCACTATCACAGTCAAGATTCCTGCCGGAGTAGAATCAGGATCAAGATTAAAAATATCAGGCGAAGGCGAACAGGCTCCGAATGATGGTATAACCGGCGATCTATATGTTGTTCTTCATATAAAAAAACATCCCGATTTCGACAGGCACGGAAACGACATACTCAGCGTAATAGATGTATCATACCCGATAGTATGTCTCGGCGGAGAAATTGAAGTACCCACAATTTACGGGAATAAAGTAAAAATGAAATTACCGCCGGGTACTGAAAACGGACAGGTATTCCGTCTTAAAGGAAACGGTATCCCATATCTCGGATCATACGGCAAAGGTGATCAGCTTGTAAAAATAAACATACAGGTTCCCAAGAAATTATCTTCAAGACAAAAGGAACTTCTCAAGGAATTTGCGAAATTATCAGGAGAGAATCCTGCTGGAAATGATTTTTATTGATCTTTGTAGGAGTGAAAGATTTTTGCTCCTACAAAAAATCCCCTATGGGGATTTTTGTTTTCTTATTGCATTTATTTAGAGTGAATCCTTTATTGATTTTAAATATTTTTTGTAATTCTTTATTAAACCGCATAATAATGAATGTTCTTTTCGGGTCATTTTTAATATCCAACCATTCATACATTTTATTTACGGTGATTACAAAGTAGTTGTTCATAGATCTAAGTAATTCCGATCTCAACCGTACAGGGCGTAGCGGAGAACAGAATTACCGCCATATGAGAAGCTGCATAACAACGCTGTAACTGGAGAAAAGAATGTTGCCAATAGTCGATTATGGAAGCATCGCAATAGTTGTTCCTAAAGTAACTGCCGTAGGGAGTACTGTTTCGGAGGATGGTAAACCGGGATTTGAAGTATTCCTGTCAGGAATGGAAGAACCTATTGTAATCGGGTTTGATACTGAAGCGGAAGCTCTTGAAGCAAGGGAAGAACTGATTGCAATTATAGCTCAATACCATTATGTAAAAGAGCTCGGCCCAGACTTCGAGATCAGCGATCTTCTCGGCAGGAATGACGATGACGATGATGACATACAGGAACATTGATGGCGATAAGATCCGGATTGCTGAACTTATAACATTAACCGGTCCTGCTGCTTCAAAATAAAAGGCACGAAGGCTTATAAGAGGGGGAGGAATTATCTTCGAGAGTGAAAAAATATCCGATCCCGATTTTGAATTAACGAAAAAAGACGAAATTCTCAAAGTAGAAAAAAAATTTATAAAAATATTGTTTTCTTAAATTAAATTATTGTAACTATAACAGGACAATCATGTCACTTATAAATGATATTGAAATAATAAACAGAGTAATTGAGGGCGATAAAGAAGCTTTCTCTCAGATCGTAAAAAAGTACCAGAATATGGTATTCAAGTATGTTTATTATCAATTTAATAACTATGACGAAGCACTTGATATTACACAGGATATATTTATAACTGTTATGGAAGCTCTACAATCATTTAGACAGGAATCAAAATTTTCAACATGGCTTTACAGTATTATGGTAAACCATTGCAAAAATTACCGGAAAAAGATGAACAGATACAGCACTGTATCTCTAAAAGTCATGAGGGGAGAGGATGAAGTTGATCTCCAGCTTCAGGATTACAGGGAAAATCCCGCGGAAAAAGTAGTAAACGAGGATTCTATCAGGATAATTAAAGAAGAAATCGAAAAACTCCCTGATGATTTCAAAGATATTCTTACCCTTAGAGATATAGATGGTTTATCATATAACGAAATTTCAGAAATACTGGGAATAAATCTTTCAAATGTTAAGGTAAGAATTCATAGAGGACGTGAATATTTAAAAAATCGATTACATGCCAGAGGTTTAATATGACACTTAAGCATCTGAACTTTGACGAATTATCTGATCTCATCGACAATGAACTCTCAGAGCAGCAGAAAGACTATTGTTTAGCACACATAACAGTATGTAAAATATGCTGCAAAGAATATGAATCTCTCTTAAAATGTATATCCCTTCTGTCGTCACTCAAAAATGAATGTATAGCAATTCCCGATTTCTCGGAACGTACCCTTACAATATGCAGGTCACGCGAAAAAAAGAGATTATTCCTTAAAGCAGTTCCAGCAATTGCCGCTTCTGTAATTATAATCGCCGGCGCAGGATTTATAAGAACCGGTTTTTTTAACGAAAGCGGCTCGTATGTAGCAGCAAATTTATCAGGCCATAACGAAACTCAAAGAATTATAGAATCTGTAGGAAATTCGAAGGGAAGAATTCTCAAAATTACTCACTCTTTTATTGACGGTGAATTTGATAAAAATTCTCTTTCCGCGATAGAAAGAATTCTTCACAAAAACAATATTAAACATGCAGTAATAGTTAACTCCGGGATGCTCGTAAATCCTTCAACAGGTAAAATGGAAGATGTAAATTTTACATACGGCAATGGATCTGTTTCGGGGAACGATATTTATAAAAATCAGAATTATGCAACTATCGAAAATGGAAAAGTACGTATAAGGATTTTTAAGTAAATTCAAGAATCAATTCAAGAAATGATTCTGTATCATAAATAGCGCCTCCGCATACACCTCTTGAGGAATACAAAGAGGCTTCATGCACAACTTCATCGTAATCCGCCTGAGCATCGTGTATTTGAAAAACTTCATAACCTCTGTCTGATGCATCTCTTGCCGTTGTCTCAACACATTGACTGGTTGCAAGCCCTGTGAACACAAGAGTTGTTATATTCAAAGATTTCAGGACACTGTCGATGTCAGATGAAGAAAATGGGCTGAATGTAGTTTTATTTACTATAGTATCATCAGAATCAGGTTTCAATTCATCAATAATATCTGCTGCAGGATCTGTATCAATAGGATAAACACCGTCAAAACCTCTGGCTAAACCATCTTCATAAGATTTTTTAAAGAATCTGTGAAGGTCGCGCCTCTCCAGGTCATGACCGCATAATCTCAGGTAAATAACCGGCAGTTTTAGAATTTTAAACGACTTCTTCATTTTTATAATATTAGGGATTGCAATATTATATGAACGGTCGCGTATGTATGAAAGAGACCCGGGATATAAAAAATTAAAATACCCGGAATAAACTGAATCACTCTCCAGATAATATTTCTGCATATCTACAATTATTAAGGCAAAGCCTTTCATAGTAACACCACAATACCCGGATATTTTAAAAGGAATGGATCGAAACTTTTATAATTTTAATAATAATTTAAGCATCAGTCAATAATTTTTACTTGTAATCATACCTGAGATAATAATTAATTAGGTTTATTCATGAACTTATTATAAATAGTTTTACTGATTTCGGGGATTCTTCAAAGTTAAATTTCTCCTGCTCTACGGGGAAGAACAGGTCCGGGTGAAAGTACTAATGAATTACGCAGAACTCATTAACCGCCCTCCCCTAACCCTCTCATCACGGGAGGGGAAGAAATCAATTTTAAATAAATTTCGAAATCCATAAAGAAGGTTAGTCTATGTACACAGTGAATCTTATAGCAACATTTATAAGTACAATACTTGTTCTATTCACTGCTTTTTTCGTGTTTTATAAAAACAGGACGATTAAGAGCCAGGCATGGAATTTCTTTTTTATGTATAATTTTATTGGTGCGGGAATTCCGGCATCAATATTCATGACCTATTACATGTATGATTCACCGGATATGATCATATATAGCCGTTTAAGTCAGATATTTAGTATTCTTTTTTCTTCCTCAGTTTTAAATCTTTCTCTAACATACCCGGAAAGACAGAAAAAAGTTCCATTATATATTCCGATTCTGGTATCTCTTCCGGCTGTTATTATTTCTATTCTTATCTTTTCTACTGATCTGTCTATTAAAAGTATAAAATTTGTCGATTGGAAACAGGTGAGGGAAACCGGAAATTTATACCCGATTTATGCCCTGACTTCCTTTTCCTACTTTATCATCAGCTGGATAATTTTTTTAATAAACTATATAAGAACAAAGATTGAAACATACAGGCTGCAGATAAGGTATGTATTTCTTGCGACATCAATATTTATAACTCTGACTTACATTGGTTCAATTTTCATGCCTCTTCTGGCCAATAATTTTACATTTTACGCACTTGCCCCATCAAGCGTATCTCTGGTTTCTACTTTTACACTTTTTTATTCGGTAATTGCATATAATATTATGGATATCAGAACTGCTATCCATAAAACAACGATGTACATTGTATTAAGTACAACTGTTTTTATTCCAATTTTTATCATTACATATTTTACTGAAAAATTCAGCGGAATAATTACCTTCCCTCATGAGATTATTGCAGGTTCTTCAGTAATGGCTTTTGTACTGTTTGTCTATCTGTTTCAGCCTGGTATAGACAGGGCATTCAAAAGAAAAATAGCAGATATTGAAGGACTGACAAACAGGTATATTAAAAAAGCATCAAGATTAAAAACACTGGAAGAACTTATAAAAGCAAGCGCAGAGGAACTTCACCAAGGGCTTGGATTGACACGGGCCCTGTTCTTTATTTACGATGAAGAAACCAGGGGATTTAAAAAAAATTTTGATACATCAGACTCTCCGGAAGAGGCAGAATCAGTCGACCGGCATTCCCCTCTGATAATATGGTTTGCCAGAAATCAGGAAATACTTCCACTAAACAGGGTTTATACCGATGATCAGTCATTTAAGCCGATAAGAAATGAAGTTACAGATTTTTTTAACAGATATGATATCAGTGCCATCCTCCCTCTTTATTATGAAAATAGAATTTACGGAATGCTCTGTCTTGGCAAAAAAGAGAACATGAAATCTCTTACCCCTGACGAGCTTGATAAACTTGAAGAATTCAGAATAAGATCAAATGACTTTATAATTACAGCGCTGGCTTACGATAAAGCCAAACAGGACCAGTTTATTTCAAGAAGTCTCGGTTTATCCGGCAGTATACTGCATGGTTCATCCGCTGATTCACTGCCGCAGATGCAAAATATGAAATTCGGTTCACTGATTGCCCCGGGATATTCGAGGGGAGTTGATTATTTTGATTTTCTGCAGCCCACTAAAAACACCATAGGAATACTTTTTACTGACGTTTCAGGACTGGGCATAAATAATGCTCTTTACTCCGTTCTTCTGAGATCCGTATTTCATTCATGCATCAACGAAGCCGCTTCACCGTATATAATTATCAAAAGAATAAACCTAGTACTGCACGATTACACAAAAGGAAAAGGAGAACTTGTAACAGCATTTTATGCTTTCTTTGACACTGATACAAAAAGATTATTTTATTCAAATGCCGGATTTCCGCCAGCGGAAGTATTCAGGATAGATAGAAACGACTTTGATTCACTCGATACTGAGGGATCACCTCTTGGATATAAATTAAATGCAGAATTCGGTGCCGGCCGTACAGAACTTAAAAGCGGAGATATCTGTGTTATATACTCTAAATCGTTTATTAACTCAAAAAATAGTGATAATGAGAGTTTTGGACTTTTAAGATTAAGAAATATTGTAAAAGAGTCTAAATCAAAACTTCCTGTAGATATTGCAAAAAATTTAAAATCTGCATATGAAAATTTTATGGGTATTGCACTTCAGGGCTCAGATATAACATTACTGATAATAAAAATCACTTAAATGATTTGAAAAATAATACTATAATTCTCTGTCCCGATTGGTCATAATCAATTTTTAAAATATCTGCCTGATCAGCTTGTGATGAGATTTAACGTCTCTACATGACATTAATTTTGCTGATTTTCTGTTTAAGTGCGTGATGAATTCTTTTTTTAGTGCGGGAACCCTTTGAAAAGCCCATAGAGGCTCTCAGAGCTCATAAAAACGAAGTTTTTATGAGCGACCTTTAAAAAAATGTTGTTTTTTTTAACAAAAATTTGACATTTTTCTATTTGTTGAATACTTATTAATACAGAATTAAAAATGTACCAAGACCTTAAATGGTAGAAAGATGAATTACTCAGGAGGATTCCCGATGGGAAACAAAAAAGAAAAGGCTATGATGCCTGAACTGACAGATGAAATTACTCTCTGTAATGAGTTATTTTCTAAATGCTGCCACGATGAACTCAGAGAAATTGACAAACATGAAATTATTGTTAAAATCTGTCAGATAATTGGTTCGACACCGGAAAACCTATGTAAAGCAGAAGAAGTATTTAATACAATTAAATACGACATAACCAAGTATACTTTGCATCATGAATATTGCTCAGAAACTAAAAATCAGGTCAAACCTAAATTTTTATTATGGCTGGACAGCAAGGCAGAGCCGAAAAAAGCCAGAGAGCTGTCTAATTTTCTTGATAAGTATCTGAAATAACGAGTGATTTCGAAGAAACTATTACTCCATACGTGCTGTGCTCCATGCATGGGCTATGTCTATGAATTGCTTAAAGATGAATTTATAGTGACTGCTTATTTTTCAAACCCTAATATTATGCCTGCTGAAGAGTACAGAATACGGTATGTTGAACTTGAATCATACAGCAGGCTTAAAGGCTTCCAGCTGATAACAGAAATTCCCGACACAAAAAAATGGGTAAAAGAGATAAAGGATTTCCGCTATTACGGCGAGGGCTCTGAAAGATGCTGGAAATGTTACGAAATAAGACTGGAGAATTCCTTTAAAAAAGCTGTTGAGCTTGGATTTGATATTGTTGCGACAACCCTGTCAATCAGCCCCCATAAAAATGCAGCAAAAATAAATGAAATCGGTGAAAGGCTTTCCCGTGAATACGGTATTGAATTTTATTCAGCAGATTTCAAAAAAAATGACGGTGTAAGAAAGTCTGTTGAAATTTCGAAGATGAACAATTTTTACAGACAGAACTATTGCGGATGCATCTATTCAAAACTTGAAAAAAACAGTAAAAGCCGATGGTCGGAAAAAGCCAGGGAATTCAGGCTGAAAAGTCTATCTTCGCTAAATCCTGATGAAGATGTATCTGCGTTTACACTTGGAAAAGAAATAGATCTTCATCATTTTCATCCATCTGATACTGCAATCCTGATAGAAAAATTTCTCGAAAACGCAGTTAAAGAAAAATATAAAACAGTAAGAATTATTCACGGAAAGGGAAAATCAGTAAAAAAAAGGCAAATACATGAAATTCTGAAAAGCCACCCGTCTGTGATCATTTTTCATGATGACTCCGGCAACTGGGGAGCTACAGTAATTACACTTAAAGTGTAGACTTTTGTTTATTAAATGTCCGCAGGGATAAAATGCCATTTCCCTTTATCATCAAATGATAACAGCCGCAGTCCTATAACTTCACCCGCCCTGTATTTTCTTGAATCTGAATTTCCGTTATCCAGTTCGATATAATTATCATAATGCCTGATTATGCGTCCGGATACCAGTTCTATATCTTCATTATATACTTTTATCTCAAGCCTTGGACTGTCGAGCAGTACATACATTCTAGTCTCTTTCATTCCGAGTATTGTTCCGTTATGGGCAGGCCTTGCATCAAGCGGAATATCCAGTTCAACTGTAAATGCCGACTCAAGAAGAAGCCCGTTAACAAACCGGTCAATGGATTTCTGCGTTTCTTTTGACCTGTTCGCGGAATTAATTATCTGTTCGCGTATAAGCAGATCATCTTCATCCGGTGCAGGTTTCTCCAATCCGAGTTTTTCCAGCAATTCTTTGTGAGAGTATATTCCCACTATCTCTCTCATAGGTGATGAGAACCTGCCATATAGATTTACCTTAAGCGCAAAGTGCTGACCGGGGTTCTCCGAAAAAAAAGATTTCTGGTTAGTGATAAGTATCTGCCTCTCTATTGTTTCTGTTATTCTTTTTTCGTCGCCCGACCTGGGAAGCCTTGAAAGATATTCCCCGGGAGTCTCCTCTCCCCTCCTCCATACCCAGCATTCATGGAGTGAATGGATCTGTACTATTGAATTGATTACTTTTTCCAGCCTGTGGAGACTCGATTCATCCGGAGCATCATGCACCCGGAAAACGGGGTGTATATGAAGATCATTACCATTACCTTCGGGAGCGAGCATCGCGGCTCCGGCCATGTTACAGATAAGTGAAATCTGCTCGTTCCATCTGCCGGTATCGTCTCTTTCGATTTCGGTAAATACAAAACCGTTTCCGCCTTCGTTTATACTGATTGAGTTTTCAAACCTGTCATAGTTAACAACACCACGCTTCTCCGCGTTACGGGCAAGAATTCTCCCGGCTTCCTGCAGATAAATAAGCGATGCCGTATACTCTCTTTTATTAAGAGGACTTTCCTCCATACAATTATAAAAGTCCTGAACGCCTGAGTATGAAAGCTTTGCTCTGCTTAAAATTTTTGACCGCTGAACTTTTTCTGAAATAACAGAACCGCCGGAGTCAATTCCGATAATAAAAATTAATGATCTTCGAACCACTCCTTCATTTAGAGAGATGATCCCTTCCGATAACTCGGCCGGCAGCATGGGTACCGAAAATCCCGGCAGATAATAACTTGCTCCGCGCCTTATACTCTCCCTGAACAGCGCTGAACCGGGCTTTACATAATACGAAGCATCTGCAATAGCATAATATATTTTATAACCGGAATCATTTTTCTCGACATACACAGCCTGGTCCAGGTCTTTTGAACCGTCATTATCTATTGTAACAAAAGGGAGTGACGTAAAATCATTCAGCAGCGGATCATCTGTACCGGGATTGTTTATAATCTGTTCCGCTTCTTTCATAATTTCATTTGAAAATAGCGGATTGATTCCTGTTCTTTCAAACTCTAAAAAATATCTGTTAATTATTGATGATCTTTTATATATAGTCTTCAGGATTTCGCCGGATACTTTATCATTGCTGATAAAAGTTATATCACCCTCATTCAATCCGTTTGTAATGCCGTCATTCAGTAATAAACTCTCATCACCAAACATCGGGCGGAGAGAAATATTTTTTCCTTTTCGGACATACTGTGCAATTAAATTTTCACTGCTCTTCAGCTGTTTCATGCTCGTTCCCTGATCATTTTTTCCCGGTTTCAATAAAATTACTGCATGCAATTAATTTTCAACAACTTTTAATTACAAAATTTCAGAAGTAAAGTACTTCTTTAATCCGGCAGATGCACAGAAACGGTAATAATAATTACTTCTGATTTACGGGCAGCAAGATTTAACCGCTCCCGCGCAGCGGCAGAGTATATTCGTACGGCGCACTGATGCGGTATAAATCTTAATCATCAACGCTTTTCAAACACCATGTTAAGGCGTTTATAACATATTTTAAGAATTGACATTAATAAACAGTATAATATTTTAGCATAGTAACGTTTTTAAAGGGTCTAAGGGAAAAGCTCAAAACCCTTCAGAACTTACAGAA
>Ga0116171_10004221_pt1 | contig 12978 bp, 10 predicted proteins | sample AD_JPNHW2_MetaG_FD_89798 | JGI IMG/M metagenome (GOLD analysis project Ga0116171, IMG submission 89798) | Active sludge microbial communities of municipal wastewater-treating anaerobic digesters from Japan - AD_JPNHW2_MetaG | ecosystem: Engineered > Bioreactor > Anaerobic > Digestate | place...
AACTGGAGGGAACCGGGACAAAGGCGCTCACCGGCGCGGTCGCATCTACATCTTCCGCCATCACCCTTACCCAGGCCGAGGTGGAGGCCGTGGCCGACCGGGCGCTGGTTGAACTGGGGTTGTTGACCGAAGTCGAAGTGCCTGCCGCCGACGCCTTCGAAACCGTCCCTGAAACCCAGACCGTCGAGTCGGTCGAGACTGTGACGCGCTACCGTTACGACGCCGCCACCGGCGCGGTTGAAAAGTTCGAGACCCAGGCCGCCGTTCAGCGCGAGAAACCCACGGGTCAGACCGTCCGCCGCCTGCGCGACGGCGTGCGCTTCGACGACACCACGGGCAAGTTCCTCCGCCTCACGGTCGCGCCCACGGCTCCGGCGTCCGAGTCCGAGGGACTGGCCAAACTCCTCGCGCCCGCTCTGCGTGCCCGTTTCGCCGCCGCCCTACGGACCCAGGGCGCTCCGACCCCGGCCCGCGCGGTCTCGATGAACCTGAAGTGAGGTGACCCGAAGGACGAGAACGATACATAGCGACATAAATTATTGCGCATAAATGGAAGATGTCGTATTCTTGAACCAGGTTCAAGGAGGCGACCGATGCGCAAACTTCAGATTCAAGATGCCGAGATCATGAAAGCTGCCCTGCAACAGGAAATCGTCCGATCCGACGAATCGCGCTACGACAACCGCCTCCACGGGGTTCTGCTGGTGTGTTCGGGAAAGAGTTGCTACGAAGTGGCGCAACTGCTGGGCCACAGCCCACGTACCATTGAATACTGGGTCGAACGTTTCGAGCAAAGTGGATTCGCTGGACTTGAAGAAGGTGAGCGTCCGGGACGTCCTGCTTGCCTGGATGCAGCGAAGCGCCAGCAGATCGCACAAGACCTGCGTCAGTCGCCGCGTGAACTGGGCTATGACCAGAATCTTTGGGATGGCAAGATGCTCAGCCATCATCTGCTTGTCCGTTTCGGAGTACAGTTGGGCGTTCGCCAGTGCCAGCGCCTGTTTGGTTCTCTTGGTTTCCGACTTCGAAAACCCCGTCCGGTCATCGCCCAGTCTGACCCTGCAAGCCAGCAGGCATATAAAAAAACTACGCCGTCTGGCGCGAAGAAAGGGCATTGATCTGTGGTGCGAGGACGAATGCCACTTCCAGCAACACGGTTCACGTTGCGCCATGTGGGTTCCTCCCGAGGAGACCGACCCCGTACTGCTGCACGCACCCACGCGCCGGCAGGCAGCGGTTTTCGGAGCGGTCTGCCCCGCCGATGGGCGCCTGCTGGCAATGTCCTGCGATACGTTCAATGCCCAGACGTTCCAAGTTTTTCTGGCAAAACTTCTGCGTCGGCGCCGACGGGGATGCAAGATGGTGGTGATCGTGGACAACGCGCGTTGGCATCACGCGAAAGCAATCTCTCCCTGGCTGTATCAACATCGGCATGTTCTGCGGTTGGATTTCTTGCCCCCCTACAGTCCCGATCTGAATCCGGTCGAACGGGTATGGAAACTGACCCGACGATTGTGTACACACAACAGGTATTTCAAAACGCTGCAAGACCTGACCGAGGTCGTGCAGGAACAGTTCACAAAGTGGTTTCAGCCCAACCTCACAATTGCACCGATTATGCGCAATTATTTAAGACGTCATGTAGAGAACCACGAAACACACGAAAACTTCGGCCTGTTTTTTGTGCTTTTGTATGAAGGTAGTTTGAGCGGTTTTCGAGTGTTTCGAGTTTTTCGTGGTTGAAAATGCGGTTTTGATCTGATCGGACTGACCGGGGTATGCGTGTTTACCGCGCTCCCAAGTCGGCTTCCCCTTGACAGCGAAAGGATTTTTGCCCCATGCTGACCCCTGACACCCCCGCGCGCCGCGCCGTCGCCGGCCCGCTTCGCAACGCCCGACTCCTCCTCGCGTTCGGATTCGCGTTCATGCTCGGTTCGCATCTCACCGGTTTCTCCGCTCTGGCGCAAAGCCCAACTCCAACCGATCTGTTTGTTATCCGGAACAGTGCGGGCCACCCGACGGCGAAACTCAGAAGCGATGGGTATTGGCTGTTAGGGGGGAATCTTTATCCAAACGCCGGTACGATCTCGTTGGTTTCGAGTCGCAAGTACTGGTCGCTAAAAACCTCAGCGGGAGATGTTCTGCTTGCCATTGATTGCGAAACGGGGGATATGCGGGTTAAGGGGCTGGTCACTACAGGAGCGCCGGTTGTTCCGGGGACGGATTCGGTTGTGTTGGCCCGGACCGCTTCGGACGGTACCCCGGTAGCTGCGCTCACGCCCCCTGGAAATCTGGCTATTCCTGGGGAGGTCCTGCCGAAAGTCCTGGGGGTCGGTATCCCACCTTTTAACACAAGCGATACATGGCCTCCTTGGATTGACTGGAATAAGGTTATCAATGATGTATTTGTGGCAACCGGAGGCCTTCTCGATCCGGGTAAACAAGTGGTTGTTCCGGAACCGTTTGCTCAATGTCGCATCATGCTGGGTGCGCCGACGTCAGGACAGGCATTACACGATCTTTCTTTCCGGTACTGGCGGACTCCCTGGATCATGGATGGAACGGCGGAGAGTTACGACCTGCGTCTCGCTTCTCGATTTTGGGACTTTAACCCTTACGGAGTTAACTATCCCTCGACGATTGGCTACCTGATTGCTGGGCGCACAACCTCGGAAACAACCAGCCTGGCTGCCTGCGCTCCCGCAGAAATGGACTATTCCGTCATTCATGCGTCTTGGACAGATCCCTATACAGTTGTAACGCACAACGATCTCCAATCGGTTGACCTTGAACACGAAGGGACAAGTTGGCCGACTCTCAGCGCTCCAGGTCTGTATAGCCTCTCAATGAATTTTAATGATATGGGTAACCGTATGCACCCGCTGGGCAATGGTAAGTATTGGCCGGCAGATGCAAATGATGGGTTGGGGCACAATTCCAATGACGCCCAACAACCCAACGCGGAAACCCGCGCCTTTCTCTTTGGCGTCAAGTTTCCCAGGGATTTTCTCTTTTTCAAACAACCGTACCGGCACAATGATTTTCTTGTGTCCACTATGGCCAAAGTACTTCCCGCGGAATTGTCCCTGGCTGGCCTGAAACGCCTGACGTTGGAGTTCCGGGAACCCGGAGACAGCGGTACTGTTTATATGAAGCGGTTCAAGAAGAACGAACCCGATGCGAACCTGATGCTGCTGAAGGACTTGGCAAAGTGGGATGGCCGACTGTACCCCGGCGGGAATGAGAGCGATCCAACCCAGGCCCGATTCTTGGAGTCGTCCGATTTCAAGATGGTGGCGCATGTGAATCTGGGGAAAATCGCGAATGGTGAACCCTACTGGCCCGCGAGTCAGGAGAGTACGACGTTTACCCTTGAAGCGCCGAGTTACCGGTTTATAGAGTCGAATGGGACGGCCTACGGTTTCGACAACTTCTGTGGACCGACGAGTGGCTCGGAAGCCTACAAGAATCCGTGCGTTTCGGTGAAAAAAGGGGGGAGTACCTCTGTTGTTCTGGCCGAATCCATTTCATGGAACCTGCAACTGGCCCAATCCGATCCGCCATCGTCCCTGTTTTCCTTTACCCCAACAGTTATAACAGGACAAGATAGTTCTATACCGATTCAAATATCGGCCAATACAAATGGGGATGTACCTTCCTCTACTATGATTAAGGTTCTGCCTGTCGATTCGAAATATTCAGAGTACCAGTATGGTCGCGATTTGAATGTTGTGGCCTATCCGGAAAAGACCGTCCGAGTCCATCTCGTCCGGGTACAGATCAATAATCAGGGTTTGAATGCTCCAAATCAAGCCATGATCGACTGCACCGCTATCCAGAACTACCTTAACAATGTATTCAAACAGGCGGTGGTTTCTTTTGTTGTGACCGAAGAGCCAGGAATTGTGACATTTAATTATGATGAGGCTGGTCTTGAAACAGGCAAACTGGATTGGAGTGGTACAGAGGGTGACAGATTGGCAACACATTTGTCAACAATACCGGGGCACGAGGGAGATATGATTGTGGGATTTGTATCCGAGATTGCTCCCAGTAATATTGGGGGATATGCGTTTTCATATGCTAACTATAATACCCGCAAGGTTTGCTTTGCCAAGACAATCAGTGGTGATGTCACCGATGTTCATCACATCGTTGCTCATGAACTTGCTCATTTGATTGGGCAGTTGCGAGATATGAAGGTGCAAGTATCACCTATTCTTAGTCCTTTATCGATGACGGTAGACGATCTGAACTTGATGTCATACGCTTGGGGTGGTGAAAGATTGAGAAAGTATCAATGGGATCAGTTAAACTGATCCATACAAGATGAAGTGAAAGGATTATCTCATGGTAAAGCAATCGAGAATTGTGAAATCTCTGCTACTTATACTCCTCAGCATTTGGGTTTTACCTGCCCGGCCTGGCTTTTCGTCTGATCAATTGCCCGAAAGAGAAAATTATACGCGACTGGTTTCCTATATGGAAAAAGTTCGAAGCGCTTCAAAATCTATTGGAGAAGCGGACTTTGTCTTGGAGGAGAAGGAATATCCACTCTTAGAGCCGTACTTCAATGATTCATCATTCATTGTGCAATCCATTGCTTTGACTCTGGCTGAAGAATGTGCGCAAGCTAGTTCTTCCACACTCCTGTTACAACAGGTGGTGGAAAAACGGCTGGAAAAAGCCTTTTTGTCTGAAACATCCGGAGGTGGGACTGAGCGTATGGCTCTTTGTGGTCTACATTTGTTCGAAAATGAACGATTTTACTCAAAGAAAGCTCAGGATCTATTGGAAAAACAACTTCGTCGAGCCGTGGAAGAGTATAGGAAAAACAAGGAAACTCGCGTTGAATCTACTCTTAAGGATCTGATTGTTTGTGCGGGGCAGGCTCGAACGAAGGCATTATCAGGTCTTCTTGGTGCAATCAAAAAGGAGTTTGGCGATGTATTTAATGACTTAGATAAGAAATACACGCCAGTATCTAGGCATATGCAGAATATAGAATGTCCCTGGTTCAATTCTGTTGCCTGGAAAGCGGCGCTGGCTCGGGCTAGAATCGGGTCGAATGAGGATCTGAAGTTCTGTATCGACCTGGTGGACAAGTTTCCCGACCCGGAATTTCGTTCCTTAGTCTTACTGCGCGACCTGGCCAGTATTGATCGTCCGGAATTGCTCGAGTATTATTACCGATGCCTCGATCGTAATGAAAGCTATGCCGAACCATGGGGTGATAGAGTACGATATGGAACCGCAGTTATGAGTGCTATGCTCGGGCGTATTGATGATGATGAAATAAGAAAAAGAGTGGATGTCAGGTTGCCCGACGCGATCCAGCAGTTGAAGGCTTATGTTCAGGAAAAAGCGGGGGGGGATCCCACCAAACTCAAATTTCGATACAATCGGAGTCTCTCTGAGTGTTCGATGAAATCGCTGAAAGAGCGTCGGGACTCTCTGCGTGAAACGCATGCCGTTGAGGCGAAAAACGCTCAGGCAGAAAATGTTCCTTTTGTTCAATAACCATAGATGACGGGATTTCTTCGTGCCTTATATTGAAATTTGTCAGTCCCCGATCTTTTATTCTGTTCCGACCATAAAAGATCGGGGATTTTCTATTTCCCCCCTCACGGGTTTTTGAGTCTTCCGAGTTGGGGGGCGCTGAGGCGTTCCTGGGCGGCGTGGAGGATGAGGCGCAGGAGGGTCGGCTTAGCGCAGGCCTTCGGAGCCCGCCATGAGGTTCATTTTGCCGTCCCAGCGCCATGATTTCTCGTGCCGGGACGGAATGAAATCTTCACCGCACAATCCGCATCTGAACGTGTTCGGCCGAGGGGATACGCAGGACCGCGCCGGTTTCCAGTTCCAGGGGGAAGAAGAGGTCGTTGTAGTCGCACACGATCCACCAGAGGCGGGCGTCGCCCAGGTAGCGGTGGGCGAGGAAGTCGATCCGGTCGCCTTCCACGACGGTGTAGAACCGGTCGTCATAGCGCGGAGTGATGTCGATACGCGGACGCGTGCCGAGGGAATCTCCCTCTGCGCCGCGCAGAATAATGCAAGAGGCGTAGCGCGAGTTTTTGCCGATCATAAACGGACCTCTTGCCAGTTGACGGATTCCTCCACATATTCCTCGAGCACGATCTCGACCTCGGCGTGTTGCGGCAGTAGACTATCCCGGTCGAACAGGTGGAAGTACCGGGCCTTGACCTGCCTGACGACACAGAGGACACCCGGATAGAGGTCGCCGAACAGGAGCAGAACCCGGTGCGGGGCGTTCTTGAGCATCGTCCCGGCGTGCTCGGGGTAGAGCAGGGAGCGCAGCCAGTGGACCTGTTCTTTCACCGGTCCCTTGAAGAGTTCGATCCGAAGCGTGATCCGGCGAGCTTCCCCGGCGACGTACTGGTAGCGCGGGTGGCTCAGGCCGGGGATCTTGATGGCGGCATAGTCCGTGGACTTCTCGTCGCCGATGTCGTTGGGGTTGTGCTGAAACTCGAGCCGCTCGCCCGTGTCCACGTCAACCAGGTAGCCGCTGATCTGTTTCTGTTCCCAGGGCATGGTCAGAGGGTCTCGTAGTTGCGGATGCGTTGCTCGCGCAGGTCTTTGTACACCGCTTCGGCGATCTGCCGCCCGTTGAGACGGGTGGTGACGGTGAGTGCGATGGGCCGCTCGGCCAGCGCGTCAAGTTTTGCGATCAGGCTTTCGAAGAACGGACGAAGGTTCTCACCGGAGGTACCCTCACCGGTTTCGCGGAAGAACGATCCGCCCGGTCTCTGAAACTCCTTGAGACGCCCGCGATCAGAATCCCCTGATCGTCCCCCCGCCGTAACTGGGGACGGTTGTCCGGTGGCTCCGGCGAGAAGGGGGACACCCGGAAACGCCGACAGGAACGGCATCTCCCACCGGGGCATGAAATTCTGGAGAACACCGGAAAAACCTGACGCGGTGGCATAGGCTGGACGCTCGGCTGGAAACGGAACCGCTCGCGACGGCCCCCTCGGCACAAACGGACGCAGCGTCTGCGTGGCTCCCGCCAGACCGCCCCTGAGACGTCCCCACAACCCTGCGGCATGGGACGAGACTGCCCCGGAAACCCTCCCGGCAAGGGCCTGCGCCCGGCCGCTCAGACCGCTCCACAGATCTTGCCCGCCTTTGAGAACCGCCTGTCCTTTCTCCCGCATCCAGTTTCCGGCCACTCCCAGAGAAGAACGAAGGCCCTGGATTACCCCCGAGAACACCCGTCTGGGCAGATCGGCGGAGAGCCGCATCCCCTGCGCGAAGGTTCGAAGCAGGGCCGCGCCCGAGGCGGTCAGAACGGAGAGCGGACCTTCCTTCGCGTCGGAGAAGGGGAGCAGATCGCGGAGTTTTCCGAGCGCCTTCCTGAGGACCTGATAAGGGTAGGTGGCGGCTGACCAGATCCCCTCGCCGAGACTCCTGACCAACCGCTTGCCCGCGTCGAAGAACCCGAGGTCGCCTGAGAGAAACTCCCGCACGGTTCCGAAGACCTGACGCAATCCCGCAACCACCGGCAGATTGAGAAACGCCTGCCCGATCCGGAAAGCCAGACCGGTCACCAGATCCCCCATCGCCCCGAACACCCGGCGAATCAAAGCCCAGTACCCGGTGACCACGTCCCATGCCCAGCGGAAGGGTGTCAGCAGGAAGTTGAACACGACCTTGCCGATCGATTGGAGTCCGCTCAGTGCCGACCCATCCCCCGTGAAAATCCGCCAGAGCGCGTACGCAATTTTACCCACCGCGAGAAACGCCTGACCCAGCAGGCGGACCGGCAGGAGAAACGTCCAGATGAACTTACCCACCGTGACGAAGGTGCCGATCAGGATCTTGCCCATTCCCACCGCCACCTGGACCACAACACTCAGAATCCGGACCGTTCGGGCCAGGTTGTTCAGAATCCCACGCAGCAGGAACGCTCCGATCTGGACGAGAACACCCAGAACCGTCCCCACCCGGGCGCCCAGAGTCCGGAAAGCCGAACCGTCCGCCGCCGTGGAAACCAGCCCGAACACCTCAAAGACGGAGAACAGGGCCTGATAGAGCGATCCATAGGCGGCCACGAGAGAACGTACCGCCGGTTCGAGGATGGCCCGGACCCGGCCAAAACTGTGGGAGAACGCTTCGGAGAGTCCCCCCAGATACTCGCGGATGCGGTAGTAGGTCCGGAAGACCGTCACGACGAACTTCATCAACCCCGCCGACTCGATTTTCCCGGCCAGTTCCGCCGACATCTGGCCCAGACCCCCGTTCAGAGACGTGACCAGCGCCCGGATTCCCTGAAACGCGAGCGAGACCCGGTTCCAGACGTCCAGCACGGAGTCCCGCATCCCACCCAGATTCTGACTCCACGCTTGTTTCAGAAGCCATACGGACCCGATCAGGGCCGCAATGACGGAGGTGACCGGCCAGAACCAGGCGGCGATTGTCGCTCCCACCCCAGCCGCCGCGGCGCCGATGGCGGAGAATCCAGCCGAGAGGGCGGGCGCGGTTGTCCCGATCAACCCCACGGCGGCCATCACCGTGCCTGCCCCGACGAGAAGCGTGCCCAGCGCCGCCGTCAGTCCCAGGACCACCCGTGTCAGGCCGGGGACACGGCGCGCGACGTTCTGAAAACCCAGAACCATCTTCGAGACTCCCTGAATGACAGGGATGACCACTGGCAGGAGAGTCCGGCCCAGGATCTCGGCGAGGTTGGCGAGCTGCTGCTTGAGGAGGAGCATCTGGGAGCCGATGTCGAGGTTCATGGCCCGCGCCATCTCCTCGGTCGTTGCCGTGCCGCTCCGCATGGCCTTCTCGATCCCCTGAATGTTGCTTTCCAGCGATTCCATGCCCGACGACATCTGGAGGACGAACTTGAGCGCCTCGTCCGAACCGAACGCCTTCTTGAGTTTAACCTGCGTGGCCGCCTGCGAGAGGTCGGGGTACAGACCCTGTATTTCTCTCAGAATGTCCGTGACCCCCTTGAGTTGGCCTGTCGAGTTGACGAACTCCAGCCCGAGTTCCTGGCCCGCTTCGGCGGCCTTCATCATGAAGGCCTTGTAAAGGGTTCCCGCCTCGGAGCCGGGCATGGTGGTCTGGAGTTGGCCGAGAATGGCGAGTTGCTCCTGGAGCGGGACATTGGCCGACGCGGCCAGCGCGCCGATGTTCTTGATCGCCTCGGCCATCTGGGGACCGGTCGTTTTGAACGCGGCGACCGTCTGGGCCATCGCCCCCGAGAAAGTCTTCGCCCACTCCATGTCGCTCATGTCGGACATGAGGGGCTTGAAGATGCCATAGCCGACCGTGAAGGTGCCCACCATCTCCTGGATACTGGCCTTGGTCGCCTTGGCCGTGAGGGCGGCCATCCCGGCGAAGGTCCCGACCGCCTCGTCGCTGAGGTTCGCCAGGGCGGACTTGACATCGTAGGCGGCGCCGATGAACTCGGCCTTGCTGAAACCGGCCCACTGATTGGTGAACGACTCGGCGGCGTCCTCCAGGGTACGCAGATCTTTCGTGCCCAGAGACGCCATTTCGGCCAGCGCCCGCTGCGTGGCGACAGTCGAGGCGACCAGCGCGGCGGGCAGGGCCAGCGTGGCCAGTCCCGCCCCGATCAGCATCGTCCCCTTCTGGATGCGGTCCAGGTTGCGCGTCATGCGCTCGCTGGCCGCCGCCACCGTGGCGTCAAGCGACTGCATGGAAGACTGGATGCGTTGCGCGTTCTGCGTGAACGCGTCCTTCATCGAGACGATGATTCCGAGGCCGAGGTCGTTCATGCTTGACTACCTGAAGAATTCCATTAGTATTTGCTAATTAAGTACAATTCATGTTCTGGACATGGCTATTTATGATTGTTGGGTCAAAGGAGATGACAAATACGATGCAACAGACAAGTCCATGGGTTTCTCTCTACCTTCCACTGGCCAGTACGCTTATTGTAGCGATCGCTACCGTTGTGCTCGTGTGGCTTACATCCAAGTATGTCTGCCTCACGGGCAGATTAGTTGAAGAATCTCAGCGATCGAGAGAACCGTCAGTGACGGTGGATTTTGAACTCCCGGACCATACACTTCGACTTGTGGTGGCCAACCACGGCCTATCCTCAGCCAAGAATGTGCGAATATCTGTTACCAAAGATGTGTCTTGGCTTCAAAGAGAACAGGAGGCTATAGATCTCTCGCAATTGGGTCCAATCAAGAATGGAATCTCGTTTCTGACGCCATCGCGTAAACTCAAGTACTATCTCGGTTCTCCGAACTGGGAGAATACTCCCGATGAGCAAATGGAAGTGTCGCTTCGTATCACCTATGAAGACGAAAATGGCAAGAAATACGAACATACCGTAGACTTCGATTTTGGACAGATGAAAGGTTTGCTCACCGAGTCGTTCAGGGACCCAAATTTGGCCGTAGCTCAAGCAATTCGCGAGGCCGAACGAGATAGACAATTACATGAGCGAATGAGACCGCCCTCCTCGTTCTGCCAGTAGAAAAAAGATGGAGCAGTGAAGTCGAATTCGTTCATCTTCTAACGCCGCTTCATCTGTTCCCGTTCGAACTCGAGTTGCCGCTCTAATGCCTCGACGAATTGTCGGCGCGTGGCGAGCGGCAACGAACGAACCTCCGCCCATCCCCAGTGCAGTCCGCCGTAAGCGAGAAAGAACGCGTCGCTCACGAGCGAACTCCGGGGAATAAAAAAGCGGGTTCGGCCTCGAGCCGTGTCCGCAGCAGGGCGCCGCATCCCCCGCAGGCGACTTCGACCCCCGTGTCGATCCCGCCGTCCACCCGGGCCATTTCCTGACGCAGGGCGCTGCGGTCGCGCAGCGGCATGTCGGCCAGGTCTTTCTTGCTGGGCGCCTTGCCGTCGAGACTGAGCATCCGGATCAGCATCGCCGACGAGATACTGGGTTCCTTGAGCGCGGCCAGACGCTTTTCCATGTGCCCGTCGAGGTAACCGAACCGCACCGTCTTACCCGAGCCGGGGAGCAGAAACTCGAACTCCCGCTCCGTCCCATAAGGGGTGACTTCGAGTTCGTCAAGGTTGACCGCCACGGGGTTGACCTCGCGGCAGACCGGGTTGGTACAGGTCATTTCGAGTTCTACCTCGTCGCCGAGCGAAATCTGTCGCAACCGCACCAGCGCGAAGAGCCGGTCTCCGGAGAGCAGGTCGAGCACGTCCTGCATGGAAGGCTCGGTCTTTTCACCGAGACGCACGATGCAGTTCTTCAGCACCTGATTGATGGCGTCGCCCGATCGGATGAGCCGCTGGTTCGTCAACGCTTCTTCTTCCGCTCCGGTCATTTCGCGCAGTTCGATTTCCCCGCCGCTGGGGAGTTCAAAGACATACATGGTGTGTTCCTTTCAATCGTTTCTCAGTTTCCAGTTTCGGGTCTCCGGTTGTGTGACAGACACCGGAGAACCCGAAACAGGAGAGCCGCCGTTTTTACTCCTGCGTCCAGTACTGAAACGTCAGGGTCAACTTTTCGATGGTGTTGTCGGTGTTGGCGCCTTCGAGTTCGTCGTATTCCAACGTTTTCACCCACGCGCCGTGAAGCGTCCAGCGGCGGGTCTCATTGCCCGCGCGGTCATAGCGGACGATGTCCACATCGCGCATGTAATCGGCGGGGAGGCCGCCGACCACCGCGTTCACGTCCACCTGATTCTGGATCCACTTGCGCGCCGAGGCGTCGGAGCCGTCCTGCAGGATGCCTTTTTCGAGGGTGATGTCCTCGAACTTGACCCGTCCGGCCACCTTCTGGTCGAACATGGAACCGGCAGGGGCGAACGCCACCTCCTCGAACTCGGTTTTCGGCTCCTGTCCCTTGTGGAACAGGGCCACGTCGAACCCGTTCACCTCGATGGCGAACTGCCAGTTCTGAAACAGACTCTTGGGCATGTTGCCGCTGCGCATTCAGATTCCCTCCTTCTTAGTTGCTGAAGATTTCCTTGAAGTCCGCTCCCGTGGTGGTGAGGACGAAACTCAGTTCGATGAACTCGGCCGTGCGGGTGGGTTTCACAAAGATCCGGCAGACCATCTCATTGCGATCGATGACAGCCGGCGTGTTGGTTTCCGCGTCGCACTGCACGGCGAAGTCGTAGAGCCCGCCCTTCTCCTTGATGTCCTGCAGGAAGGGTTGGATCAGGCGCTTGAGCGCCCGCCAGGTCTGCGGGTGGTTCGGCTCGAAGACGACAAAGCGCGACGATTCGGCGATGGCCTCCTCGATGTACATCATGAGGCGGCGCACATTGACGCGGTCCAGAGCGGACGGTTGTGACTGGAGCGTCCGTTGTCCCCAGATGTTGAGGCCCGTGTCGGGAAAGACCGCGATGACGTTGACCCCTTCCGGGTAGAGGACATCGCGCTCGCCCCGGCTGGTTTTGTACGCGAGGGAGAGGGCGTTGAAGATCCGTCCCCGGTCGATCCCCGCCGGGGCGTACCAGACGTGGGTTTTGTCGTCGCTGCGGGCGTAGCATCCGGCGACAGCCCCGCAGGGGGGAATGAGTTTCTTTTTGTTCGTCACCGGGTCGCTGATTTCGAGCCAGGGATAATAGAGGGCGGCATAGGAGGAGTTGAACGCGGCGTGGGTGTAGAGACCCTGCCCCTTGCGGAAGTCCACCGCCTCGAGCGGCTCGAGCAGAACGGGAGTATCGGCGATCAGCAGCACATCCTGCCGCCCCTCGCACCAGGCGATGGCCGCCGCCAGCACCGGCGCGGTCGTCACCCCGGGGACCATCAGCATGTTGAGCGCGTCGATCTCACCGAAGGCGTAGAGGCCCGTGTGCTGGGACGGATCGCCGATGTAGTCCGAATCGGCCATCTCGCCCAGTCCATTGTCGCCTCCGGAGAGCGCGAACTCGCCCGCGATGGGACGGTCCAACGCCGCGCCGGTCGTGGCGGAGAGGTCGAGCACGGTGAGGTAGTCCGACTTCTCGTTGACCAGGATCTCCACATGGTTCGGCTTCGACTCGTCCATCGAGAGATCTTTGAAGACCT
>Ga0116171_10004223_pt1 | contig 12976 bp, 14 predicted proteins | sample AD_JPNHW2_MetaG_FD_89798 | JGI IMG/M metagenome (GOLD analysis project Ga0116171, IMG submission 89798) | Active sludge microbial communities of municipal wastewater-treating anaerobic digesters from Japan - AD_JPNHW2_MetaG | ecosystem: Engineered > Bioreactor > Anaerobic > Digestate | place...
ACGCATTAATTAATTTTTTAAAAAAATACCGCAAATTAGCGTTGCTGCTCTGTCTGACCACACAGGCTTTTCAATCAAAATTTATAATTTTTTAACGTAAGTGTGTCACACAGAGGAGCCCGACGAAGGAGGGCGTCTCGAAGTGGGACCACGCGTGTTATTATATTAGACCAATTGTAAATTTAAAATAATCCAACGAATATTTAAAATTTTACAATGAAAATAGCGATGAAATATAGGCAATCGGTATTATTGATTTCTTCTATTTCTTCTACTTTCATTTTTATCTCTTTGCGGAAATAAATTAAAGGGAGGTCTTTTATTTTTTTTCGTTTGGTTAAAGAACTCTTCATCCTGTTGTTGAATTGCATTCATATCGAAATAGGATGTATCTTTTAACATTAAGGCTTTTGATTCAGCACGTAGTTTTACACGCCAAAGCAAATTTAATGTATCAGCAGGAAGAATAGTGCCTCTTTTAACTAAGGAAGATGCTATTCGCGAAAAATAAGCTTGGTTCTTTTTATCTAGATTACCATCTTTACTAAAAGAATATTTATACCATTTAGGACGAGGTAAGATACTGGCTAAAAAAATACTTTCAGGAACGCTTAATGTAGCAGGTAATTTGTTAAAATAAAATTTAGAAGCTTGATTAATTCCATATATATGAGGCCCCCATTCGGCAATATTTAAATATACTTCAAACATACGGTCGGGAGGACAAATATTACTGCTTTGAATAAGCCATACAATTAAGAGTTCTTCTGCTTTTCGAGCAATGGTCTTATTCTTAGTAAGAAAAACATTCTTCACTAATTGCATTTCTATGGTACTTCCACCTCTTACAAATTTTCCCTTTTTAATATTTTGAATGATGGATTGTTTCAAAGAATAAATATCGAACCCACTCTGATAATAAACACCGCCATTTTCAGCTATCTTAACGGCCTCTTTCAATGGCAATGAAATTTTATTGATAGGCGTAAAAAGGGGGTTTTTAGGACCCACCATAAACGAAGCCACTTCTACCCCTTCTTCATAAACACGATGAATAAACGTATCATTTATTTTAGAAAAATCGGTTTCTCCATACTTAACTATTTTAAAATCTTTTCCTATGAGTCCTGCATTAAATTCGAGGGAATCAGGTTCACTCATATCAACAAAAAAATCAACATCTAATTTTAAATTTCCACTTGTTTTAATTCCATTAAAGTTAGTAAAAAGTCCGGTAGGCAAAGAGGTAAAAAAAGTTTGCGCATTAAAATCTTCATGCATCTTAAACGTAATTTTACGCGGACTTGTTAATTTTACCAGAAAATAAGGGTTGAAATTATAATTATTCATGCTAATAGTTGAAGTACTATCAAATTCAATAAAATCTTTCCCTATAGAAAAATTAAATTGACATGCTGCTTTTTCAATTTTCACTTCTGTAAGCGCAATTTTTTTTTGCTCCAACACCAAACCTGATAACGATATTAAGCCTTGTGAATTATATTTCGTGTCTATCCATGTATTTGAATTTAATTCCAACCGAAGAGTATCGAAAAGACAACGCAATCCTTTTAATTCTTTTACTATTGGAATCGTTACTTTTCCGGTATCGGCATAAAGCCTAAGCAAAGCTACTTCCTCGCGAGAACCAAGGCTACCTTGCGCTTTCCAAGTATTATTTTTATTATTTTCCTGAACATGAATTTCAGTACTAAACATATTATTTAATAATGCAAATTGCTCCATCTTAAATAATACCGATTGCTTATTCCAGCTTAGTTTTAAGGAGAAATCAGTTACTTCGAGCGAGGAAGGAATATAATTTAAAAATTGATCGACCATTTTTTTAATTCGATTAGCATAATCGACCGTTCCTTTTTTCTTTTTTTCTTTATTAGAGAAAAGAAATGAAAAATTATTAAGCGAATCTGTTTGCGTAATATTTATATTAAATCCGATTAGCTGAACTTTATCAAATTTAATATGACCGGTTATAAGAGGAATTACTTTTACACGAGCATATATATATTTAGAGTCAATTAAGGTATCATTATTATTAGAAATTAATTTTACACCTCCCATATAAACACCGAAAAAGCCTTTAAAATGAGCATCTTCCACTATTAAGCGCGCGGCATAAACACGATTAAACTGAGTCACTTTTTTTTCAACATATCGAATTAATAGTACATTACGAAGAGACACAAGAGAAAATAAAACGACTAAAATTAGACTCGCAATTACGATTATCCATTTTTGAATTTTTGAAAATGATTGAAAGAAAGACATACAAAAAATTTCTTTTACTAATCGATTCGGGCTGATAGTTTTTGATGAATTTCAATAACTTGAGGAATAATAAGATCTTCATTATTATTGACGATAATAAAATCGGATTTTTCAATTTTTTCCTTTTCCGGTATTTGATGCTTCATACGTATAAGCACTTGTTCGCGATTTACATTGTCACGTTTCATAACCCTATTAATCCTCGTTTCTTCGTTAGCAGTAACAGTAATTATTTTATCGAATAACGTATTAAAATTTGATTCAAATAAAATAGCCGATTCCATTATAATATAAGGGCCATTCATTTTATTTACCCAAGCATTAAAATCAGATAACACAGCAGGGTGAATAAGCTGATTTAATTGATGTAGTTTTTCTGGATTTTCAAAAACAATAGCCGCTAATTTCTTACGATCAATCATTGCGGTATTAGTAAGGATGTTGGTACCTGCAAAAGAAATTATTTTTTTAATTATTTCGGGTTTATTTAATATTTTTTTAGCTTCTTCATCGGCATTATAAAAGGGTATTCCTAATATCATAAAAATTTTAGAAACGGTAGATTTTCCGCTTCCGATATTTCCGGTAAGTCCAATTTTTTTCATTATTTAATATAAAGATATTCTACTTTATCCGGCTCTATTTTTTTTATTTCAACAAAGGTAGGGAATGTGCGAATCGTAATTTTTATTTTTTGCTCCTCTAAGGGAGTTGCATCTAATATTTCAGCCACAGCGGAAAACATATCGGCTTTAACATCTTTATATTTACTAAGCGGAACTAAATAAGTAATTTTTATTTTTTCGGGAAAAACACGTACCGATAATTCGTTTTTTTTATTTTCAATTTCAACAGGCACTTCTAATGTTGTTTCTGTATATTTTTCAACATGCACATGAAGAATAGAAGATGGTGGGCTAACGAGCACTTTTCCTTTTTTGTATATTGGCGAAAAACGAAGAATAACATCTTGATTTTTACTCAAATTAGTAAGTGAAACAGGAAGCGAAATAATTTCGTTAATCGTATCGATTGACTTCTTGGGACCTGTAATAATAACACTATCGGGAGAAAATTTAAGAGAATCGACTAATTTGTATTGAGGAGCAAAACGAAGTGTTATACTTGCTTTAACGGGAACACGTTTAGAATACGTTTTTTCAAAACGAAAAATGAGGGTATCGGGAAAAACAGAAATAATATTTGAATAATGAATCTGATTACTTATTGTTTGAAACAAATTAGCAGAAGGAATAATATGGGTTCTACCGAATTTATTTTCTAGCAAATCACTTAAATCAATTTCAATGGGTAAGCGCTTTTTAAAAATGCGGTTCGAAAGAATACGATAGCCTTTCGATTTTAATTTAACTGTGAAAACAGTATCTAAATCGCTTGTTAATATTTTATCGGAAGGGATATTAATAAATGAAACAGGGTAATCCAACACTTCGGTATATTCATTCGATAGCTTGATAAGAACCCATGTTAATGAGGATAAGATACAGCATATAAAAAAAACATACAGCTTTTTACTAAAACCGGAATGAAAAACGTTGTTAACAGGTTTTACTTGTTGTTCCATATTTTTTTAAAAAGCTGTATTTAGTAAAAAGCAAAAAAATGCGTTTCCAAAATAAAGCAATGCTTATTTTTCGGTAAGCGGTTGTACATCTGCCGGACTAGATGCTATGGCAGATTTTTCTAGTCTAAAACGTGTTTGACCTTCGGTTTCAATTGTAAAAGTGGTATCTTGTGTTTCAACAATTCTCCCATGAATACCACCGATAGTAATAACCTTATCGCCTTTTTTAAGCGACTCTCTGAATTTTTTTTGTTCTTTGGTTTTTTTAACCTGTGGTCTTATCATAAAGAAATAAAAAACAACAATAATCAATGCAAACATAAGTAACATCTGCATACTTCCACCGCTTTTACCGTCGGCCGGTGGTGCCATTAATAAAATTGAGATTAAATGATTCATTTTTTAATTTAGTTTAGTTTTTGTTAGTACTATTTATTTTTCTTCTTTCGGATAAATTTGCGCTTTTACTTTTAACGCTTTTACTTCTTCTTTTATATTCGCTCTTAATGTAATTGATTTACTTTGAAAACCTTTTTTCCCTTCGGTATTAAATGTAACATTAATAAACCCTTCTTTATTGGGAGCTATCGGATCTTTAGGATAATCGGCTACCGTACAACCACAACTCCCTTTGGCATCGGTAATAATTAAATCGGATGCTCCTGTATTTTTAAATTTAAAAGAAAACGAAACCTTCTCCCCTTCCGTTACTTTTCCAAAATCGTGTTCCTCCTCTTCAAAATAAAAAACAGCTAACTTGGATGTATCAGTATTTACAGACTGATTGGCATTATCATTTCCTTGATTATTCTTATTTGAATTTTGACAAGAAACAACAAATAAACACATAAAAACGAAGCCAATAAAAATATTCCTTTTCATATCGTTTTTTATTTATAAAATGCAAAGATAAAAAAATAATATTGTATTAGTTTAAAAAAATAATATTACATATAATATTAAATAACAATTACTTACAAGTACTAATGCGAAATATAAAAAGAATAATTTTTACATTAAACCTCTACCGGCTTTTTTAATTTCGTTGGTTTCTTTCATATCGGCAATTAGTTTATCTAAAATACCATTTATAAATATACTGCTTTTAGGGGTGCTGTACATTTTAGAAAGATCGATATATTCGTTTAAGGTTACTTTTACCGGTATGGACGGGAATTCCAACAATTCGCATAAAGCCATTTTCATTAATAAAAAGTCCATCATGGCAATACGTTCCGCTTCCCAATTAAGTGTTTTTTCCGAAATTCGTTTTTCTAATTTTTCGGAAGACATAATTGTTTTTCGAAAAAGGTCGGTTGCAAAAGCCCTGTCTTCATCATCCACAAACCATTCCAAACCAGATATAGACGAATCGATAGTGTCGGCTTTACACGATTTAACTACGTTAATTAGAATTATATTAACAATATCAATATCATCCACCCAAAAAATACTTCTGTCTTCGTAAAACTGCATTAATGGGGGGAAATCGACAATATGGTTTTTAATAATATTTACTATTATTTCTTTATCTTCTTCAAAAGAAATTTTTTCGGAAGAAATATATTTAATATATGCTTCGCTGCTTTTAATATTAGCGAATATTCTTCTTACAATTTCATTTTCACCCACCCACGAAATTTTCTTTTTTGCATACAAGTCGTTTATTACACTATTATTAGAAATAGCTACTAAAAACGGATTTTGAATGAAACGAGTATTTGGATTTAAATCTTGCTTTGTTGGAATATGTTTTTGTTTAGAGTCTTCTAACTGTTTTTCAGCCACATCACGTATTTCAGATAAAAACTGAAGCTGATACAAAAAAAGTTCATAAAAACGATTAATACTCAAGAGTAACTCTTTTTCACCGGAACCAACACTTTCAAAACCGGCGCTAAACCAGCCATACAAAGATTGCATAACCTTAATTCTAAGATGCCTTCTGCTTAACATAAGATAATTGAATGAACGTAATAAATGAGCGACAAATGTAAGTATTTTATTGAAAAGCCAAACTTTTATTTATTACAAAATTCAATTTATCACTCATGCTACTTCATTAAATTCGCATTCCTTTTTCACTATTTTTAAAAAACACCATTATTAATTTCTATTTTCAAACATACGTTATTAAAAGAGAACACTCCTTTTTTATAAAAAACAACTTCTTTATAAGGTTTATTTAAATTATTGTTTTTCATCTACTTATAAATTGCATTTTATTTGATAATGTTTTTTTTTACATTTAGTCGTGAAAAATATGATTTTGATATATAATTTTATTATTTTTGTTTTACTCAATTTAAAAAAATATTCATCATGGAAGAGTTGGAAAACAAAGACAGGCAAAGAGTTGAAATTTTCTCTAAAGCAGTAAGAGCGGGGAAAAGAACGTATTTTTTTGATGTAAAAAGTACGAAATCCGATGATTTTTACTTAACCATTACCGAAAGTAAAAAAAGGTTCAGTAACGAAGAAGGTAAATTCCATTACGAAAAACACAAATTATTTCTTTACAAAGAGGATTTTGAAAAGTTTTCAGAAGGACTAACCGAAGTTATCGAATTTATTAAAACCGGTGTAAAACCAGAAACTACTTCGGAAGCTTCATCAAATGAATTTTCAGATGTTTCTTTCGAAGACCTCAAAGAAATATCAAAAAATCAAGACGAAGAATAAGTTTTTTCTTGCTTATTTTCACCATACTGAATCTGTAAAAGGTTCAGTGTTTTTTATTTAGGCAAACCCTCTTTTCTTTGTTCATAACTATTCATACACGATACAAATTTATTTTTGTAAATTTGAATTCATTTTTTTAATCTATTTATTACAACCATGAATATACAATATTATGGTCACGCGTGTTTTGAAATAATTGTTGGTCAGAAAAAACTATTATTCGATCCTTTTATTAGCGGTAATCCACTAGCAAAACACATAGATATTACCAAAATTAAACCCGATTATATCCTTATCTCTCATGGTCATCAAGATCATATGTTAGATGCAATTGCTATTTCCAATCAATCGGATGCCGTTATTATATCGAACTACGAAATAATTAACTGGATGATATCGAAAGGAGCAAAACGTACACATCCCATGAATATTGGAGGTAAGTTTAATTTCGACTTTGGGAATGTTAAATTTTTTAATGCCGTGCATTCCAGCGTTCTTCCCGACGGCACGAATGGAGGAAATGCCGGTGGTTTTTTAATTCAAGCAAAAGAAGCTAGTTTTTATTTTGCCGGTGATACCGGACTTACATACGATCTTAAGCTTATCGGTGAATTTATGTCGATCGATTTTGCTCTACTCCCAATTGGAAATAATTTTACCATGGGGGTCGATAATGCCATTATTGCCTCCGACATGATTAAATGTGAAAAAATTATCGGCATGCATTATGATACATTTCCGAATATTATAATCGACAAACTAGAAGCACAAGAGAAATTTAATAGAGCCGGAAAAGAATTAATTCTTCTTAATATAGGTGAACAATATCAATTTCAAAATTAGCATATGAGTAAAATAATCGCAATAGCAAATCAAAAAGGGGGAGTCGGAAAAACCACGACTGCCATTAATTTAGCTGCCAGCCTTGCTGTGCTCGACCAAAAAACATTACTTATTGATGCCGACCCACAAGCAAACGCTACTTCGGGTACCGGTTTTGATCCTAAAAATATTAAAACCAGTATTTATGAATGCATTATTGATGATGTTGAACCTAAAAATATTATTTTAAATACCACAACCCCGAACCTCGATTTAATACCAGCTCATATTGACCTTGTTGGAGCTGAATTGGAACTCATCAATTTACCCAATCGCGAAAAAATGATGAAAAAAGTCATTTCTAAAATTAAAGATGACTACCAATTTATTATTATTGATTGTTCTCCTTCCTTAGGATTAATAACCGTTAACGCACTTACTGCCGCCGACTCGGTTATAATTCCAGTACAATGCGAATATTTTGCACTTGAAGGCTTAGGCAAATTACTTAACACCATTAAAATTGTTCAAACCCGATTAAATGCAGAACTTACCATTGAAGGGATATTATTAACCATGTTCGATACCCGACTTCGTTTATCGAATCAAGTGGTAGAAGATGTAAGAACACATTTCCAACAAATGGTTTTCGATACCATGATAGCAAGAAATACGAAATTAGGAGAAGCCCCCAGCTTTGGAGAAACAATTATTACCCACGATATTCAAAGCAGAGGAGCCATTAACTATTTAAGCCTGGCGCGTGAAATACTTCAAAAAAATAATATGACTAAAATTAAACAAGCCGATAAAAAAATTCATGCAACCAATGAACGCTAAAAAGAAAGCATTAGGCAGAGGGCTTAGCGCTTTGCTTGAAAATTCAGGAACCAACGAAATTTCCAACTATAATAACGTTTCTACCATTATTGCCGGAAGTATTGCCAATATCCCCGTAGATTGCATTGACTCCAACCCTTTCCAGCCACGTATTCATTTTGATGAAGAAGCTCTTAGAGAACTTGCTTCTTCTATTAAAGAACAAGGCGTAATACAACCTATTACCGTTCGACAAGCCGAAAATAACCGCTACCAACTTATTAGCGGAGAAAGACGATTGAAAGCATCTATCTCTATTGGACTGGAAAATATTCCTGCTTATGTTAGAACTGCCAGCGATCACTCTATGCTCGAAATGGCATTGGTAGAAAATATTCAACGAAAAGATTTAAATCCTATTGAAGTTTCCTTGTCGTTTCAACGACTAATAGATGAATGCAAGCTTACACAGGAAGAGTTGAGCGATAAAGTAGGGAAGAATAGATCTACCATCACCAATTTCTTACGTTTGCTTAAACTGCCTGCTACCATTCAAATCGGACTTCAAGAAAACAAAATAAGTACTGGTCACGCCCGTGCTATTATTAATGTTCCTAGCATAGATACCCAATTAGCCATTTATAAAGATATTATTGAACAAGATTTATCAGTACGACAAACCGAAGAAATTGTTCGGAATATTGATAACGAGCCGTATTCTTTTAAAAAATCGACTAAAGCCACTACTACACCATCTCTTCCTCAAAAATATCTTAAAGTAATAGAACAGCTCGAGAAAAATGTAGGATTAAAAACAGATATAAAAAGGAATAACTCCGGAAAAGGAACCATTATTTTTCATTTTAGATCGGATAACGATTTAGATTATATTTGTTCCAAGTTCAAAAAATAATATGCAGTCTTTTTTAACCATATTTTATAGATTATCCAGCATTAAATGGAGCCTTTTATTTATCTTATTATTCTATTTTACCCCTTCGTTAATAGCACAAAGCAAAGATTCTACTAAAATTGTAATTGATACGAGTCGAATTATAAAGCACGCTCCACAAAAAGCGGCTTTTCTATCGGCATGTTTACCTGGATTAGGACAAGCATATAACAAAAAATACTGGAAAATACCTATTGTTTATGCCGGTATTGGAACCGTTACCTTTTTAGGAATTTCTAATGCTAAAAATTACAATGATTTTAAATTAGCGTATAAATACCGAACCGATTTAGATCCGCTTACCATTGATAATTACGTTAATAAATTTCAAGATGAAGATTTATTAACTATTAAAAATTACTATCGAAGGAATCTTGAACTTTGTTACATTATTGGCTTCGCTGTTTACGCCCTTAATATTATTGATGCCACCGTTGATGCTCATCTTTTTGAGTTCGACATGTCCGACGATATAAGCATGCTAGCATACCCCCTGTTCTTCGCTTCCAGCAATCAAAACGGGGCGGGAATTAATCTTACTTTTAAAATAAATTCAAGCAAAAAATAATTTCATTAACATTTTTTATAATAATTATTTTCTCTACCAAACAATAGAATAACGTATTTTGCGTATTATAATCGTTTTTATAAGATAATACCGATTGCATATATGTCATCGGCATTACCATTGTAAAATTTAAAATATCCGTTGGACTATTTTAAATTAACAATTGGTATAAATATTTAATTACTTTTGTTTTTTTAATAAAAAAAATTCTTTCATTATGAGCATTTACATTCTTTTTATAATAATTACTATAATTACAACCATTGTTGGATTATGGAAAATTTTTGAAAAAGCCGGAGTAGCAGGCTGGAAATCGATTATTCCATTTTATAATTTTTATATATGGCTAAAAATTATTAATAAACCGATGTGGTGGTTTATTTTTCTTATTATCCCATTTATTAATGTATTCGTAATTCTACTAATGGTGGTAGAACTCGCTAAATGTTTTAAAAAATTCGGACTCGGAGCACAAGCTCTTAGTGCCTTATTTCCGTTTGCCTATTTACCTTATCTTGGATTTTCTAAGAAAGAAACCTATACCCATCCCGATAAGCTACCAATATATAAGAAATCGGCTATTCGCGAATGGGTTGATGCCATTATTTTTGCAGTAATTGCAGCTACTATTATACGTACATTTCTTATGGAAGCATACACCATTCCTACTTCTTCTATGGAAAAATCGCTTCTTATTGGAGATTTTCTTTTTGTAAGTAAAATAAGTTATGGTCCTCGCATACCGATGACTCCTATTGCGTTCCCCTTTGCTCATCACACCCTTCCCTTAACAAAAAACACCCCTTCGTATGTGGAATGGATAAAATTACCCTATTACCGTTTCCCCGGGTTCCGTACTATTAAAAATTTAGATGTAGTTGTTTTTAACTACCCCGATGGCGACACCACCACCCTCGAACTACAGAGTAATCAGAGCTATTACGAAATTGTTCGTAGTATTGGCAGAGAAAAAACATGGGAAAACTATCATGTAGTTGGCAGACCCGTTGATAAAAGAGAAAACTATATTAAACGATGTATTGGTATACCAGGAGATAAACTTCAAATAATAAATCAAGAAGTATATATTAACGATAAAATATTACCTCTTCCGTACGGTGCCCAATTTCATTACAAAGTAAAGACCAATGGCGTTGTTTTACCTAAACGTATTTTCGAAAAATTCGATATTACCGAAGGAGTTCAACCCATGGCATTGAACGAGAATACACAAGCACCCCCTTTTACTTATTACTATAATTTTGAAGACAGCACCTATCAAGTGGTTTTAACTGCGGCTATTGCAGAAAAGCTAAAATCGTTACCTAATATTATTTCGGTCGAAAAAATTGTTTTCCCTTCCGATATTTATGACGGTCGCTTATTCCCATACGACTCTACTTTTAAGTGGAATATTGATTTTTATGGACCTATAACAATTCCTGCAGCCGGACAAAGCGTTTCTATTACAAAACAAAATATTTCATTATATAAACGAATTATTGATGTTTATGAAAATAACGATTTAAAAATAGAAGGAGATAAAATTTTTATCAATGGAAACGAAGCTACTTCCTATACCTTTAAAATGAATTATTATTGGATGATGGGCGACAATCGTCATAATTCTGCCGATTCTCGCTATTGGGGATTTGTTCCAGAAGACCATATTGTTGGAAAAGCATCGTTTGTATGGTTATCGCTCGACCCGAACCAATCGTTTCTTAATAAAATTAGATGGAAAAAATTATTCAGGATTATTAAATAGCTTGTAAAACGAAGCAGAAAGACACAAAACATATTTTATTTGAATTTTATTGCAAAATTACATACCTTTGCACCCTGAAATTTAATAGGTCCTGTAGCTCAGCTGGATAGAGCAACAGCCTTCTAAGCTGTGGGTCGTGGGTTCGAATCCCGCCGGGATCACCAAAAAAGAGCGATTTTTAAACCAATCGCTCTTTTTCTTTTAAATTTTTTATTTAACAATATAAATTATTCCATGATACCCTAAAAAAACAATAGATTTGCATCTATTATTGTTAATGGTTTGTTTATATCTTTTTACAATAATTTATTTAAAAAAATACAACAAAAATATTATTACTTATTTTATTGATTCCATGAAGATTTAACATTCTTCTTCCGAATCGACTAAAAATATTTATGAGCATTTAATTTTTTTAAAAAAGATATTTTAACAATTGTAAAACATATTCATTCGAAGTGTAATTTTGAGACCTAAAAAACAACAACCTATGTTTAAATACGATAATCAGTATAAAAAGAAATTTACTAAAAAAATTATTGATGAATTAAAAAAATCCGAACGTATTATTATCAGCGAGCAATCGGCCGGAAAAATAGAATATATGATTAGTCAAAGGCAAATAATGATCGATTCTATTGAAATTGAAGGAGAAGAATTGGAAACAGGAAGGCCCCTTTTAATTTCACTCAATATAAATAAGCTGGCACAACAAATTAATAATAATTAGTTTCTTTGCTAATGAAAACATCTATTAAACCCAATATTTATAGCGGACACGAATGTTTAAATGATTTTAAGCTATTTATTAAAAATAATAATTATTCCTCTATTGCTGTTTTAGTTGATGAGAACACTCAAATACATTGTCTCCCTTTATTAAAAAATATTTTTAGCGGAGCCCATATTATTCCTACTAAAAGCGGAGAACGAAATAAATCGATTCAAAGCTGTCAAAAAGTATGGAAACAACTCTCCGACCTCCATTTCGACCGAAAAGCCTTAGTAGTAAATGTAGGGGGTGGTGTATTGTGCGATATGGGTGGATTTATTGCGGCAACCTATATGAGAGGAATCGACTTTGTTCATATTCCTACAACACTCCTCTCTATGTGCGACTCGTGCATAGGCGGGAAGCTAAGCGTTAATATGGATGGACTAAAGAACCAAATCGGACTATTTTCGCCCCCTTGTGCTATTGTTATATACCCCGAATTTTTAGAGACGCTCCCCGAAAAGCAAATATTATCGGGCTTTGCCGAAGTTATTAAACATGCCCTCGTTGCTGACAAACGTTTTTTTAAAGAATTGTTGCTACTTACCGATTTTAAAAACAACTTAGATAAAACTATTTTCCATTCTATTAAAATAAAAACAAGATTAGTAAACCTCGATATTTTTGAAACCGGAATACGAAAAAGTTTAAATTTCGGACATAGCATTGGTCATGCCATTGAAACATACTCCATTATTAAAGATAACGATAATCCT
>Ga0116171_10004225_pt1 | contig 12967 bp, 8 predicted proteins | sample AD_JPNHW2_MetaG_FD_89798 | JGI IMG/M metagenome (GOLD analysis project Ga0116171, IMG submission 89798) | Active sludge microbial communities of municipal wastewater-treating anaerobic digesters from Japan - AD_JPNHW2_MetaG | ecosystem: Engineered > Bioreactor > Anaerobic > Digestate | place...
CAAACAGGTGAAATTGTCTCTCTGGTCCGGTTACCCGGAGATGGAGCCGCTCTTCAAGCATGCTGCCGTCGAGTACAAAAAGCTCCACCCCAATGTCGATGTTGATGTTCTCACGCATCCTCTCCGCGAATATGAGCAGAAGCTTTCGGCGACGATTCCATCGAATACGTCCGCCGATGTGCTCGATGTCTCGGGGTACGCTTTGCAGAAATTCGTCGAGGCGGGCTTCATCCCCAAAACGCCTTCGAACCTCGTGTCCTATGTGAACAAGTCTGGACGCTATACGGAGTTCACCAAGGATAGCATTACCTACAAGAACACGCTCTATGGCGTTCCGTTCTTCCAGGGGAAGACCGCCTTGTATTGGAATGTGGACATGTTCAAGGCCGCTGGCCTCTCCCGCGCCCCGAAGACCTATGCCGAGATGGCGGAATATGCCAAAAAGCTTGCCGTTTACGACAAGAGCGGCAACCTCATCCGGAGCGGCCATAGCCTGCGCCTGTCCGGCCAAGGCTCCGGTCTCGCCGAGAAATGGTGGTTTGTGCTTTTCCCCATGGGCGGGACGATCATCGAGCCGGGGAAAGAGGCTGGGAAATATCACGCGGGGTACAACAACGATGCCGGCAGAAAGGCGCTGACGTATTACATCGACGCCGTATACAAGGATAAATGGGACTCCTTCAAGCTCAAGCACGACGCTGAGGCGTTCGAGCTCGAGCAAACTGCCATGTTCCTCCGCGAGTCCTGGGTTATCGGCGATATCGCGCAGAAGGCGCCCAAGCTCAACTACGCGACCGCTCCCGTTCCCACCGACATGAGAGGGGGCAGGATCACCAACCTCCAGAATCTCTACGTCAGCAAATCGTGCAAGAATCCCGACGTCGCCTGGGACTTCATCGAATTTCTCGTGAACGACGACAATCAGCGGTGGATGCTCGATAACGTCGGCTGGCTTCCTTCCAGGCAGGATGTGGATTTCTCCGAGATACTTGCCCGCAAGCCTCAATTGAAAGGTTTCGTGGAGATGCCCGCTGGTTTCAAGGAATATGGCTACATCCCCATCGCCGCTTTCGACGAATTGTTGACCAAGCTCGCGGAGAGGCTCGCCATGGCCTATCTCGATCCGTCGCTCGAGGGCAACCCGAAAGCGATCGCGAAGGTCATAGCGGACGCGGCTGATGAGACAAACGCCATTCTCGCGAGGGCCAAGCTCTTCAGCGAGTAATTCCGCAATAACGATTGTGCGAGGCTGCGAAGCGCCATTCCCGCGCGGACAACCGCGGGAGCGGCGTTTCGCTCAATCCGGATGGATACACTATGAAGCAGGAACGACAGGCTCGATTGATCAACAGGACAGCAAGGCAGCGGTACCTTTTCGTCTACTGCTCCCTCATCCCCATCGTCGCGATGTATGCGTTGCTGCGCATCGTGCCGATAGCGCAGAACATGCTTTACAGCTTCTTCGATTCGAGCATAGGCAACCCCTTGGCCGAGTTCGTGGGATGGCGCAACTATAAAGAGCTATTCACCGACAAGCTGTTCGGAATCTCCATCAGGAACACAACATACTTCGCGTTTTTCGTCACTGTTTTCGGCGTGACGGGGGCGCTCTTCGTCGCTCTCCTGCTCTCGAGGCAGACGAAGCTGAGTCCTTTCTACGAAACCGCTTTCTTCCTTCCGGTGATCACTCCCATGGTGCCGGTGGCGGTCGTGTGGAAGTGGATTTATGATCCCACCTACGGCCTGCTGAACTACTTTTTGTCCTGGTTTGGAATTCAGCCGGTAGCCTGGCTCGTCTATCCTCAAACCGCCCTTTTGGCGATCATTATCATGAGCGTATGGAAGATCATCGGATACAACATGATCATCTTCCTCGTGGGGATTCGCGACATACCCGAGACCTACATCGAGGCCGCGATGATCGATGGCGCCACGAAACCGCAGATACTCCGGATGATCACCCTGCCGCTCCTGCGGCCGATTCTCCTTCTCGTGGTCGTCATCACCACGATCAATTCGTACAATGTGTTCACCCAAGTCTTCATCATGACTTCGGGCGCGCAGGGAGCCCCCGGCGGAGCGGTGCGAACGCTCGTTTTCGACATTTACGAGAACGCCTTCCGCTATTTCAAGACAGGGTACGCAGCGGCGGAGGCCGTGATGCTTCTCCTCATAATCCTCGCCCTTACCATTATCCAGTTTGGACTAGGCGGAAAAGATCCGAAACAGAAGAGGCGGGCTGGACTATGAAAAGCAAGAAAATGACCTTGGGGAACTTGGCCGCGCATTTCCTGCTTCTGTCGGGTTCGGTCGTCATGGTGCTCCCCTTCATATGGATGCTCTCCACCTCGTTCAAGCCCGCCGCGGAAGTCTTGAGCTGGCCTCCGCAATTCATTCCCAAGACTTGGACGATGGAGAACTATCGCGCGGTTTTCAAAACGGCGCCTTTCCTCAGGTTCTTCGTCAACAGCGTTCTCGTCTCCCTGGTTTCCACGGCGAGCATCATACTTACCTCGACGTTGGCGGGCTACATATTCGGCAAGTTCGACTTTCCGCTGAAAAACTTCCTCTTCATCCTGATCCTCGCGACCGCGATGGTGCCATTTGAAACCTACATGATCCCGCTTTATCTGCGCATGGTGAAATTCGGCTGGGTCAACAAGTTCGCCGGCCTCGTGGCGCCGTATCTCGTGATGAGCTACGGCATATTCTTCATGCGCCAAAACGTCCACACGACGATTCCAGACGAACTGATCGACGCCGCCCGGATAGACGGGCTGTCGGAATTCGGAATCTACCGGGGGATAATCCTCCCCCTGCTGTCCGGATCCTCCAACGCGCTCGCGATATTCGCGTTCATGCAGAGTTGGGCGGCCTTCATCTGGCCGCTCATCATCACGAGCAGCAGGGAACTCTGGACCATGGAGCTCGGGCTCGGCATGTTCCAATACCGGTTTTCGATTGATCTCGGACCTATCAACGCTGGCTCGGTACTCTCGATTTTCCCGGTATTGACCGTCTTTCTCCTTCTCCGGAAGAATATCGTGAAAGGGATAACGCTCACCGGAATGAAGGCTTGAGAAGGCCGCCTAAAATGAGGCGCGGGGCCTCGCTTTGGGGCCGACGCCGAACGGCGCGATCGCTGGAAGAAGAGGCGCTCACATGGGAGAAGCGGTGAAATCATCCATAACAATCACCCCCGAAGAGTCGCGGGGAATGGCCTTTGCGAACCTTTGCCCTGAAATCCGATCCATCGTGGAGCCGACGATTTCCATGGCGGCGAAGCGGTGCGCGGAAGGAGTCGGCGCGCCCGGCTGGCTGGATATGAAGTTCGATCCGGTGGACGGCGAGGAGCGCGATGCGTCCTTGCCCTTCTACAGGAAAGACAGAATCTACGGGTGGATACAGGGAAGGGCGCTCGAGTCTTTTGCGGCGCACCTTCGTTGGGCAGAAGGCATGCCTGGATATCGCGTGGTCAGCGTGGAGACCGTACGGGCGGCGGCGGAACGGCTCTACGGCAAGATCATGGGAGCCTGCTTCCCGCCGGGCGCGGCTTCCGTGAGCGCCGCCTTCGCAATGGACCCTTCCGGCGCGCCGCTGGGGCGGGACTACGGCCCCGATGCGACGACGCTGACGCAGCTGTTCATTTTGCGGGGACTTCTCGCCTACGCGTCGTATGCGGACCGCCGGGAGGATGCCGAGCGAATAGCGGCGGCGCTCAGGAAAGCCGTCGACGCCTCGCTCCGCGGGGAATGCCTCGATGACCAGATGAAATTCGATAAGCTTGGCGGCGAAGCCTACGATGAGGCAAGAAAAGGCTATGAGGGGCAGATGATTTCGATAGGCGCGTGCGAGCTGCTTATCGCGCATTCCAGAAATCGGGAGGACGCTGAGCGCGGGCTGCGCTGCGTCTCGGATGTGCTTGGCTCTTTCCTCCTGCGCAGAAAAGACGGCCAGCCGTACATCGTGGACGCATTGGACGCGGCCGGCTCTCCGCAAAGGGAAGCGGGACGCTTGACCGTTAATCCGGGCCATTCGATCGAGTTCGCGGGGCTCGCGTTGCAGTATATGCGTCACGCGTCCTTGATGGGGCTCGATCTCTCCGAGGGCTCGCGGGAGAAGGCGGAAGCGATTGCCGATATGAAAGCGATCCTTCAATCGGTGGCTTTCGGATGCGACGGCGCGGGGAGAGCACCCCACGGAGGCATCGTTCGAAGCGTCGACGCGGAGACGCTCGAGGTTTTGAACGGGGCTTGTCCCTGGTGGTCGAGCTTCGAAGCCGCGCGGACGTTCGGAGAGATCTACGCCGATTCGCGCGACGAGCCTCTGAAAGAACGCTGCCTCGAGAAAATACGATCCTATCTGCGCTGCATCAAGGATGTCTATATCGCCCCGTCGGCGCTGGGAATCCCCGTGCAGACGGTGTCGCTGGATGGAAGGATTCTGGCAATAATTCCGGCCACGCCCGATATCGATGCGGGGTACCACACGGGCATTCCACTCCTCGATCTCTATGAGATCGCCGGCGTCTCGGGCGGCGTGCGTTGCGGAGCGGCCGAGCGGCGGCTGTCCCCCCGGCTCGGCGTCAGGTTGCAGGGGCATATCGCGAGGAATATGCCCGCGGACGGGGAACTGGATCAACTGCGTGTCCGTTGCCTTTGGATGGAATCGGCCGGGAGCAGGGCTCTCTTCCTCTCCGCCGACGTGCTGGAGTTTTCCGGAAGCTGGGCGGAGAGTTTCATGGAGAGGGCGGCGCATCGATTCCACCTGCCCGCGGATTCCATTTTCCTCATGGCCACGCATACCCACACGGCTCCTTGCGCCATCGATCTTGGTATGATCCCGGCTGAACCAGGCTTTCTGGACGAACTTTCCGGAGCGATGCTCGGCGTCATCGAGGAGGCGGAGGCCGCGCTGGAGCCATCGATTCTCCTGACGGCGGCATCGACGATCGCGGGTGTCGGCATCAACCGACGCGCCCGTGATCCGGCGACCGGCAAGATCGCGATGCGGCCGAATTCGGCGGGCGACAACGACGAGACGGTCCAATGCGTCTTTTTATTCGGCGAGAAGGGCGGACTCAAATCGCTGCTCTTCAATGTCGCCGTTCACCCGACGACCTTGGGCGTCGCGATCTACAAGATCTCGGCGGACTACCCCGGCTGCGCCGCCGCATTGATCGAACGGGGGCTTGGCGGCGGTCTGATCGCGATACCCATACAGGGCGCATGCGGCGATATCCGTCCCAGAGTGCTGTCCGCCGATGGAAAGGAATTCGCCGAAGGCACTGCCACGGATGTGGCGCGCATCGGCGCTTCCGTTGCCGAGGCGGTTGGCCGTGCGCTTAACGAAGCGGTTACGCGCCAATCGGCAGGAGAGCTCCCTGGAATTTACAGAGCGGAGCTCGCCGTGATTTCGAGATTCGTCGAACTGCCTTTCGCCGCAATCCCCGGCTGCGATGAACTGCGTAGGATAGAACTGGAAGCGCAGGCGGATATCGAGCGGCTTCAGGTAAAAGAGCATGAAGCTGGAATCGGCTTCGCGCAGAGCCATGAGAACCAGTCGCTGGCTGCGCAGACCTACCTGGCCTGGGCGAGGGGAATGCGCGAAAAGCTCTTCGCTCCGGATGGGCGCTACATAGGCGCGGGGGGAATCCGCGCGAGATTCTCGTTTTGTTCGCTGGGGACATCGCTGCTCTTCTTCTCCATTCCCGGCGAAGCCTTCTGCGCCATCGGGAAAGAGATCAAGCGGTTGGGCAAACCAGCTGTTACGATAGTATGCGGCTATTGCGCAGGCACGGTTGGCTACATTCCGACGAAAGCCGCTTTTTCCGAGGGCGGCTACGAGGTTGAAACCGCCTATCGCTACTATGGGCAGCCCGCGCCCCTCGCCGCGCGAGCCGAGGAACTGATCTATTCGCTGTTCGAGGAAATGCTTCAGGAGGTGTCAGCATGTCGACGCTAGCGCTTTTGGGCGGAAAGCCGGTCATCGGGGAAGAATCCCGGGACCTTTTTCTCTGGCCGATCATCACGCAGGAAGATGAGGACGCCGTCCTGTCGGTGCTGCACGCGCGGACGATGAGCGGAACCGAGATCACCAAGCTTTTTGAAAAAGAGATGGCGGCATGGCTTGGGATGAAGTACGCCCTCGGCTACTGCAATGGAACCGCCGGCATCCAGTCGGCGCTCTGGGCATGCGGAATAGGCGCCGGCGACGAGATCATCTGCCCTTCCATGACCTATTGGGCCAGCGCGGCGCCAGCGTTGACTCTCGGCGCGGCGGTAAATTTTGCCGATATCGATGAAACGACGCTCTGCATCGATCCTGAGGATATTGAGCGCAGGATCGGTCCGCGCACGAAGGCCATCGTGGTGGTGCATTACGCGGCGCACCCCTGCGACATGGACCGAATCATGCCGATAGCGCGGAGGCACGGCCTCAAGATCATCGAGGATGCCTCCCATGCGCAGGGCAGCCTCTACAAAGGCCGGGCATGCGGAACATTCGGCGATGTATCGATCATGAGCCTTATGACCGCGAAGAGCTTCGCCACCGGCGAGGCCGGCATGGTGTTCACGAATGATCGTTCCATATACGAGCGATGCATCTCCTTCAGCTTTTATGAGAGGACGGGCGGCGGCTCCGAATTCTTCTCCCCCGACAATCAGCTCACTGATCCGGCGCTGATGAAATTCGCCGGCGTTCCCGCGGGCGGCTGCAAGCATCGCATGCACCAGATGAGCAGCGCCGTGGGAAGGGTTCAGCTCAAGTACTATGATGCGCGGATCGCCGAGATCGGCAAGGCGATGGAGTATTTCTGGGATTCCCTGGCGGATGCGCCCCACCTGAAGGCTCATAGAACTCCGGCGGGAAGCGGCTCGACCATGGGCGGCTGGTACTATCCCCAGGGACTTTTCGATTACCAAGCCTTCCCTCCGAAGACGCTCGCGAAAGTCTGCGCCGCGCTCCGCGCGGAAGGCGTATCGGTCTGCGCTCCCTGCAAGAATGGTCCTCTCCATCTCCATCCCGTCTTCAATGACTTGGATCTTTTCCACCTCGGGAAGCCTACGATCGTAAGCTTCGCCGAACGGGATGTGAGGCAGGGAAGGGGGAGCCTGCCCCGCGCCGAGAGGATAACGGACCGCTCTTTCAGCGTTCCCTGGTTCAAGCATGACGACCGCGCCCTGATAGATCCTTACATCGAGGCTTTCGCCAAAGTCTTTTCCTCGCTGGAGGCGATCGTCTAGAAAAACCGTCATTTGCAGCTTCCGAGCCGTTGCGCAGCCCGGCCGCACTATACTCATCGCGTGCCCATGTGGTACTCTGTGAAAAGAAGGTAAAGGAAAGTAAAGGAAACTACTTCCGGGGGGCGCAGCACGTGAATTCGCTTGAGAGGAAAAAACAGATTCTGGAGATTCTGGAGCGCGAGGAGTCGGTCAATGTCGTCGAATTGACGAAACGTTTCTCAATCTCGAAGGTGACTGCCCGCAACGATCTCGACGACCTCGAATCGAAAGGATTGCTCGTGAGGACTCATGGAGGCGCGGTGCTCGCCGAGAAACGAGATCTCGTGAGGCTCGTGAGCAACACCATCAATGAGAACCGCGATAAGAAGCGGCGCGTGTGCGAACTCGCGGCGAAATTCGTGCACCAGGGCCAGAATATAATAATCGACGCCGGAAGCACGACCGTCCAGCTCGCTAAGCTTTTGGCGGACCGGACGATAACGGTCATCACCAATTCGGTTCTCATTATCGACGAACTCATGGCGGTAGAAAACATTGAACTCGTCGTGGCGGGGGGCATCCTCAGGCGGCCCTCCATGTCCTGCATCGGCGCCAACGCGCGGCGCTGCTTCGAACAGCTTCACACCGACATTCTTTTTCTCGGCGCCTCCGGCGCTAGCCTCGATGAGGGGATCAGCTGCACCAATCTTATCGAGGCGGACGTGAAACAGGCTATGATACAGAGCGCCCAGAAAGTCTATCTTCTCGTCGATTCGACGAAATTCGGCAAAGTCTCCCTCGCCAAAGTCTGCGGCTGGGACGCCATCGACGCCGTCGTCACCGATTCGATCCAGCCCGAGACGAGGGCGGGACTGGAAGCGCTGGGCGTTCAGGTAATCACTAAATGAGGGTCGTAAAATGATGGACACATCGCACGCGCCAGCGATTCCGGCCTGCGGGCTTTCGCTCGTGGCGTTCAGCAAGGCGGAAGAAGTGGCTGAATACCTGCGCGATACGGGGGAAGAAGCCAGCTTCGAGCTTTCCTACATGATGGCTCCCGCGTTTGTGGAAGAAGTCGCGCCGCTGCTCCGCAACAAGGTGCTCTCGGTGCATGCCTGCTGTCCGGCCACCGAATGTTTCCCCAACTTCGCTAGCGCGGATCCGGAAGTGCTTGCGCAAAGCTTCGCGGATATGGACGAAACCCTGGAAACCGCGTTGAGATTCGGCGCCTCCATCGTCGTTCTGCATCCTGGCTATGCGACTGATTCCGCAATGCCAAGCTCCTACGCGGCGAGAAAAGTCCTCCTGGCAGGCGCCGAATTCGCCTCTGACGCGCGGAGCGGTGAGGGCTCGATCTGCGTTCCGGACTACACCAGGCGATCCTCCTATAAGCAATTTGCCGAACGTACAATGGAACGGCTCGCCGATCTCGCCGAGCGGTTCGCGGCGCATGGCGTGCGCGTGGCCGCCGAAAATTTGAATCCCAGGGTGGGCTATCTTTTCCAAACACCAGAAGAAATGGTCGAGGCGGCCCACCTGCACCGCAACCTAGGCCTATGCCTTGATATTGGGCATCTCTACATCAGTTCATTCGCGTACGGCTTTGATTTTCTTGAGGCGATCAGGACGATCGCGGCTACGGGAAAGGTGCTGACCTGCCATCTGCACGGCAATTCGTCGAACCCGGGACGCTTCAGGGACGACCATCAGAGCCTGGATGGAAATGGCTTCCCCTACAAGGAAGCGCTTGAAATACTCCGCGGAACAGGCGCGAACCTTATTCTCGAGCTGCTCGAGGAACCGCTCAGGAACTCGCAACTACTAAAGCGTTTCCTGGCCGCGGACGGCGCTGCATCGCAAGTATTCTAAGTTCGTGGAGGTGTTGCCGTGGATTACCTTTCTTTGATGTCGACAGTCGCGGAACCGCGCTCCCGGGCTCTCAATCTCTCGATGTTCAAAGCATACGACATAAGGACGAAGAGTACGCGGCTCACGCCGGAACTATCGCGGCGCTTGATCATGGCCATCGGGGCGTACGTGTCCGAGGCGCTCGGCGCGAGCGCCGTGGTAGTGGGCCGCGACGCGCGACTCGCCGCTCCGGCGTTGATGGAAACCGCGCTGGAAGTCTTGCCGGCAATGGGGCTCGATGTGATCGTCAACCCGCTCCAGGGATCGACGTGTCAGTTCTATTTCGCCTGCATGCGCAACCCGTCCGCGGCCGCGGTCATGTTCACGGCGAGCCACAACCCCGGCGATTACATCGGCATCAAGCTGCTCGGACCCGGAATGCGATCGGTCGCGCTCGACTCGGGGCCAGAGGGAGGCATCACCGGGGTCCTCGCGCGTTATCTCGAGGACCGTCCGCGTCCTGTATCGGCCGAGCATGGAAAGACGCTGGTCCGGCGCTATCTGGACGAGTACATCGAGTACTCCATGATGCTGGCTGGAGTACGCCCGGGGGAGCTCGCCGGCACGCCTCTTTTCCTCGACTTCCTCTGCGGCGCGGCCGGAACGGAGATTTCCGAGGCGCTTGGAGCCGCGGGCGCGAAGCTGGATATGCGGAATCTCGTTCCCGACGGCTTTTTCCCGGCGGGCGATCCGAACCCGCTGATCGAGCAGAGCGTGCGAACTTCCCGCGGAAAGCTCGCGAAGGGCGGTTACCTGTGCGGCTTCATCTATGACGGCGATGGGGACAGGATGGATATCATGGACGCGAAGGGCGGACAGCTCGCCCCGAGCTTCAATGTGGCCGCGCTTCTCCCCGACATCCTCGCGACCTATCGCCGAGGCCGCGAGAGCGGCGCGTTCGGCGGGGCCTCGACGCCTTGGCGGCCTCAGATCTATTCCGACGTGAAGGCCAATCCCCTCGCTATGAAAGACCAGGCTTCCTGCGGCGCGGGAGTCCACATCATCCGCAATGGACACTCCTTCATCAAGGAAGCGCTTCGCGCAAACTTGGCCAAACAATACTTGCTCGCTTCGGAGGAATCGGCGCATTACTACATGAATTTCCCCCTCGACCCCGAGGATTGGGGGAAAGGTTTCGCGGCCACCGAGAACACGCTCTACTTCACGCTGCTTACGGCGAGGGTGTGGGCACGCCATCCGGAACTTTACGAGAAGGCGATCGCGAGGCAGGCGACGCTCGCGAGGGCTCGGGAATGGGCTTGCCATTTCAAGGATGAGCGGCTCATGACAGCCGTTTTGGCGGAAGTCGAGGAATTGTTTGCGGCGCGGGGTTTGTCGGTGATTCGGAGCATGGAGGACGGAAGCGATCTTGACGCGACCCTCATGCGGAAGGGGCTCCCCGAGGTCATAACCGCGACGAGCGATCTGGACGGACCCTGGTATCAGGTTGCCCAGCGCATTTCCCGATCCGAGGAGGGCATGACTCGTTGGGAGGTGGTCTCGAATTCGGAAACCGCTTGCCGCGAGGCCGTGGCGGCAGTGAGGAGCGTAACGGACCGATATGTCGAGCGAAGCGACGCCGACTATGAATGAGCCGGCGGCTGAAACATGGACCGCCTTTGTTTAATTTGTCTTTGCTTGTTTTTGTTGCGTGCCGCCTAGAGCCATGATACACTCAGAAAGGAAGTAAATAGTGCTATCCTGCCGGAACAAAATCTTCTAGGAGGCTATCTTGAAAAAGCTCATTATGGCTCTTCTGTTCGTCGCCCTGGCGCTGAATCTCGCTGTGGCCCAGGCTCCCAAAGCCCTTATCATCTGGAGCGCCGCGGCTGAGGATGAGGCCCAGGCGCTCGTGGCGAAGTTCAACGAGAAATATCCTGAGATCAAGGTGAGCGTCATACGCTCCGGATCGGGCGAACTCCTGACCCGGCTGAACGCCGAACAGCCGAAGCCTCAGGGAGATATCCTTCTCGGAATCGCGAAGGAGTCTTTCGACGGGGCCTATGATTTCTTCCGCGCCTACAAATCGGCCAACCATTCCTACATTTCGGCCGATGTCCGCGACGGCGCGGCGACGCCGAAGTATTACGGCTTCTCCATGCCGCTTCAGGCTTTCATGATCAATACGAAGCTCCTCAAGCCCGCCGATTATCCCCAGTCCTGGGCCGATCTGGTGAACCCCAAGTACAAGGGCGAGATCATCATGGCCAATCCCGCGCTCTCCGGCTCGGCGTACGCGCAGCTCTACATGATGTACAAGCTTTACGGCGAAGCCTTCATCAAGAAACTTGCGAAGGTCCCCACTTTCACGGCGAGTTCGACGGCCGGCCCCGAATCGGTGGCGCGCGGCGAATACGCGATGACCGCCACCGGCGAGGGCAATATCGCCACGTATATCGAGAAGGGCGCGCCTGTGACGTTCGTCTATCCCAAAGACGGAACGGGAGCGCGCTTCGACGCGACCGGTATCATCGCCAATGGGCCGAACCCCAAAGCGGCCGAGCTGTTCATGGATTTCATCACTTCGAAAGACGCCTATAAAATCATCCTGGGCACGAGGAACCGGCGAGTCGTCGTCACCGACCTCCCGGGGCCGAAGTTCCTGCCCGCGCTCGGCGATATCAAGCTGATTCCCTACAATGCGATCGAAGCCGCCGATATGAGGGAAGATCTTACAAGCAAATTCTCCGACTGGATGAAGTAGCCCGGGGTTTCTGGACGGCCGACACTCGCGGAAAGCCTGGATGAGGCGGTTCCGCGAGTGCCGGCGGCTTCAGCCGCCCTTCCTCGGAATAGAGTCAAAGCTATGGCGCGTTGCCGCGCCGCAGATCCAATCCGACAGCGAGGAAAGTCTCATGAGTCTCGACCTGAACTACTGTAATGTCTCAAAAGTCTTCGGCGCGGGCGGGAAGAACGCCGTTCAAGCTCTGAACGACGTCTCCTTTACCATCAAGCCCGGCGAACTCTTCTGCCTGCTCGGACCGTCGGGATGCGGGAAGACAACCCTCCTCAGGAGCACGGCCGGCCTCGAGACGATAACGACGGGGAAAATATTGTACGGCAGCAAGGACATGACCGCGATTCCCCCGTTCCGCCGCAATATCGGGATGGTGTTCCAGAGCTTCGCGCTCTATCCTCACATGAGCATCTTCGAGAATGTGGCCTATGGGCTGAGGGTTCGAAAGCGGCCGGAATCGGAAGTGAAAGAGAAAGTGGCGAAGGTGATGGAACTTGTGGGCATGACCGACGAATTGCGGAGGAACCCGAGCCCCTCCGGCCTGTCGGGAGGGCAGCAGCAGCGCGTCGCCATCGCGCGGGCGCTCGTCTACGATCCGGATATTCTCCTCCTGGACGAGCCGTTGGCCAATCTGGACGCCAAGCTTCGCCGGCGCATGAGGGCGGAAATCAGGCGCATCCAGAAGGCGACGAATATCACCACGATCTTTGTGACGCATGACCAGGAGGAGGCGATGGCGATCGGCGACCGGCTCGCCGTGATGCGTAAAGGCGTGGTAGAGCAGATTGGCACTTCGGACGAGCTGTACAACGCGCCGAACAGCGCATTCGTGGCGAATTTCATAGGCAAGATGAATTTCATGAGAGCGGCGCTCCTGACGCGAGGGGAATGTTGCGCGAGGGCGAGGATTCCCGCTCTCGGAATCGAGATAGACGTGCCCGAAACGAGCGTCCACGTGCCGGAGTCGGTCCGGGAAGGCGCAGCCGTGCTGGTGGGAGCGCGGCCGGAACAGCTTGCGATCAGCATAAGCCGAACCGCCGGCTCGATCCGCGGCCGCGTGAATATCATCCAGCACCTCGGGCAGTTCGTCCGCTAC
>Ga0116171_10004226_pt1 | contig 12967 bp, 6 predicted proteins | sample AD_JPNHW2_MetaG_FD_89798 | JGI IMG/M metagenome (GOLD analysis project Ga0116171, IMG submission 89798) | Active sludge microbial communities of municipal wastewater-treating anaerobic digesters from Japan - AD_JPNHW2_MetaG | ecosystem: Engineered > Bioreactor > Anaerobic > Digestate | place...
AATGCTAAGGCCAAAAATCCACAAATATTAAAAGATTATAAATTGGCAATCGTCGGAGGAAGTGCCTTTACGGATAAGTATGTAAATTATTTACATCGCTTAGCTGACAATGATAAAGATATAGTTTTTACTGACAATCAAAGTGGTAAAAAATTGGTAGAGCTTTATGCTAACGCAAAAATGCTTGTACATCCTTCTGAAAATGAAGGTTTACCAATCACTGTATTACAAGCTATGTCTCACGGAAAACCAGTATTAGTATCTGATATTCCGGAACATCAAGAAGTAGTTACTGATAGTCAATTCTGGTTTACCAATGCTTCTATTCTTTCTTTAACCAATAAAATAATCGGACTCTTAAAAAATCCAACTTTATTGGAAAATGCTGGAAAGAAAAATAAACAAACAGCTGAAAGAAATTATGCTTGGGAAGATATTGCTAAAAAAACAGAAATGATTTATCAATTGGATGAAAAAGAAAAAGTATTAAAACTTAAAACTGTTTAAAATTATCCCGCCCTTCTCAACAAAGAAGGGCGGGATTTTTTATTTTTTAAATCATTTCTTTATAAATATTTTCTAGAGTTTCAATATATTTTTTCGGATCGTGATTTTTTACAATTAGCTCTCTAGCATTTTTTATAATTTCATTTTCTTGGCTTTCAGATAAAGTGAAAGCTTTTTTTATTCCAGAAGCCAAAGCATCAGAGTCTTCTGGAGCCACCAAAAATCCTGTTTTTCCTTCTATTATCAGTTCGTTATTTCCACCTCTATCTGTAGCTACTACTAACCGTCCATGACCCATAGCTTCAAGAATAGAAATGGAACAATTTTCATAAAATAAAGATGGTACAACCACTACTTTGGCGGTCGAAATAATTTCTTGCCAATTTTTATCCGCCACCCAACCAACCATTTCTACATTTTTCAAATCATTTTCTTGAATAAATTTTTCAACCCATTTTTCTTCTGGTCCATTACCAGCAATAATTACCGGTAAATCTCGTAACTGCAACAAACTTTCCATAAAAATTTTTATTCCTTTTTCAGAATGCAAACGACCAAGATATAAAATTTTATTTCCTAAAACCGGAATTTGCAGAGGTAAAGTATATGGATTACGAACAACTTTTATTTTATATTCAGGAAAACCCCAAGCTACCATTTTGTCTTTGAAAAATTTACTAGGTGTAATAAAAACATCTACCATTTTATAAATACCTTTAAGCCAAAAATAATAAGCTTCCGTCATAGCAACAAAACTTTTAGCCAAAGACCCTTCGACACATTTGCCTAAAACGCATTGAAAATATTTGTGTTGAAAACAGCGTTCACATAAATGATTTTCTCTGACCATCCGGTGATTTGGACACATAGGTTGAACATCATGGACAGTCAAAACAATCGGAACTTTTTTTCGATGCAAACTTTTGAAAATAGAAGCGGAAAGCTGGTGATAAACATTGTGAAAATGAGCAATTTCTGGTTTACCTTTTTCTTTGATCAATAAAGTTAAATTTTTCTCAACTTCCTTAGAATTAAATAGGTGTTTAAAATCATGCCAATTGTTTTTACTATCCGTCAAATTTATTTCATTAATAAAATACTTAGAATAAGCTGAAGGTAAATTTTGTAAATGATTCATGGAAAATTCCTCAACATCATTTCCTTTTTCACGTAAGCCAAAAATGGTGTCGAAAAAAACTTTTTCCGCCCCACCACGATAATAATAAAATTTATTAGCTTGAAGTATTTTCATATTACTTTTGTAAAATAGTTACCAACTCTTCACCATTTTTTTCTTTTTTTCCAAGTTGATTATAATATTCAATTTTTATTTTTTTGAATCCAGCCTGTTTAGCCAAAGTTTTTATTTCTTCTGGAATAAATATGTGAACAAATCTTTGTACGTCTTTTCCTGGTGTAGCATTCCAACCCACATATACGTCTCTTTCATTATAACCTTCTTTTTCCATTTTCTCCAATTTTTCTTTTATTTTAAATTTTTCCACTAGTTTTTCATTTAATAAATTCCAATTAATTATTACCGCTTTACCACCAGGCTTAAGAACTCTTTTAATTTCTGTCAAAAATTTCAGATGATTTTCCACTCCCGGTAAATGATGCATAACTGCAAAACTAAATACTACATCAAATTTATTTTTCTGATAAGCTAATTTTAAAGCGTTTCCTACTTTTAATTCCACTTTGCCTTTTTTAATCTCATCTTTATATTTTCTTTTTGTAATTGCAACAAGCTTAGAAGAAATATCTAAACCATAGTATTTTTTAATTCCATTTTTAAACAATTCAGAAATTATAATTCCATTACCGCAACCAATATCTCCAACCACCATCCCCTTTTTTGCCACCTTCAAAACCCGAACTTTGATAGGACTAGGGCGAAAACGCGAAATATCCCATTGTGTAGCGATGGTATTGTAATTTGCTGTAATATTGCGTATAATTTGGGAAGGTTTATAAACCATATTTTCTAAAAAATTTGTGAAAAACATCGTTGAAGAAATTGTACTAAAGGCTGTAAAAATGAAGCAACCAACCATGGAAGCACTTGACGTTCTCAAGCGTAATTTTTTGCGTGCTGAAAAAGTAAAAAGTGTTGCTCCAAAAAAGTCCGATCTATTAAAAGTATATCATGAAATGATTAAGAAAAACAAGATTAAACCGAATTTTTATTTAGAAAAGCTTTTAACTAAACGCGCTGTCCGAACCTTGTCCGGGGTTTCTATAATTACTGTTTTGACCAAATCATACCCATGTCCTGGAAAATGTATTTATTGTCCAGATGAGAAAGATATGCCAAAAAGCTATATTTCCGACGAACCAGCGGCTGCCAGAGCCTTACAGCTAGAATTTGACCCTTACGAACAAGTTGTTCGTCGTATAGACTCTTTGAAAAAAAACGGACACCCAACAGAAAAAATAGAATTAATTGTTAAAGGCGGGACTTGGAATGCCTACCCTCTCCAATATCAGTATTGGTTTATATTAAATTGCTTCAAAGCAAGCAATTTAATAAGTCAAAAGTCAAAAGTCAAAAGTCAAAAGTTCAATTCAAAATTAAAAATTGAAAAACTTAAAAAAGATTTACTTGTTGAACAGAGAAAAAATGAAAAAGCCAAGCATAGGATTGTTGGGTTGACTTTGGAAACCAGGCCGGATTTTATAAATGAAAAAACTGTTTGGGAAATGAGAGAACAAGGTTGCACGAGAATTGAGCTTGGTGCTCAAACTGTAGATGAACAAATCTTAAAAATTATTAAACGTGGGCATGGAATTTTGGAAATAAAGAATGCCATGCATTTACTCAAACTTTATGGCTTCAAAGTAGATTTACATTTGATGCCACAACTCCCAGGTTCAACTCCGAGTAAAGATTTGAAAATGATGTTGGAAATTTTTAAAAATCCAGATTATCGTCCAGACATGATAAAAATTTATCCTTGCACGGTAGTAAAAAATTCTGAACTTTATACTTGGCTTCAAAAAGGAAAATATAAACCTTACTCAGATAAAAAACTTATAGAAACTATAATCTCTCTGAAAAAAGAGATTCCTCGTTATGTTCGTATTTCTCGACTTATTCGAGATATTCCAAGTCATCACATCAAAGCTGGAAATAAAATGACAAATTTACGACAAGTAATCCAAGTAGAAATGGAAAAACAAGGGTTAAAATGTAATTGTTTACGTTGTCGAGAAATTGGACACCAACCCGGACTTCAGACTACAGAATACGGACTACAAACAAAAAAACAGGCTTTGTCATTCCTGCGAAAGCAGGAATCCATTGGTCGTCTTTCCTGGATCCCTGCTTTCGCAGGGATGACAACCAAAGAACTATCTTACACTAAAAGTATTTCTTTATTTATTGATAAATACGAAGCTAGCGGTGGAATAGAATATTTTTTGAGTTTCGAAGACAAAGACAGAAACGTAGTCTTTGCTTTTTGTCGTTTACGTATAGACAAAAATGGTCTATTCCCTGCTTTCATCCGTGAACTCCATACTTATGGACAGTCGTTAGCTATAAAGCTAGAAAGCAGTAAAGCAATAAAGAACAAAAAAAACGATAACGAAGTCCAACATACAGGATTTGGAAAACAATTAGTTATAATGGCGGAAAAAATATGTAAAGAAAATGATATAAATACTCTGGCGGTAATTTCAGGAGTTGGGGTTAAAGGGTATTATAAAAAACTAGGGTTTAAAGAAAACCAAACCTATTTGGTAAAAAAAATAAAATGACACAAAGTGTCATCCCCGCGTAGGCGGGGATCCAGAAAAATTAAGACTACCCCTGGATTCCCGCCTTCGCGGGAATGACAAATTAGTGTTTAATATTTTGAATTTGTAATTTAATTTTTTTCTATGGATTCATATAATATTTCTTTTATAGCTTCTGGTCCAGTAATTATCGAGAATGGAAAAGTTTTATTAAATCAAGAATATAAAGAAAACGGCATTTCACCTTGGATGTTTCCTGGTGGAAAAGTAGAAGATTATGAAAAAACTTTGGAAGATGCTTGTAAGCGAGAAGTAAAAGAAGAAATGGGTATTGATGTAGAAATAATCAAACCTCTGCGACCGATTTTGGTAAAAAAAGAAAATGAAGTTTTTGTTTTGATTCACTATTTAGCAAAACGTATTGGTGAAATAAAACCAGGGAAAGAAATTGCTGATTGGGGCTGGCACGATATAAACAATTTGCCAGAAAATTGTGCAGATAATGTTTATCAAATTATAAAAGACTTGACCTCTTAAATTTTACTACAATCTTCCAATTTTTTAAGTCTAGTTTCTATTTTGACATCTTTTATCATTTCTTGTATTAAACTATCTGTATTAGGGTAACGGACCAAAATTTGACTAGCTCGAATCTCGGATTTATCGTCAGGATATTCTGAACCTTGTTTAAAATCAGTTAATTTTACAAAATGATAACCAAACAAAGTTTTTATTGCTTCAGAATAAATTTGATCTTTCTTTAATCCATACAGAATATTTTCAACTTCCGGAACTAATTTATCTCTTCCAAACCAACCTAAATCTCCGCCATTTTTTGCCACATTATCTTGACTGTACTGTTTGGCTAAAATTGAAAAATCTTCACCATTTTTCAATTTATTATCTATTGTTTCTATCAATTGCTCGGTTTTAACAATATTATTTTTATCTTGAGAAATTGCTTCATCTAAAAGGTCGTTTAATAAAATGTTATCAATGATTACTTTTTTATAATCTGCCAAACCAATTCCATATTTTTCTTTAATCTCCTTTTTAGCTATTTTCAAACTATCATACTGTTGTAAAAAAAGATTATAATTATTTTCTTTTTCTTCTCTGCTAATCTTTATATTATATTTAACAGCTAATTCTTGCAAAAAATGTCTGTATACTAATTGTTCAAAAACTTTTTCACAATTTATTTTATTTTCTTTAAATGAGACAACATCCTTTAAAAAAATTCCAGAATCTACCAATCTACTGATCAAAACATAATCCTTATACAAAATTTTTTGCCCATTAACCGTCATCGTGGAAATCGGAAATATTCTCGAAACCAATAAAGAAACCGAATCAGTTGAACCAAAAATATACATTCTAGCTATACTAAACAAAAAAAATAATAACAAAAAAGCTATCACTCCTGCTAGTATTTTTTTAACTACTATTTGTTTCATAAATTATTTATCCGTTTTTTGAGATTCTTCGATCAATAGAAGTAATAATTTTTTAACTTCAATTTGAGCCTGTGCCTCGGTGGAACTTTTAGTAAAAAGATTCCATTGCATTAAAATACTTTCATTATTTAAAGCGCGAACTTTATTTTCCAAATCAAGTCTAGTATCAAAATCTACTTCCTTATCTGTCTGTAAAACTTTTTCAATAAAAACTTTCATAAAATCCAAATTCTGTTTTCTGATCTCAATTTTTGATAAAGAATTTTGATACACTTTCGATTGTTTATTAGCTTTGGCTAAAGTAATACCAAAAAATACATTACCACCTAAAAGAATAACTAAAAAAACTGAATAAATTAATTGTTTTGTCTTGGACATATTTAAAAATTATTTTTTAAATTTTTTAATTTTATTAATTTTTTTATTATAACAATACAATAAAAACAGAGAAAAAGCAATCGGAACTATAAATTTCCAATCAAAAATTCCTTTCCAGTCAAATGAAGTAATTAACTCAATATTTTCATGAATTCCATCATTAATATTTACTGTAAACTGTTCACTTTGATAATTTTTATAACCTTTAGCTTCAACTCCAAGATAGTATTTACCTGGAGTAACCAAGAAAGAATAGTCCCCTGTAACACCGACTATTTGAGGATTTAATTGTTGATATTTTAAAGCATTCCAAAGTTCAAATTCTCCCGTACTTTCGTTTTGTTTATACAAAGAAACTTTAGCACCTTTGATACGCATTTCTTTTTCACCGACCTTTTCATAAACATATCCTTCTGGGTCAACGACTGTAATCAATCTTACTTGTTTTCTACCAAGTTCTTCATCCGTATAATCGAATACAGTGATAATTTCATATTCACCATCTTTAACAGGTATATCAACAAAAGCAGTATAGATTCCATCTCCATCTTGATCAGTATAATCAAATTCTTTTAAAACAAGCCTTTCTTCAACTGGAATTGGATTTTCAGCTACTTCGGCAAAAACCGCTTCACCAGCAAAAATATCTGCTAATATTTTTCTTAAATTGGACTCCTCTGATTTAGTATCTTTAGCTTGTACAACACTACTATTTTTATAAACCACATAACCTTTAACTGAATTGACTTTGGCTTGTGGACGAACTATTAACTCAACCGCCGTTCCAGAAATAGTATTAATCTTTTGCACTGGATGCCCATTGTCACCAATAGCAACTTTAGTATTTAAATCTAACTCTTCATTAGCAGTTTTAACAAACATAACTTCAGTTGGAATTTCTTTCTTTTCTTCTACTGAAAATTTAGCAAGCGGTATACTAACTAAAGAAATTTTTTCGCCTTCACCTATTTCAGGGCCAATATTAACTGCAATAGAAGAAGAATCTGCAGACAATGGTAACACCTTTATATCTCCATATTTAATTAAACTAGAAGAAGAAATTACAGAAACATCAATTCCTGATAATCGATTAAGGACTGTTTCCGATAATCCTGGTAAAACAAAATTTATTCCTTTTATTTTAGTCATATCTGTCATACGGGCAACTCCAGTTTCAAACAAAGTCGTAGAAAATTCAGGAAATTTTTCTGCAAGTAAGCGAATTTCATTTGGTAAAGGAGCTAAAATAAATTTTCTAACTGGCAATAAATTCCAATTTGTTGAAAGTGCGAGAGGGGCTATTTTTGGAACAGTGTTTACTGGTTTGATTTCAATTGTTTTATCTTCCGTTTCTTTGAGCCAATTCAAAACTTTATCGGCTATTTTTTCCACGATTGGTAAATTAGATACTTTTTCTAAAATATTAGCACTGATTTCTTTTATTATTGGCCAAACATCTACAGTCGAAGTATTTATTTTAAAATAATCAATAGAAGAAGTTCCATTTTTTTCTTGGATTAACCCTTCTTTATAAACTACATTTATAATTATTTTTGTTTCATCACCTCTATTACCAGCTCTATCCTCTGCTGACATAGTTACAACATATCTTCCGATTGAAAAATAATTTAAATTTAATTGCCATTCGCCATTACTATCTGCAAAAATTTTATTAATTTCTTTATCATCAACTTTTACAAATATCGAACTTTGTGGTTCAGTCAAACCAGAAAACAATACTTCTTCATAAGAAGAATATTCACCTTTAAAATTTAAAATAGTTACTTTTGGTGCGGTAGTATCCAAAATAATATTAGCAGAATAAATATCAGAAGAAAGACCTCCTATTGCAGATAGAAATTTAACATACACAGTTTTTACACCATCACCTTCAGATAATATCCAATCTTTATTTTCGGTAAATAATTCTTGCGAAATGTTTTCAAAATTTATTTGATTAGAAACCCCTATATTTCCAACATCCTTTCCAGCAGTTAAATGAAGTTTTACTGTTTGGGTGTTAGTAAAAATATTACCATTATTTATGGAAATACCCAATTCTTCCGTATTTGGTTTATGATAAACAGGAGAAGAAGATCCACCGCTGGACACCGGACAATTATTAGTACTAAAATTATTTATTGGTGACCAAGAAGATTCAATATTATCAAAATTGCGAGTTTTTATTCGGAACGAATAAGAAAAACCACAAGTTAAATTTAAAACATTCCAATTGGTAGAAGTGGTCCAACCAGAATTAATAGAGGCAATATTGGCATCTTCCAAATAATATTCGGTTCCTGTAGGATTATTGTCCACGACCCAACTTATATTCATCGAATTATTTGTAATAGAATCTACCGATAATGTAACTGGTAGCTCCGCTAAAGTATAGACTGGTATTGATGATTCAGAAGCATTTGATCTACCCCTATCAAAATTATAAGCATAAACTTTTACTGCATAAGCAGTATTTGGTATTAAATCACTCACGATATAGTTAGTATTGGTAGCACTAACATGTTCAATATCGCTATGATCACCTTGGGTAAACTCTAAAATAAATTCTTCAGCAAAATTACTATTATTGATCCAATTAAAGGTAAGCGAATCGTAAGAAACAGCAGAAGAAATGTTTATAGTTGGTGCCACAAGAGAGGTGTGGATTATATCCGTTTCAATATTATCAGACTCACCAATTTTATTAATTGAACGTATGCGATATTTATAAGCCGAATTATTTATAACAAAATTATCACTTATTGAACCTGATAAAGATGTTGAAGTTGAAAAAACAGTCCAATCACTAAAACCACTACCATAATCAATACTCTTTTCAATAATAAACGATTTACTATATATATCTGTCGAACTCCATTCTAAATCTATTTGAGAATCACTAATATAAGTAGCTGAAAAATTATTCGGAACTGATGGCATTACACACAAACCAGAAGTTAATGATACAGGCAAAGTCCAGCTAGTTTCAACATTGTCACTATTGCGAGCTTTTACTTCGTAATCATAAGAAGCTTCACAATCTAAATCAATATCAGTCCAAAAATTATCAGTGGTCCATTCAGATTCAATTCCTGTAGAAATATTTTTTACTTTATATTCCGTGTTTATTGGATTCGAATTTACATTCCAAGTCAAAGTTAAAGTTTCGTAAGTATTTGTAGAAAATTGAACATCTGTCGGTAAAGTAGCAAAAGTATATAAAACAGTTGATGAATTGGAAGCCACACTGTACCCCCTGTCTTCTCTCCAACTATACAAAACGATTTCGTATTTAGTGTTTGGTAATAAATCTGTAGCAATAAAACTATTGGTTGTAGAGTTAATTTCTACATAATCTAAGTGATTAAGACTAACAAAATGTATTCTGTATTCAGTCGAAAACACAGCTGAAGATGTCCAATCCCAAGACATGCTATTTTCAGATAAAACTGTAGAAGTAATAATTAAAGGTGATGATAATGAAGTATAAATAATGTTTGAATCAACATAATCGCTATTACCATAAATATTTCCAGCATAAACACGGTATTCATATCTACTATCATTTGAAGCTGTAATGTCAGAAAAAATAACAACGTTTGCAGAAGTGGTAGCTAGAGATGACCATGCTCCAAAACCAAGTCCAGTATTATCAACCCGTCGTTCCAAAATATAAAAAGATTCGGCATTTGAATTATCCGACCAAGAAATATTTATATGATTATCGGAAATGTATTCTGCATTGACACTAAGGGGAACTCTTGGTGGAGCAATAATTTCTATACTATCAGAACCACTTGCAACCCCGTTTTGTACAGTAACAGTAATAGTATTTAAATCAACAAGATTATTTATAGATATATTACCAGCCCATACTCCATCATCAGAAAATTCAAACTGAGCAATTGATGAAACATTAGAAGAACCGACATTTAATGAAATAGTTGTGCTACCAACTACCTGTTTAGTGGTGTTATTAAAAATATCACGAGCATAGATAATTGTCTCAAAAGCAGTATTAACAGAAGAAGTAGCTGGAACAACTACTAAATAATTATTAAGTGTAGTAGCTCCAACCAAAATATTTAATCCATAACTGGAATTTATTTGCGAAGTATGTAGTCCGTCAGTAGCATTTACCAATACGGTTTCAGCGCGATATAAAGTTAGATCACAATGTCCAACGCCATTTTCAAAATTAATTGTGGTAAAAATTCCAAGATTAACTAGATTACCATTTTTATCAGTACATTTTGGCTGTTCACCAGTAAGTGCACTTGCTGGTCCAGTTATTTTAATACTTTTATCTCCACTGTAATCAGTAACTACCTGATTTTCTCCATCACGAATAGTAAAAGTAATCGTTTGGCCACTTCCAACATTTTGCGTGCTCGATCCTGTAACCACTAGATGAGTTTCGCTGGTTTGGGTTTGTGCATAATCAGAGAATAATTCAGAATTTACAGTAGTAGAAGGGACGTGAGCACGCACTCTAAATAAATATGTAATTGTAGAAGAAGGAATTGTAAAATTGAAACTATTTATATTAGCTCCAACAGAATTTGTTCCTGGATTAATTTCTGTAAAATTAACTGTGTCGGTTGAAACTTCTACTCTAAAACCATTTTCATAAGCAGAATTATCAACCCAACTAATATAAATATTGCTTTCACTTGTTTTAATCGCATTTACACCACTCGGAGCAGAAGGTGTGGTATATTCATAAACCGAATAACCAGTGGATGAGGCACTACTACTAGCACTTGTCGGAGGTCTAGCTGTAATCGCATAACGATAACGATTATTTGAAATAATATTTAATTCATCAGTATAATTAATAGTCCCAGTAACATTTCCAATAGGAATAAGTAAAATTGGTGTTGTTGTAACCGCACTATAATTATTGGAATTACAACTATTACCATCACAACGAGCAAGATTAAAATAATTAGTAACTAAAGCATTGTCAGTAAAAGAAAGGTTAAAATTAGAATCTGAATATCTAACAGGACTAATATTTGAAGGCTCACCTGGTATAGTATAAACACCTCCGAGTAAATTAACGGGATCTTCAATATAATCAGAATTACCAAAACTACCAATAGTTCTTATTCGGTATTCATAGCGATGATTAGCTGAAGCAGAATAATCAATATAATTAATTACATTGGTCAAAGTTTGATTTAACAAAACCCATTCACCATAACCTGAACCTTCGTCTATTTTACGTTCAATAGCATATCCGCTTTCAATAGTAGAATTATCAGTCCAATTTAAAGTTATAGTATTGTTTGTATTACGAATCGAAGTAAGATCAGAAGGCTGATTTGGAATACCTAAAACTTCTATATAACCAACTCCTGAAATTGTAGTTGAAGAAATATCATCAAAACCATTTAATGTAATCTCAACCACTTGTCGTTCGAAAATATTAGAAATAATTGTATTAACAACAGCAATACCATCAATAAAATTAGCTTCTGATATTTGTGTCGGAGAAATAGTACCGTGATTTACACTAAAAACGGTGTCGTTATGAATTAAAGTAGTGGTATTATTCCAAAAATCTAAAGCTACAACTTCGGTATTAAATGAAACAGTAGAAACAGCTAAACTCGGAACATTTACTTTAAATTTTCTAGCTACATCTGGCACTACAATTACATCGAGTCCGTATTCTGGACTAGAAGTAGAAGTAAAGGTATCATCTTCAACATTAATTGTAGTTGTAACTGCAACATAAAAAACAGTATTGCAACTAGCAAGTCCATTTGTAAAAGAAACAGTAGTATTATCACCAAAAGGAACATTAATCCCATTTTTATCCGTACAAGAAAGTGTTACCTGCTCTGGTTCACTTAAAAATCTTAAAATTCTATCGCCCGTAAAATAAGATGCATCATTACCATTAATATCTCTTAAAGCAATTTCTATTTCTGTAGCCACACCAGCTGTAGCAGTAGCGGGAGTAATAACTTCAAAATGCAAACTAGCCAACTCGGCAACTGTCTCGTTTGAATAAGTAGAAAATAGTTCTGGATTATTTATCGTAGCTCCAATTTCAGCTCGCACACGATAACGGTAAGTATTAGAAGCTGTCGATTCCACTTCGTGTAAATATGTACGAATATCCTGTCCAGTTTGATTATTCCCAGGATCAATTTCCGACCAACTTCCCCCATTTACTGATTCTTCAATTCTAAAACCACTTTCAAAAAGAGAATTGTCTTTCCAACTAATTTGAATTTGATGATCATTAACAATCGAAGCTAAAGTTGATGAAGGTGCAGTAGGAACAGAAAACTCATAAATCGAATAAGCTTCTTCGGAATAAACACCATCGCTTGTTTTAGCCTGAACATGATAAAGAAATCTATTATCAGTAGTAATTTGATAGGAATCATTATAAGGAGAAACTAAAGAAGTAAAAGCATTGGAAATATTGCTTTGAAAATTTTTATCACTTCTAAATATTTTGTGTTCATTGGTAATATTCGACTGATCAGTATAATAAACACTAAATTGACTACTACTCATACGCCTAGCATAGACATTGGTTGGAGCATTCGGACGTGTATAATGATAATTTGACTCTTCTATCCAATCTGCATAACCTATATCGTTAAAACTACGGACACGATATTTAACTTTAGTATCTGCAACAACATTATAATCTTTAAAATAATTTATATTATTCTCTGTTGTAGTGACTGATATCCAATCCGAAGTGGAACAAGTGTCTGAAAAATTATAGAGAACACATTTTCCAATTTCATAGCCATTTTCTATAACCGAATTATCACTCCAACTTATTCCAAAATAATAAGTACCATCTTCTACTCCTAAAGCCGAGGATACAGAGCCAGTATTGTTAGGTATCCCTG
>Ga0116171_10004233_pt1 | contig 12950 bp, 12 predicted proteins | sample AD_JPNHW2_MetaG_FD_89798 | JGI IMG/M metagenome (GOLD analysis project Ga0116171, IMG submission 89798) | Active sludge microbial communities of municipal wastewater-treating anaerobic digesters from Japan - AD_JPNHW2_MetaG | ecosystem: Engineered > Bioreactor > Anaerobic > Digestate | place...
AAATCGAACGCAATGAACTGACGAAGAGAAAGAGACGAGAACAGCAATATACAATAGCCATTGCCGGATATACGAATGCAGGGAAGTCGACGCTGTTCAATCGGCTAACGAAGTCCGATGTATTCGTTGCAGACCAGTTATTTGCCACGCTTGATGCAACCACGAGAAAGCTCAGGCTTCCGGATAATCATGATGTCATACTCACAGATACGATCGGATTTATCAAGAACCTTCCCCATACATTGGTTTCATCCTTTTATGCAACGTTAATGGAGGTTGTTGAAGCGGATTTGATTCTACATGTGATCGACTTCAGTGATTATCGTCTGAAAGAGAATATTGAATCTGTAGAAGAGGTATTGAAGGAAATCAAAGCTGACAAGACTGATATGATCTACGTATTCAATAAATGGGATGCGGTAGAGGGAGTAGGAAAGAAGTTTTTGAGAAAGCAGATGCAGATAAAGTATCGAAATTCAGTATTCATTTCAGCAAAAACAGGTGAGAATATTCCTGATCTCATTCAATTGCTCATGATGCATCGCTCGAGAATGGCGAATGCCATCACTGTCAGGATACCTGAGGAAATGGACAAACTCGTTGCCTTTATCATGCGGGAAACAGATGTCATTGATGCAGATTTGGATGAAGAAGCAAAGGAATATGTATTACAGTTGAATGCTAACCCAGGAATTTTAAAAAACATAAGGGAACAAGTTGACAATTATAGAGAGAAAAAATACATAATGTCTCATGATTAAGTTATTTTCTAATATATAAATACATGAAAAAATGGAGGAATTATGATTCAAGACCTTGACGACATCCTATCGGTGAACATCAAGCACATGAAGCGTTCCGCAATCAGGGAATTGCTGAAGCTGATCAGCCGACCCGAGATCATTTCCTTTGCAGGCGGACTGCCTTCACCGGAGTCCTTTGCAGTGGAAGAATTGAAGGAAGTAATCATGAGTGTCATGGACAAGGAAGCCGCATTAGCACTACAATATGGTGCTACTGAAGGGGACACCTTGTTGCGTGAGTTACTGGTCCAGCGTTATCGTAAACTGGGTATGGACATTACGATTGATAACCTTATTATCACAACAGCATCACAACAGGCACTTGACCTCATCGCCAAGATGTTTCTGAATCGTGGAGATAAGATCATCGTTGAACTTCCATCCTATTTGGGTGGTTTGAGCGCTTTCAATTCCTATGGTGGTGAAGCAATTGGTATCCCGATGGATGATCATGGAATGAGATCAGACTTGCTGGAAGCCAAACTTGCTGAACTGAAGAAACAGGGAATCAAGCCGAAGTTCATCTATATCATACCGGATTTCCAGAACCCTGCCGGTGTGACCATGAGTGAAGACAGAAGAAAAGAAATCATCAAGATTGCTCATAAATACGATATCCTGATCCTCGAAGACAGTCCGTATCGTGAACTTCGTTATGAAGGAAAGCACCAGCGTACCCTTTATGAATTGGATGGAACAGGACAAGTCATTATGCTCTGCACTTTCTCCAAGATATTTGTCCCCGGATTCCGTATCGGCTGGGTCATTGCCCATCCGGATATTCTCGATAAGATCGTACTGGGGAAACAGGCAACAGACCTTTGTACGCCTGCTTTCAATCAAAGAATCGCTGCAAGATACATTGAAAAGGGTTACTTGGATTCAAAGATCCAGTCGATTATCAATCAGTATCGTGATAAGAAGAAAGTCATGCTGGATTCACTTGAGGAATTCATGCCGAAAGGCGTTTCATGGACAAAGCCGGAAGGTGGTTTGTTCCTGCAAGTTACCTGCCCTGAATCGATCAATACGAATGACCTGCTGCTCAAGGCAATTGATCAGGAATTTGTGGCATTTGTCGCCGGTTCTTCATTCTATTGCGATGGAAGCGGTTTGAATACCATGCGTCTTAACTTCTCTTATATGCCTGCTGATAAGACCCATGAAGGTATCAAGAGATTGGGCAAGGTCATTGCCAACGAACTTAAATAGCAAATTCATATAAAAGAAAGGCGAATGATTACTCATTCGCCTTTTTTATTATATATCAGTGATTACAGTAATTGATATGAGAATCCCATACCCAGGGTTTCCTTGAACTGGACAGCTTTCTGTTGTTCCTTATTATAAAGCATTTCAATGTATAGACCAATGGAAACGGCTTTATATAATTTCATATTCAAATTGTTTTCCCAAGTCATATCCATTGCTTTCCAATCATTGTTGGGGAAATCCTTTGATTTGGAATTAAAGAATGGTTGGAACAATTGCAGTTTGCTATTGAAGGTAATATCCTTTGGTTTGAAAACCTGGTTGTAAATGGCAACAAATTCACCACCAGCATCACTTTCCGTGTATGTCTTTCTTGTCTGTGAAACAGCATCGAGTTTTTCCCTGTCAATTCTTTCACGCATTGCCAAGCCCAATCTTGCATTCAAGGTTTGGTTCTCCTTGTTCAGGAATGTTTTGGCAATACCACCGGATTCAATGAATTGCATGGGATTCACGATCCTTGTTTTCGTAGGATCGGAAGAATCAATAAACTGGCTTTGCAGATCAGCGCCGATAAAGGGGTCCACATAACCGTGAAGTGTGAAGCGCATGATGGATTCAAGATCAATCTTATCTGTAGATTTTTCAGGCTTATTCCAGTAGCGTTGCCCGGCAGTATCCAACTTTTGCTGGTGGGTTTGTCCAAACGCCAATTGCAGGGTGTTCTTGCTTAACAAGAAGGAATTCAATTGTTTATCCGCTGTCGAATTGGTGGAAGCAGCCCAGGAGATGCTTCCCAATTCAGTGCCAGCCCAGTTATTGTTATACGCATTTTGAGTTAGAGCGAGATTAAAGATGGACGTATATTTCCAATCTTCTGCAAATAGGCTTGAACAAAGGATAAGGGTAACAAGGAAGAGCATCGATAATTTGAATCTCATATTATTTTCTCCTTTCCATTTTACGCATGCAATTGTGTATCAAAAGCAATCTTTACCTTTTCGGTTACTGCATAAAGAACTGCTGAATAGTCGGCAGTATTCACATAAGGCTGCACGCTGAGGTTTACATTATCCCCCGCGAGTTCAGAAACAACAATATTGGGTGCAGGGTCTTTCAGGATCTTATCTTCAGTATCCAATACTGATTTGATGATCTCTCTTGCTTTGATGACATCATCGGTTTTGGCAATAGAGAACACCATATCCACTCTTCGGGTAGGCATGGCAGTTGAATTGATGATAACATCAGCATTTATCTTGGCATTTGGGACAATGATCTTCTTATTATCCGGTGAAAGCAAAACGGTTGTGAATATCTGTATATCATGGATCTTCCCGGTGACACCACCAGCTTGTATCGAATCCCCGACATTGAAAGGTCTGAATATCAGGATCAGCACACCAGCGGCAAAGTTGGCGAGAGAACCCTGTAAAGCCAAGCCTACAGCCAAGCCCGCAGCACCTATCAGTGCTACAAAAGATGTGGTTTGTACCCCTAATTTCCCAATGGCAGCAATGAAGGTGAAGATCAGTATCCCTGCAGAAGTCAGATTCGCAACGAAAGCTCCAAGGGTGGGATCCATCTTTGATTTACTCGATATTTTACGTACAGCAGAAGCGAAGATCTTTGCAAGAAGCCAGCCGACAACCAGAATGAGTATGGCTGCAATAACTTTAGGACTGTATTCAAGCAGTTTTGCAACGATCTTGTTATAATCCATATTTCCTCCATGAATGAATACTTCAATTGCTATTGTTTATATTTATATTATGTAAAACTGAAAGAAAGTAAAGTATTTTTATTTAATGATGACCATTTTGCCCATCATCCTTGAGTCTGAATTGGATATCCTATAAATGTAAAGCCCCGAAGGCAGCGAATTACCATGCAAGTCTCGGTTATCCCACCTGTATTCCTGATAACCGGGTTCAGAGATATGAAACTGATGACTGCAGACCAGTTCACCAAGGACATTATATATTTCAAGAGTCTGCAACCCTTTCTTTTGCGTAAGGTATCTGAAAGAAGTTTTCCGGGAACATGGATTCGGGAAATTCTGGTATAATGATAAACTTGGCATGGCAGTATGAACGTTGTCTGTATTACTCAATGGACTTTGATAATGAACGGTAAAATCAACTGCATTATTTTCCAAAATGATTCTCAGTAAAGTTGAATAATCACTGCCTGTTGTATTACCGGATGTATGCGGGATAAGGCAAATAATCGTACTGTCACCCCACGAAAGTGTCTTCGGGAAGGGCTCATGCTGAACCTCCCAATCGATATCGGCAAAGGATGTATTGAATAGGATATCATCTATGGTTGTATCACTGTAAATATCAATGCTTTTAATCGTGAATTGATACGGATGATCAACCTGGATCGGAGATGAAATCTCAAGAGTATCCGGTGTAACATGAACATATTGTCTTGGCGCTATATCCACAATGGCACCTTCGATCATCGTCAAACCAAAAGGCAAGTCAGTTGGCAAGAGATACCAGCCATCATATGCACCACCCCAACCGAAATTCAGATGAAAGTATTCATCGGTATTGTAACCGTCAACGACTACATTATGTCCGGTCTGCTGGTCAGGAGATTCAATGGCAAGATGTACCGGCATGGCATGCTTTATATTCTGGGAGATTTGCATATACAATTCAGGAATATCTTCAGTTAGCAACTGTGCTGAAACAAAGTTAAACCTCTGATATGCCTGTAAAGCCTGGTTAACACTGAATGTTCCTGAACCTGCCGATGCATATACTTGATGTGATGCTACACCACATGCGTACACAAGGGTTGCTTTGTCAGTATTTGTGATCTCCTCCTGATACCTGTAATGATGCATCATGGTTTCCAAATTGGCATTCAGTTCAGGGAATGCTGGGAATCCATATGAAGATGCATCGTTATCGATCCAGTAGTTATTTCCTGAGTAGGAATGGTGATAATCATCTGTATCATTGAAGGTGGTTCCATTGGTTGTTCCATAATAATTCAATATCTGTCCCATGGCAACTGCCGGGCAACCCGCAAGGCTTCTATTCCCCGTAACGAGATCCATTGGGCATAATGCATTGTAAGGTGAACTTTGTGTCCACGTTGTCTTCAGCCATCCACCGGATGCTGTTGTGCCTTCTGGGGGCCATTGTTCTAACGGAGGTCTTTCTTTACCACTAAGTAGATTTTTCCATGCTGCACGATGTTTTATTTTGATACTTTCAGGTAACATTGCCAGGTTTTTTAATCTGAGAGAGAGGTCATATGAAACAATTTGCTGCAACGTAGAACTATAATCTCCAGGTATCGAAAACGGAGAAACAAATGAATATGCTAAGATCGGAGAAATCTCATCATCGGAAGATACAATGATATAGCCTGTTGGTTTCAATATATAAACATAGCCGACAATTTCATCATGGTAATACAATGATTTTGATAATGAGTCATCAATTAAATTTGGCGCATTTTTTACGTGTATGAATTTTTCAGCAGCTTGATTGGTATCTCCGATCGTGATACGTATCGAGAATAATACATTAGAGATAATTAATATAAAAACTAAATTCAGTACTTTTTTCAATCTTCCCTCCCAGATTTTTGGTAATAGTCAACGTGGGGCAATATTGACCGATAAAGCTTCATTTATGACAATATGATTTTTACCATGGAAATTTGGATAACTCGATTTTTAGACCGAGAATTAAATACAAATTATGATCTTGGGGAAGCTAGTCAATATTAATGATAAAAAAAGCCATCTTGTTATCCAAGATGGCTCATAGATTGAGTTTTTTTAAAGCGGGCCGATCTTTCCATGCACAGCAATAAATAGCTTCATATTATCCCATTTAGGATTCCAAGGGATTTTATAATTGAAATTCGTAACGCTAGGAATGTGTTCTTGGGAAAACGGGAATATATCAAAATCAGGAATACCTGAATATTCAAAGAATTGAACATTTATGTGACTATAAACCATACGATATGGTGAATCCAAATTGATCTTAACGTGCAGGAAAAACTCATCACGATATATATCAACTACTCCAACGCGTATCTTCTCCTCTGCGTAGAAATAGAAAGTATTTGGGTTGTCTGTAGGCATTAAAACAACAAATGTATACCATGGGTGTCCAATCCAATGATAGGTGAAATCTGTCGGAAGATCACTCATCCTAGCCATTGCATCATTTGTGTTGAAAACTGGGTTAGGGTCGAGAACCATGAAGTGTATGTAATACCACCATTTTGGTCCGGGTCCGGCTATATCTCCCGCCCAGGCATCTTCGTGATGATTAGCATCTAGAGAATGCAAATCACCAAATACGGACGCATTTGCTGCAAGATAAAGACTCTCACCAATCGTTACTCCCAAATCGGTAAGTGGGATTATATACGTGTATTGATTTACCGTTGGGTTATGTACATTATGATAATTAAATTGTCCAAAGAGGGGGACTCCTGATGAACCATGTGGGATACCATCAAAAGTTGTTGCAACGTGAAGGTATGTTTTTTTCAATTTCCAGTTGCCATCAAGTGCATAAGTAACTGATAAATTGGTTTCATCGTTTGAGACTGTCATTGTACCGATGTTCTGGTTGTGATTGATGTAGATTGGATAAGTCACAGTATTGAGACTTGGACCATCCTTAGGATGATTGACTGTGCTGACTGTATAGGGCCCAGTCATGTTTTCCTTGTTTTGGCAGCCAGCAAGGAATAGGATGATCATTAATACAAAAATTGACCAGCTGAGTATTCTTTTCATTTTATCCTCCTTGTCTTTGTGCACTTGAATATAGTAATATGAAATTTCATAAAGCCAAAAATATTTTTATGTAATATAAATGTAATATTATAACTGGTGCATATAAAAACATATTACTTATAAACAAACAGACAGATTATCCTTATTACTATGAATAATCACTGAATATGATTCATTAAATTATTTGATTATGTTACTATAAAACCGTCTTTATTGTCATGATATGTATAGCTTAATTAGTTGGTTACAATGATTTTATCAATGAAGTATTGATAAACGAATTCAGTGTTGACAGGAATATATGCACGAAAATTCTGTTTCAGGCGATTGAGTTCGCCAGGTTTAAAACCAAACCGTTGTCAATTACAACCGATGATTTCTAATGAGTACAGGCCTGACTTTTGGTACCATCAGCTGTCAATATGGACTGAATGAAGGTTATATCGATGCAACACAATATTCGGTTCTACTGGGTGTCGTGATTGCCAGTGCCGTGATTCCGACCTTCATCGCGCAGAAGTGGTTTTTCCCAAAAGAAGAGGAAGATCTGGTGGAATACTGAAACAACAGGTATGATAACGGTGTGTTTCACCTTTAGGGCAATATCGAATTCAGCATTGCATCATGAGTGATCATAGAGAAACAGATCTGACATATCACTAAAGAATTTGTCACCCGTGTAATAATAACATTTCTTTAGTAATTGTATATGCAAGGTATGATAGCTTGGATCCATTACTTTAAAAAGAAGATCATAATAACTGATATTATGTGGGTTTCTATATAATGATACGTTCGCTTTTACAGTTGTCATTTCGCGACTGAAAAGAACTTTGGATCTTTCGTCACCAAATACCCACCAATGCTCGTAAAGTCCATAAGCACCAATAATGGAACCATTTAATACAAATCGCTGGAACTTATTTGGATATTCATCTACCCAATAATAGTTTGGACCCTTTGTCAATCCATCATTTGTACTGATGAAGACGGTTCTATGTGGATTATCAAAATCATCCATTGTATTTAATATGGAATCTGCAACTGCATGGTACAATTCGTTCTTGGTCAAGTAATACAACCTTGTATAAACCGACAGAAGCATGCCCTGAGCCATTCCTGAATAGAAAGGCTTTTGATAGGTTATATAATTGAAAGAAAAAGTGAACTCATAAGGGAAATAAATGCAATTATCCTCTCGATGTGCATGTTGCCGAAGTGTCTCTGCAGACTCGATCGCATGATTCAAATATTTGGCATCTCCTGTGAGTTTGTAATCGCTGATCGCTTGCCTGATCCTATGTGCAATTTGTACAGGATGATAATATAGTTGCCCACCATATTCAAACATTTGAACACCATTACTGTCTGCTGGCGTTGAAGTAATTGTATTATACAGGGAGGAAGATTGCTCATCAAGCTGCTCATATGGTACTTTGACCAAGTCATAATGCAGGTCGTTGACAGGTGTACTGCTGGTAGGGTGATTCGAGTCACAGGACACCAAAGTTAAAAGCATGCCCATAACCACAATAAAAATGATCTTTTTCATTCTAATTACCTCTTTTAATCTGTTGGCAGTATCTGAAAAATATAAAATAATTATGATTTATGTATTCATCAATGCAAATCACATTCCCTACATTTTATTAATACACGAAATTGTCAAATTGTATGAATAACATGGAAAGCACTATTTCAAATAACACTTGACAGAAATAAACCAATTAGTTATTTAGTTAAATATACAAAGGAGAGTTCAAATGGCTCATGAAAGTGTATTCAAAGCTCTTGCTGACCCGAACAGGAGAAAGATACTCAGTCTTCTTCGGAAACATGATTCATTGAATGCAGGGGAAATAGCGGAGCATTTCAATATTTCCAAACCTGCCATCAGTGACCATCTGCGTATCCTCCGGGATGCAAACCTGATATTCTCTGATAAACAGGGGCAATATGTGAACTATCAGCTAAACACTTCCGTTTTGGAGGAATTAGCAGCATATTTAATCGATTTCGTAAAGATAGGAAAGGAAGAGGAGTAATCATGAAGATCAACAAATACTATATCATCAGTATTATTCTCCTGATCGTACAACTTGGTGTCGTATTATGGATCGGGAGTCAATTACCGGCAGATGCAAAGATTCCCATTCACTGGAATTATAGGAATCAAATAGATAATTATGCAGACAAGACACAGGGGATGTTTCTGCTATGGGGATTTAATGCCGGATTATTCCTTTTGATGGTTTTCTTAAGAAGGTATAGTCCCGTGTACCAGCAGGAGCGTGAAAAGAACAACAATGCAATACCGCTGCTAACCATGGGATTGGTGTTCTTTCTTGGATTGATCCAGATATATTCTCTATTGCTTGCTTTACATCCGGATTCTATGGGTAAATTCCATGCTTTATATATCCTGATAGGTCTGCTGTTCATGTTTCTTGGGAATATCATGCCCAAACTTTCAAGGAATTACTTTGCGGGAATCAAGACCCCTTGGACATATTATTCAGATGAGATCTGGAGAAAGACCTCAAGGCTGGGCGGTTTTTGCTTTTTTATTACGGGTTTCGTCTTCGCCCTCGCAGGTATATTCAATTTGAAGGAAACTTCGATGTCACTCATACTCATAATAATGGTTGGAACTACAGTGGTATTGCCAATTTTCTATTCATTTTTATTGTATTTGAAAGCTAAAAAATAGAGATTGAACTATCCATCACTATTGAAGGCGGAGACTGGTCATTTGTCTCCGCCTTTATTATTTCTATCCCGATTCATAATTTGCTTGACGCATGACTATATATTTCATGTTGTTTCCAAATAACATAAGGGGATACGAATGCCACAACGTCGAAACACGCGAAAGAAGAATTATAAAAGCAACAAGAAAAGTTCAGTTCGAAGCACGGTCATACTGTTTATCCTTGCAATTGGCTTATCTACCCTGATCTATTATCTATGTACTCCCACAACCGGACAACAGGCTCAAAAAGAAACGAAGATTGCTAAAAAGGCTAAGAAGGAAGCTGTGAAAGAACAGAAAGATGAACAGGTGAGGGAAACTCCTGCTCCAGTAAAGAAAGAGACAATGACCGAGACCACAAAGCCGACTGTTACAGAAGGTAAACATATAGACAAACTGAAGATCATCATTTATCGGGCTGCATCAAAACTTGGCGTCGCTGAGAACAAGATCAAGGGTAAGGAAAAACCGGAAGGGTTATATATTTCGGTCCCTTTGGACAAGGAAGCGGTTGATCTGACTTTTGCAAATATGATCATCAAAGGTGAGGTGGTTGCTGCAGGTGGGAAATTCGTTTCAGGTAAGGAAGATACAAAGCATGGTTCACAAATACTGACCTTCCGTGATAATCAGCTTGAAAAGAATTATATCGTCGAATTGTCTTATGATAAGACACTCGAGATCAAAGCGAAGAAAAAGCAGTTGGCTATCATTGTTGACGATTTCGGTAATTATGGTGGGCAATTGCTCAAGGATTTTGCAGCTTCGAATCCTGCTGTTACATTTTCGATTCTTCCAGATACAAAATATGATAAGGATGCTCTGAACCTGGCAAAATCAAATGGTCATGAATGCATGATCCATATCCCCATGGAACCTCTCGATTATCCGCAAAGCAATCCTGGTACACATGCCATCTATGTTCAATTATCCCAGCGAGAAATAGAGAAGCGGATGAATGACTATATCAGGGAATTACCCGGATGTGTAGGTGCCAACAATCATATGGGTAGTTTTGCGAGTTCTGATACCGGTGTGATGCAGGCTGTCATGAGAGTGCTCAAGCAAAATAACATGTATTTTGTCGATAGCAGAACAACCAGCGAATCTGTGGCATATAAGGTTGCTTTAAAAAGTCTGATACCTGCATACAAAAGAGATATATTCATCGATGAACCCAATCTATCCGAAGATAATCTCCGCAAACAGCTTGCCGACCTGCAGACATTGCGGGGTTCCCAGGATTTCGCAGTCGTGATCATGCATTGTCATACAAGACAGCATCTCGATTACCTGAATCGCTTTGTCCGCTCTGTCGCTGCCTTGGGTTATGACATTGTACCTGTTTCCAAACTCCAATCACGAATATTGCCTCAAATTCAATAGGAAGGGAATATGAATTTCATACAATCTGTTCTACTTGGAATCCTTCAGGGTTTGACAGAGTTCCTGCCTGTCAGTAGTTCTGGTCATTTAGTTCTTGCTCAACACTTCTTGAAGATGGATACTCAAAGCAACCTGACCTTTGATATTTTGCTTCATTTCGGGTCGGTGTTGGCGGTTGTCATATATTTCTGGAGAGACATCTATCATCTGATCATATCCTTATTTCGTTGGTCTCCCAATTCAGCGAGGGATTCTCGTAATCACTGGTTCGCCCTTTATTTCGTGATTGCAACTCTCGTCACGGGTATTGTCGGTTTTACGTTCAAGGATTTCTTTGAGCAGCAATTTGGTGATCCTTTCATTGTAGCATTAATGCTCATCATTACAGGTGCAGTCATTTATATTTCGGACATCATTCCCACTTCCAGCAGAAGAATTGAACAAATGGGATTTTTCCGCGCAGTATTGATCGGCTTGGGGCAGGCAATTGCGATTATCCCGGGTATTTCGAGATCTGGGACAACCATATCTGTATCTCTGTTCGCAGGTATTCAACGTGAAGATGCAGCCCGTTTTTCCTTTCTATTATCCATTCCTGCAATATTGGGTGCCAGTCTCTCAGAGTTTAAGGAAATTATGAATATCCAGGCAAATCAGATTGCGCCTTACATTGGTGGGATCGTGGCAGCCTTTGTCTCAGGTTATCTTGTGATCGCTATTTTGCTCGAGATCATACGTCAGAAGAAACTTCGCTATTTCTCATTCTATTGCTGGCTCGTTGCGATTGTATCCATTGTATTCCTGATGAAAGGTTATTGATTCCATGAAGCAAATACCCCAGGAGGTAACAGCGCAGGAATTCATATCTGAATATCATGCAAAGACCTCCCACGTTACCATTTATACCCTGCTTGGTGCTGATATGTTCTACATGGGTAAAGTTCTGCAGATATTGATTTCAAAATATGTTGAACCTGCAAGCAAAGACTTTGATTTCATTCAGTATTATGGAGACGAGATACGCAATGACTCATTCATGGAGCAGCTTGACATGCTGCCTTTCATGGCAAGTAAGAGAGTCGTCATTATTCGTGATATTGACAAAATTGATGCTCAGCACCTCCAAAGATTACCAGCTTATCTGAAAAATCCTTCCTCAGAAGTAATTCTTATCATGACTGCTGAGAAGATCGATGCTCGCACCGTTGTTGGGAAAGAGATCAATCAGCATTCACTAAAGGTCATCTGCAAGGAACCGAGGTACCTGAAGGATATCAAGAACTGGTTGGAAACTGAATTGACGAGAAGAAAGATCAAAATGGATTCCAAAGCGCGTGAATTTTTCAGTGATACGGTGCAGATGGATTATTGTGCAGCCATGAATGAATTAGAGAAGATCATTCTCTATACCGATGGTAGTAAAGATGTAATCACATTTTCGGATGTCCGAAATGCGCTCGGAATTGCCCGTAGCAACACAATTTATGAACTTCAGGACAGCATTGGATTGAAGAATTGCGTCGAATCACTGAGTATGCTTGAAAGAATGCTTCAAAATGATATGGAACCAATTTATATCATCTATATGCTGAATGGATTCTTCCAGCAATTGTGGAAGATACTATCTCTCTTTCGGAAAAACATGAGCCAAAATGAGATCAAGCAAAGGTATTTGAACGAGATACATCCGAATTTCAGGGATAAGATGATACGTTTTGCCCAAAATTACTCTCACAAGCAAATACGAAGAATCTTTGATTTCCTGATGGAAGCCGATACGGATTTGAAATCATCCGGTATTAAAAAGAACCTGATAATGGACTTATTGGTATATCGAATCTGTAATAGCAGGGATCGAGGGTAAAATGAGCTGGCAGAAACGTTCTTGCGGAATCCTGTTGCATCCCACTTCCCTACCATCTCCATTCGGGATTGGTGATCTCGGTCCCAATGCTTATCGCTTCATCGATCTTCTTGCAGAAGCCAATCAGAAATACTGGCAGATCCTTCC
>Ga0116171_10004234_pt1 | contig 12947 bp, 11 predicted proteins | sample AD_JPNHW2_MetaG_FD_89798 | JGI IMG/M metagenome (GOLD analysis project Ga0116171, IMG submission 89798) | Active sludge microbial communities of municipal wastewater-treating anaerobic digesters from Japan - AD_JPNHW2_MetaG | ecosystem: Engineered > Bioreactor > Anaerobic > Digestate | place...
CAATTTTCAAAACAATGGCTTGTGTTGTTTCTGAATAGGTATGAATCTCATCGAGAATTACATCGCAACCTTTCAGATCGACAATCAAGGCTTCATAACCTTTGGTGCCAAACACCAAGGCAGCGAGCTGGTGTGGGGTTAGCACTTTTACCGATGCTCCGATGTGACGTTGGAGAATTTTTTCTTCAATTTTACCATGCTCGAGTTTTATGCTTGAAGCCGCATGAAGTAAACGGACATCGGCATCCGTATCCTTCAGGTCATTTTTAATCCTTTCGTACATGGCATTGATTGACGCCTGGAATGGAAGCGTATAAAACACCCGGCCTGTACATCGACGAATCAGAAAATCGGTTTTCCCCGCTCCGGTTGGGGCTGTTACCAACGTGTGCTTGCGTTTATCGTCCGATGAAACCAATGACAAGGGATACAGTTCGTTTTTCCGTGAATGGTAGTGGCTCATATCGGGTACAACAAAAAGTTTGTTTTCCAACGGCTTCACATAACCACTCATGGCTGAGGCCAAATGGTCGGCAGCAATGAGAACTCCCTTCCACTGGGAATAACCGTACGATTTTGATTTGCAATAGTCAACCACTTCAAAAAAGTTTTCTTTTGCCTGTTCTTCGGATATTGATTTTGTTTCAAAGCCAAAATGTTCAAGAATGGCTAAAGCATCATTGCTCCAAATGTTAAAATCCTTGATGTGTTGTTTAAAACAGTCGGGATCGTTCTCAACCAAATCGAGCAGACCTTTTTCACCGGCATCATGATAGACGGATTTATGATGAGCCACAATCATATCAACAATTGGATATTTTTCATCTTCTTTAAGAAGTGAAATGAAAAAAAGAGAAGCCAATTCGTGCCGGAATATAAATCCTGGAGGTCTTTGAAAATTTTTCTTCAGTGTTTGTTGAAATAAAGAGCTTGCCTTTCCAATATCGTGAAGTATGGCGCCTCGTCTTGCAATGGAGGCACCCAGGCCCAAATGATCAGCAACCTTTTCTGCAAGAAGGGCTACCTCATTTAAATGTTGAACCAGAGTAACCCTACTGTTTTCTTCCCCTTTGGCTAATATGTGGTTAATGTTATCCATTACATTCCACTAACAGGTTTTCCCGAAATCTCAAGCCATCCATACATTGGTTTGGCATCATCAAACCGGTTGAAACCAACTAAAAATGACTTTTCACCCTCGCCAAAACGCAATTCAAATCCAATTAATTGACCAAATTCATAATAATCCATCTGAAAGATTTCTGAATCCGGAAACAGTACATCTTCATTCCTGCAAAGGCAAATATGTTGTTTGACACTGTTTAAAGCATCTTCTTTATTTTCGAAAGCCAGATAGAGAATAGGGTTAATCATAACGCCGCGTTCAAGAATGGACTGATTACGCACCATCAATTTTTGTTGGGCTTTCTTTTCCCAGCCACGGGTTTGAGTTTGTTCCTGCTGAACATTGATTGAAGTATATGATAGTTTATGCCTTGCAATAGAATCCACTTCTAATTTTTGCCTGATTCCCTCAATAATCGACGGGGTAAGGAATTGCTGGCTGAACGTTTTACCGTCTCTCACGGCAGTCCAAGGTTTGATAAAACCAAAAGGACCAGAATATCTTACAACATAAAGCATAGTTGTTATCATTTATTTAATTGCGCCGAAACCAATACCTGTTGAATTTCCTAAGCCCACATTCCATGCAAAGAGCTTAACTTTTATATCACCTTCGATGATTACAGGGCACCAGTTAGCTCTGTTTTGAATTCCATTGTATGTTATCTTCTTTGTTGCTGCTTTCGGATAAGACGTATCAAATCTGATGTTGAACACGCCAGGCTCTAATCCTGCTTTTCTCATTTTTGTTAGAAGAGATTCTTTAAGACAGTTATCAGCACGTGGATCGTTGAACAAAATATGATCCTCTTTCTCTCCATTCCATCGTTTTATGAAGATTGGACTGGCGGCTTTGAAAAGTGTTCTATCTGCCAAATCAGGAGCCTCCTGAATAATAATATCAGAAACAGTTAAACCATTGAACATTGAAGGATCAGATTTAATTCCGTGGATAATTCTCTTTATCAATTCTATGTTGTGAGAACTAAAGAAAAATGATGTCTCCTGGTCGAATTTGAAACCCACCTTTAGCACTCTGCCCCCTGTTAATTGGGAGAATGAATACAAGGATACATCACCATGTTCTTCATTCCAGCCGAACCATTTATGAATGGTACCTGTCAATAAAGGTTGATGGTCGAAAGGAATTACCTCGTTTGTTGTTTTAATCCTTAAGTGAACTCTCATGTGTTTTGCTCTTTATCAATTACCTGACTTTATTTACTCAACAATCCCATCTTAAATTCTTTCCATCAAATTTCCTGATCACATCACAACCAGTCTGAAATGCTAATTAAATGACAGCACCTGATTTGTCGTAACAAATATTCAATAATCGAATATGTACGGTCAGATTATTTCCCCAAATTTATTATGGCCAGATGTCAGCTTGTGTCAGTAGTTTTTTATTTCTATAGAATTTTCAATCATTTTAGAGATACACTTTAAAAAATTGTATTTCAATTAATTGCATAAAGAAATCGGGTAGCAGTGCACTTTAGCATATTCAAGAATAGCCGCTATCAGACTCTTCTGATGACACTAACTGTCAGTAAGCAGGTGTCTCGGTTATTCTTTTCAGGTTATACTGCATGTGATTAATCTATACTTACCTTGTTGCATAACAACTTGCTTTACTTTTCAGGATTGCATTTAATATACGCCTTGTATCAATATATTAAATAATCTCAGAATAATATCGCAGGTATATTGTGTTCTTCAGTATTATCTGCACCCTGCAAATATTCAGCTTATGAGATAAGCTCGTTCTCAAGTGTTAAAGATAGAAAAATCTATTATAATCATATTCGTTAGATATCAAATTATTTTCTTTCCTGTTTAAAAAATCTGATTTTGTTAACAAAGGTGAGCAGACGGGTAAAATGCCTTGCAACAGTTTGGGTTTTATGGTGAGCCAGAACGATAATCAAATGCGCCAGTTGTGTGACCGGTCGCACCAGATAAATGACCGGTATCGCCAGATGACGAACCAATATCGCCAGATGATGAATCACATGCGCCAGAAGTTGAAACACATACGCCAGATGGAGGATCAGATGCGCCAGATAAATGATCTCTTGCGCCAGATAAAAAATGGGTTGTGCCAGATGAGTGATAGGTTGCGCCAGAAGATTGATCACATGCACCAGAAGTTGAAACACATGCACCAGATGGCTGATCGGATGCGCCAGATGGATGATCGGTTGTACCAGATGGATGATCACATGCGCCAGATTGTTGATCACTTGCGCCGGAAGAAAATCAATTGCGCCGGGAGACCGCCGTGTGGAGCCGGAAGATGGACTCAACCGGCCTGAAGATAAGTTCAATAAACCGGCAAATGACATGTTTAACCGGGAATGAATGCTGATGTGCCAGACTTGTGCCAGCTTCGTCCCGGATATTTTCACCGCGGCCAATGAGTCCCTGAAGCTTTCCGGTTAAGGAAGCAGTCAATATATATTAAGGTATAATCCAGGTATCAGGGAGTTTATTCCCCAATAGATATGGTTAGTGTTCAAATAGCAATGTTTTATTTTGCATTGATTTAGAACGTCGTTTTAATAGAGATGGAAATAAAGATTCAGAGGTTGATGCTGCCGGAGTAACTTCGATAGGATTTATTGATAGCAGAGAAGATATATCAATGAATCTTACAGCTATGACTGGTAAAAAGAACCTGAAATATGTTCCAGGCAGCCCGGGTTTCAGGAGAAATAAAAAAAATTTTATGAAATTGTTGCATCTGTGTTCAAATAAACTATCTTTGTAGCGTCATGAACATAGTTGATGCAGTTACTATTAAAATAGTCAGAAAAGAAATACAGTAAGTATGAGCATGAAAGAGATTTATGGTCAGCGGTTATTAAATGCCAGGAAACAAGCCGGTCTTTCGCAGGACCAGTTGGTGGCGCTTATTGGCGGTAAGGTGAAGAAGACCTCGATCGCTAAATACGAGCGGGGCGAGATGATGCCCGAAACCGGTGTTGTTGAGACCCTGGCCGAATCGCTGAACCAATCAATCGATTATTTCTTCCGGCCTTTCACGGTTGAAATAAGCAGTGTAGAATTCAGGGCCAAATCGAGCCTCGGAAGCAAGAGAGCGGAAAACCTTAAAAGCATCATCGTATCGAAAATAGAAAAGTACCTTGAGCTTGAGAAGTTGCTGAGTATGAACCCGGACTTCGAAAACCCGCTTGATGACATTGTTATCCACGAGGCCGGGGATGTGGAGAATGCCGCTGCCAGGCTTTGCACATTATGGAATACAGGCAGTAAAGGAATGGGGAATGTGATAGGTATGCTTGAGGATAACGGCATAAAAGTGATAGAGATAGAAGCCGACGACGATTTTGACGGCTATTCGGCCTACGCCAACGGTGAAATCCCCGTCATTGTGTTGCGCTATAACCGCAATACCACCGAAAGGAAACGCCTGACAGCCCTGCACGAAACAGCACACCTGCTGCTGGGTTTTGATAAGAACATTGCCGATGCCGAAAAGGAGAGATTGTGTCATCGTTTTGCCGGGGCTATGCTAATGCCCGCTGCCACACTGTATCGTGAACTTGGCCAGTTACGCTCGCTCATCACACACCGGGAACTGGGGCTGCTCAAAGACAAGTACGGCATATCGGCCAAAGCCATTGTGGTGAGGGCATACCAGTTGAACATTATTTCGAAATACCTCTATATAAAACTACTCAGTGAGATAAACACCGATAAGTATGAAAAACATATCGGGTCGAACAATAGTTATGAAAAGTCAATCCGGTTTGAAATGCTGCTCTCGCGGGCGCTTTCGGAAGGACTTATTTCGCACGGTAAAGCTGCTGAACTGGCAGGCTTGTCAATCGATGAATTATTAAACAACTTAACAACCAATGATTAGCAATGTAGCAATCGACTTATTTGCCGTCAGGGATCTCAACCGTGTTGGATTGCTGACATCCTTTGAAGGACTTAATGTCCGCTTGTGTACTACTTCAACCGCTTTCGGCAGGAGCATGTATCCATCGGTACCAGTTACCGTGATGCCCGATGAAGAAGGTGGTATCTACATTATGACCCTCTCGACAGATGAATTGGAGGAAGTTTTTGAAATGTCAATGACATACAGGGAAATTTCATTTACCGAATGTACCGTGCTGTATATGGCGGCAAAGTATTGCCAGGCCATTATAACTGCCGAACCCCGTATGTGCAAAATGGCAGCAGCGCTTGGTATCATCGTTCACGATTATAAGTGGTTTCTGGAACAAATAGCCGGTTCGGGGATAATCTCGATGACCACAGCCTGGGATAAACTTCATGAATTAAAAACGAAGGTGGACCCGTCACTGTTCAGGGATTCAAATACAGGAATCAGTTTCAGGCTTCAAAGTGCTGCGGAGGTAAGAATATGAGTGCTGTGAAGTTTATCCTAGGGGCTAGAGAAATTGATCTTGCCAGTTACTTTGAAGAATACTACGGGTTCTATCCTGAAGTATTGTCAGAGGATGATGGCTATATGCCCCATTTTGTCGTGAAGCTCAGGAAAGCATTTAAACGCGGCAGCGGCAAACGGAAACAATCATACTACTCAGCCGAACTCCTGTGGGAAACGATCAGTATTGATGTTGTTGAGTCAAAAGGACTTCGCCCTCCCTTATCAAAGAAGGTAAAACTATCGGAGCTATATTCATTTTGCATTGACGAACGTATTTATTACCGGCGATTAATCAGCAAGCCGTCTCTCGGGCCATCACCGCCCCTGTTTTCCCTTTAAACACTCAAAGCCTCAACGGCTGATTGCTGTCAGAAACTGCCAGGTGAAACACAAAACCGGCAGCTTGAAGATGAGCAACTTAGGAGTATCATGTCCTGGTATCGCCAAATAAAATTTGGGTTTCGATGAATCAGGAGAGGTATATCCCGGGCGTGAGCTTTGAAAACTAACGGCTGATCCTGAGCCACGTGATACAGCAGTCTTACTCTAAATAAACGTGTGATTGTCAGCCATCTCATGAAAATAAAAATAAAATAAAACAGAAATCATATGAAAATACTTTTACACAAAATAAGCAAATACCGGACTATAGCCAGGGTTATTGATAATAACTCCGGTGTGTTCGAAGGGTTCACGGGAATAATTGCCATTCGTGACAATTTTTTCAGCAAGATGGACCAGATTAATGAACTCTACTCGGAGCTGAGCGTTCCGAAAGGCGAGTTATACGGTACCAAACACGATAGTGAGTTCAGGCTGCGAAACGCGCTGAAACAAGCTATTGGCACCGGCATAACGGTAGCACTCAGCCAGAACAATGCACCGCTGGTAGATGCGTTGAGAAATTACAAGAAAAACATACTTGTGACCAGGCAGCATGACCTACCGGAGGTGGCTACGCGCGTTTATAATGAACTGTTGAACAGCGGTGAAACAGCGCTGGGCCTTGGTTTGACCGAGGAGAAGCTCAGCGAGTTGCAGGCGCTCACCAATGCTTTCAGGGAAGAGATGGAGCTTACGGATTACAAGCTCAGTTCGCGTAAAAACTCACGCGGCATCCTTAATGCGCTTGTTACAGAATGCGGCGTTATACTGCGCGACAAGCTTGATCAGTTTGCCGACCAGTGCAAGGTGAGCAACCCTGAGTTTTACAGCGCCTATATTACCGCCCGGGGCTTTAAACGCCGTAAAAAACGCAGGAGCAATGCTAACACCGAGTTGTGCGAAATCTCCGGCACGGTAACCGACAGCACCACCGGAATGCCATTGGCCAATGCGGTAGTCAATCTTCTCTCGCCCGAAACCATCGAAACAACCGATGAAGACGGCGTATATGTAATTGATGAGCTGGAAGCCGGTGATTACACTGTGAGCTGCCATATTGATGGCTATGAGGTACCTGCCGCCATAACGGTAACTGCCGTTGCCGGCGAAAGCCCGGTGGTGGACTTTGCGCTGGTTCCTGCCCAACAGCAGGCCGCAGCGTAACCTCTCACGCTTAAATGCGATAAATGAAACGGGGCAGCCGGCGACGGGGCCCCGTTTTTTTAGGTCAAAGTGCAAAGGTCAAAAGTCAAAGGGCAAAGGTGCGGTGGATGCGGGTGGACCAGTTTTGGTTCTTCCCAAGCCCCCGGTTACTACACGAGTTTGCTTCGTTCCCGATTGCATCGGGACCTCGCAAAGTAGCGGTTTCCATTTCAAATTTCCAGTTTCCAGATTCCGTTCTTCCCAAGTTCCCGGTTACTACAAGAGTTTGCGTCGTTCCCGATTGCATCGGAACCTCGCAAAGTAGGGGTTTCAATTTCAAATTTCCAGTTTCCAGTTTCCGTTCTTCCTAAGTTCCCGGTTACTACAAGAGTTTGCTTCGTTCCCGATTGCATCGGGACCCCGCAAAGTAGCGGTTTCAATTTCAAATTTCCAGTTTCCAGATTCCAGTTTAAATCCGGTTTTCTCCTATTTTTGGCCTGATAATAACCGGGCCGAAGAAATATCGGCATGAAGAACCAGTTCAAACTTACTGATGTTTGCCGGGAACAGTCGATTTCAACAACAATTTTATACTCTATGAACAACATCCTTGAAAACCTCCGCCGGGAACTGCGTAACAACATTGATGAAAAAACAGTAGCAACCAGCCAGCACTTTTTCAAAGAGAAGATCCTGGTTTATGGGGTAAAAACCCCGGTGGTGCAGAAAATAAGCAAAGAGTATTTCAAAGCCATTCAAACATTGCCGAAAGCTGAAATTTTTGCCCTGTGTGATGATCTTTGGCAATCGGGGATCATGGAAGAGTCGTTTGTGGCCTGCCACTGGTCGTATGCCATAAGCAAAAGGTTTGAACCGGATGATTTCCGCGTGCTCGAAACGTGGATAAAGGATTATGTAAGCAACTGGGCATCGTGCGATACGCTGTGCAATCATACGGTAGGGGAGTTTGTTGAGATGTATCCTGAGTTCGTTACCAGGCTGAAAGAATTTGCGAAGTCGCCCAACAGGTGGGTTAGGCGCGCTGCGGCAGTCACACTCATCATCCCGGCACGCAAAGGGCTGTTCCTTGATGATATCTTCGAAATTGCGGATATCCTGCTGCCTGATAGCGATGACCTTGTTCAGAAAGGGTATGGCTGGATGCTGAAAGCGGCAAGCCAGGCGCATCAGCCCGAAGTGTTCGGCTACGTGATGAAGAACAGGCTGTTGATGCCACGGACAGCGCTCCGGTATGCCATAGAGAAATTGCCTGATCACCTTAGAAAACAGGCTATGAATAAATGATCGTAAGTGCGGGGATGGAAAGAGTATTTCCGAGATTCCATTCAACCAACCAGGAGTCTTCTGAACCATAACCCTGAAAAGTATTAATCTCAGCCTGACAAAACAGTACCAGGGGTCCGTTACCCTGAATTGCTGTAAGCCTTAACATCCCCTGGAAAAAACAGGCATGCAGAAAAACAATATTTTCTGGTCGCTTTTCGGGTGATCCTGAATTATACCATATTGCAGGTTCAGGTTAAATCCGAGTCTCAGTGCGCACTTCGGAACGGGATGTCATAAGAACAGAAACTCCCGGCGACGAAATCCAGGCACTGTTCACCAGGGTCTCAAAACTGATCCAGCCCACAATGTAATGCCCGGCTACTGAGCGATAATGCTCGCTGATTTCAATAAAATCTTCAAGCGGAACAAGATTATCATCTTTGTGCCTGACGAATACCTCCAGGTTGAAATCTGAGGTGAGACTCAGGCTTTGCTGTGCCATTTTCTTGTACTCGTAACGGTAATCATAACTGAGTGCCGAAATGTCGCTGAGAACGGCCGAAGCTGTCGGGAAAGCTCCGGCGCCTTTTCCTACAAAGAACTGCTTGTCGGCAAAGCTGGTTTCCGTTTGAACGCCGTTAAAAACATCGTCCACAGTATAGAACCGGTTACTGGAATCGACGAATTGCGGCAACACGAACGCAGCAGCTTTGTCGCCGGCAAGCGTAACGGCGTGTGCCATCAGTTTAACTTTATAGCCTTTTTCCGATGCCAGTTTCAGCTCCAGGTCTCCGAGCCGCTGAATACCCAGGTGGAAGATATTTTCAGGTTTTTCAACAATGCCAAAAGCGTGTGCCAGCAGGATGGTGAGTTTGTACTTGGCATCGTAGCCTTCAACATCCAGCGCGGGGTTGCTTTCGGCATAGCCTTTCTGCTGTGCAAGCGCCAGTGCCTCATTGTAAGAAATACCATCAACAGCGGTGCGGGTAAGTATGTAGTTGGTCGATCCGTTTACTATCCCCTGGAGCGACACCAGCAGGTCATTGTCGTAATATTCCTCAAGGTTGCGGATGATCGGGATGCTGGCACAGGTAGCGGCCTCGTAAAGAAACGGCACAGCATACTCCTTCTGCAAGGCAAGCAGTTCGGGAAGGTGTTCGGCAATCATTTTCTTGTTGGCGCTCACCACACCTTTGCCGTTGCGCATTGCCGTGCTGACAATCTCAAAAGCAGCATCGGCATCGTCGATCAGCTCGACAACCACATTTATTGCTTCATCGTTGAGGATATCGTTTTTATCGAATGTGAAATGTTCGTCAGGAATGGGGCGCTTCTTGCCGTGCGTTTTCACACAGATACGGCGGATATTGGCTTTGAGGCCGGGAGTTTTTTCGAGCACTTCCCACAGGCCGAAGCCCACGACTCCGAACCCGAAAAGGCCTATGGTGATTTGTGTTCTGCCCATGATTGGTAATGGTGGATTAGTTAATGGGAAATTAGTTTATGGTTAATGGTGGATTCGGGATTTGGGAATGGTGGATTGGGGATTAGTTAATGCCTGCCTGGTGCGGGCCTGCAGGTGGCAGGCAGGGTTAATGGTGGAATGGAGAATGGTTTATAGTTCTCTTCAAAGGATAGTTGAAATATTTTTAAGAGAATCAATCATCTAAAGTGCTAGAAGTGCCTGTTCGAGGTCATCGATGAGGTCGCCTGCGTCTTCAAGTCCTACGCTTAACCTGATGAGGCTGTCGGAGATACCCGATTGATAGCGCATTTCGGCAGGGATAGATTTGTGGGTCATGGTGGCAGGATGGCAGCAGAGGCTCTTCACTCCGCCGAGGCTTTCAGCCAGTTTAAACAGACTGGTTGAGGTGACCAGTTTCGTGGCCGCTTCAATCGTATCGTTTTTCAGTGCAAACGAAACCATTCCACCGTAATAGTGCTGCTGCTTTTTGGCAACATCATGGTTTACATGGCTTGTAAGCCCCGGGTAATAAACTGCAGCAATTTTGGGATGCGATGCAAGGTAAGAGGCCACGGCTTCGGCGTTCACAGCATGTTGTTTCACGCGCAGTTCAAGGGTTTCGATGCCGCGTATCACCAGCCACGAGTCGAAAGGAGCAAGTATTCCGCCGCTGGCATTCTGTATAAATTTTATCTTCTCACCCAGTTCTTCTGTGCTGGTAACAACAAGCCCTGCCACCAGGTCGCTGTGGCCGCCCAGGTATTTTGTGGCGCTGTGGATCACAATGTCAGCGCCAAGTTTTATCGGATTCTGTGATGCAGGAGTTGCAAAAGTATTGTCAACACAAAGCAAGGCTCCTTTTTTATGCACAATAGAAGCAATGGCTTCGATGTCGGAAATTTTCAGGGTAGGGTTGGTGGGGCTTTCAATCCAGACTAGTTTGGTAGATTCAGAAACAGCTTCTTCCACCTTATCAAGGTCCTGCATATTTACATACCGGATATTGATTCCGAAGTTTACATATACCATGCTGAACAAGCGGAAAGCGCCACCGTAAATATCGTCGATGGCAACGATCTGATCGCCGGCTTTCAGGGTTTTCACCACGGCATCAATGGCTGCAAGGCCGCTGGCAAAAGCATAACCGCAGGCGCCGCCTTCGAGGGTGGCAATAAGCTTTTCGAGAACGCGGCGGGTGGGATTGTTTGTGCGTGAATAATCGAAACCTTTATGCACGCCCGGGGCTTCCTGCACAAAAGTGGATGTCTGGTAAATAGGCACTGAAACGGCGCCTGTTAAAGGATCGGTGGGGATGCTGTGAATGATTCGTGTCTGATCTTTCATGATGGTAAGTTTTTAATTTTTTCCGTGTGATTTCAAATCCACTTACCATCGGAAAATCCTGCCGGCGAGCAAAAAAAAACTCTTCCGGCAAGTCAGAAGAGCAATATGATCGGGCTGTACATTTTGATCAATCAACAAATTCTGACTTATCTCTTTCCGGTTAAACCCGGAACAGGAATTGGCACCTTGAAGTATCAGGTTGCCAAGGCATCATAGGGCCAGTCCCTCCGCCTTTCGTGATAAGTGGTATGCAATGAACGTGCGGCAAAAGTAAAACTAATTTCGTTTCAACAAACATATTTAAGAAATTGCATTTTTAAAAAGGGCTTGTAATGCTGATTTAATGTATCGCAAATGGATGGAGTTCGTATATTTGAAAGGATATAATCATCGTCATGGAAACTCCTATTGATAAGGCAATCAGCGCATTCAGGTCGGATTTCAATTGTGCGCAGTCCGTGTTGACAGCATTTAGCGATCAGCTCAATTTTGACCGCAAACTTGCTTTGTGTATTTCATCAGGTTTTGGAGGAGGCATGGGACGACTGCAAAAAACCTGCGGTGCAGTGACGGGTGCGTTCATGGTGCTCGGGGTTTATAACGGCACAAGGTATGTTACCAACCATGAGCGCAAAGAGTACACCTATGCCATGATACAGGCGTTTAACAAGCGGTTTCTCGAACTTCACGGCTCGTGCGATTGCGGGGCCCTGCTCAATTGTAACCTGAATACAGAAGAGGGGAAAGCTTTTGCCAGGGACAATAACCTGTTTGAAAAGCGGTGCGAGGCATTTATCAGGGATGCCATCGTGATACTGGAAGAATTAATGGAAGAATGACAGGCTCATTATTTTACCGGCAGCACAAAGGATGAACTGACGGGTGCATGGTCGGAGTCATTAAAGAAATCCTGATGTGTGGTCGTACTGCCATTATTCCAGCTGCCATTGGTAAACAGGTAATCAAGGGTGCGGTCCCAGAAATGTTCCGGACGGGTAGTATGGGTGAAGTATGAGAGCTGATTGGCTGAGAAATCAGCCAGGCTGACAGCGCTGTTATAGTTTGCGTATAAGGGAACAAGCCATTGTTTCTCAGGCGTGTAATTGCTGCCTTCTTTATGCTGCGGGTCATCTCCCGGCTGGTGAAATGATTCATCCTGGCACATATCTTCATAACAGTAATCGGTTGAATCGCTCCCCGGTGGAAGTGTATTCAGATCGCCACCAGCAACAAAATATCCATTTTCAGCATTAATCCGGTCAAGTTCTTCCCTGAACTTTATAATATGCTGGTGCTTGGTATCGTCAGTGGCAAAAGCTGAAGCATGAATATTCACAGCATAAATATTGTCATAGCCCGGTATGTTGATCCTGGCTTCCACCATGCAGCATCGTTCATAATAATACCTGACAATGCCGCTTTGATCACCCCGGAGGTCGAGAGAGATGCGTTTTGCATCGTCAATCGGCCAGCGTGAAAGAATCGCGTTGACTTCATTCATCCTTCTCAAACCGTCACTCGGGATAAACTGAGCCTCCCATTGCGAACCGTAAGCCGCATAATTAAAATATGTATTGTCCAGGAGCCACTGCAACTCATCCACATAAGCCGACCGGGTAGAGTTGATGTCAACTTCCTGCAAGAGCAGAATGTCGGGCTGTACCTGGTTTATGTGATCGGCAATTACCTGCAGATTAGCCAGTATTTCTTCTTTGGTGTAAACAACCCTGTAGCCACAGGCATCACCGAACCATGGCCCGCGGCCAATGC
>Ga0116171_10004235_pt1 | contig 12943 bp, 15 predicted proteins | sample AD_JPNHW2_MetaG_FD_89798 | JGI IMG/M metagenome (GOLD analysis project Ga0116171, IMG submission 89798) | Active sludge microbial communities of municipal wastewater-treating anaerobic digesters from Japan - AD_JPNHW2_MetaG | ecosystem: Engineered > Bioreactor > Anaerobic > Digestate | place...
AGAGTGACCATGAAAAAGCTCGTCTTCATTCTGTCTCTGCTCTGCGTCGCCGTCCTGGCCGACAACTACGCCGTGGTTGAAACTGCAACCGGCCACGTGACCAACATCATTGTGTGGGACGGCACCGCGCCGATTGCCACGCCAGCCGGCTGCACCCTGCGGCCAACTGTGGCTGGGGATGCGATTTATCAGCCCCCGGCTTCCCCCGCACCCACGCAAGCCGAAGTGCTGACGGCTCGGGCCGCGGCGCTGCTGGCCGAGGACGGCAGCAACCTGCGTGATGATGTGGGCCGGTTCCTGGGGCAGGTGCAGGCGCTAGCGGCGGCCGGCGTGACGCTGCCCAACCCGTTGACCTTCCGAGAACTGATGGCGGCCATCGAAGCCAACTGGCCGGCTGATCCCGGTCAGGCCACGGCCGCCGGGCTGCGGCTGCGCACTGCCTGGGATGACGTGGTGTACCACTGCGGGACGTTGCGCGAGGCGGATGAATTATTCCCGTATCTGACGCAACTTGTGGCGCAGTAGGAGTAGTCGTGACCATGAAATGGTTCACACGTTTACCAGAGCCACCAGAGTACGACTACTTCTGGTGGCTCCGTAATTACCCTTATGAGAGGGGCGTGCTTGACTGTAGCAATAAAGCCGCGGCCTACTATTTCCGGCTTCGAGCCCTCGGTATTGAGGCCAAGGTGGCACGGGTTATGTTACAGAAACAGCACCACGCCCTCCTTTGGGCGCGCGTCGAAGGTCAAGAAGTGTATCTTGATCCGACAGATGGTACCTGGGGTTGGTGGATTGGACAGAACAAGTTTCAGTTCACAGCTTTCACGGAACCAGACACAAGCAACCCCTCCTACTACGTGGATGGAATCACGTATCAGGAGTTTCTAAGGAGTTAACGATGCACTACTCCCTCCCATACTATACGCAGGAAGGTTATCTTCAAACTGCGGAGGTGGACATCCAAGCTGGGCAGAAGGCGTTTCAGATCACGCCTTTTCACTTCCGACGGATCAGCAAGAAGCATTACCTGCTTCTGGCGGATTTGATCATTTGGGATGGGGAGAACATCCGTCTTCTGCGTCGCGGCTTCGGTTGCAACGGCATTTCGGTTCCTGATCCTCTGGATTTCTATGTGGAGCGGGACGATTACTTGATCGCCGCATTCTTCCATGATGCTGACTACCTCTACCATGGCGGTTTGATCTGGCGTGGGGCTTGGGTTTGGTTCTTGGTCAATAAGAACTACGCAGATCGGCATCTTCAAGAGAGCATCCACGAGTTGTACGGTGTGCGTTGGACAAAAACATTTGTTATCTGGTTTTCAGTTCGAGTTGGTGGCCTCTATTCGTACTATTGGGGCACGTGCAATTGGAATTGTGAGAAGTGCAAATGGCGGAAGACTATGGGCTGTCCCTACACTTTTCGACATGCACCTACAACTTTTGGAGAACTCAAATGAAGCACAAACTCGGTTGGATACGCGATCCACACGACGAGCGCGATTACCAGTTCAAATCTGGCCTGCTCGACAGGCTGATGGCCAAAGATCACAGCGATCTATCGCATCTCGTTTCGATCTACGATCAATTGGTTATCGGGTCTTGCACTGCACAAGCCCTTGCCCAAGCCGTTCGTATGTGCCGCTTGATCAATGGCAAAGAGCCCTTTGATCCTTCGAGACTATTCATCTATTTTGCTGAGCGCGAGCTTGAAGGCACAATCAACGAAGATGCCGGTGCAATCATTCGTGATGGTTGCAAAGTTCTCGCGAAACTTGGTGCTCCACATGAGAGCCTCTGGCCCTATGATGTGAGCAAATTCCGTGAACGGCCCAGCAAGACTGCCTACGATGATGCTATGGATCAACAGGTGATCCGGTACTATCGTCTCCCGCAGGCGCTGTTGAGTATGCGAGCGTGCTTGAGCACTGGCTACCCGTTCGTCTTCGGTTTCAAGGTGTACGAGAATTTTGAAACCATTGGGGCTGACGGGATCATGCCTACTCCGCACGGTGAATGTCTTGGCGGTCATGCGGTCATCGCAGTCGGGCACGATGATAAGACAAAGCGGATCAAAGTGGCGAACTCGTGGGGCACCACATTTGGCGACAAGGGTTTCTTCTACATGCCCTATTCGGTTACCGTCTCGCCCCGACTCTGCAACGACTTCTGGACTATTCGAGAGGTGGAATGATGAAAAAGCTCCTGATCCTCGCTTGCGTAAGTGCTTTGATCTTGTTGACTGGTTGCAAATCCTTCTTTGAAACCACGAAGGACAAAGGGATCAATGCCAATTCCAATGGGTTTGGCATTGATTTCAGTACGGGCGTTAGTTCCACGAACGCTACTCCGATGCCCCGGTTCTTCATCGGCTGGTTGACGGTTGTGTATCAATCATTGCCGGAGGTTGGCGGAAACAATCGTCGGGTCTATTATAAGACCCAAAGCGGTTCATGGCTCTATCCGCAAACCGTCAAGAACGTGACCGTGTCTTCCATTGAAGTTTCTGACAGTCCGCTGGCCGCCAACATCGAAACGGAGTTAGAAAAATGACAGTGATCGAGTCTATCAATGGACGGTTAGAGAGACTCGAAAATGGTTTTGGTGCGTTAACAAAAACAGTCAACGAGTTCATAACCGAAGTTCGATCAACTGCCGCCGCACAGGCGCAAATCTGCATCAACGCCTCCAAACAGCGTGACGAAATGTATAGGAGCCTCTACGGGGATAAGTCACTTGTCTCGCGAGTGGAGACTCTTGAATTGAAAGTCGGGATTCTTTGGTGCTTGATTGGTGCCGCACTGCTAGGTCTCGGTGGACTGATTGGAGCAGGGTGTTATAGAATTTATATGCTCCACGGAGGCTAATCATGGGACTACAGGATCAATCCAAGTCGTTCTTCTTGAAGAAGGTACTTACCGGACTCAACAGAAGCGCCATCCGGAAGTGCAGTAAGTGGGCTGAGAAGTATCGGGTTATGGGGAAACCATATCCTGGCCCCTGGACCTCTGCTCACCACCCTTGGATTGATGCTGTAATGGACTCCGAAGCAGAAATGATCGCGGTGTCCAAGGCCGCCCAGCTGGCATTCACTGAGGCGGCCCTCAACAAAACATTTTACGCGAACGACATACGGGGTGACAGTGTACTCTATATCTTACCGACTGAGGGGGATGCTTCTGATTTTAGCGCTTCTCGTTTTGACCCTGCTCTTGAATTGTCTCCGCATCTGCACGCGCTGTATACGGACGTCAAAAACGTGGGGCACAAGCGGGCAGGTGCGGCGAACCTGTTCGTGCGAGGGTCAAGATCGAAAAGCAAACTGAAAAGTTTGCCGGTTGCCTTTGTTGTCTGTGACGAGCTCGATGAAATGGATCAAGACAACATCGCGTCTGTGATTCAACGTATGGCAGGGCAACCGTCTCACCAATGTTTGAAACTAGCCAATCCTACCATTGAAGGGTATGGCATCAATAAGGATTTTAAGCTTTCTAATCAAAAAGAATTCTTCTTCAAGTGCCCGCACTGTTCGCGCCTTACAAGTCTAATCTTTCCGGACTGTCTGATCATTACGGCCGATGAACCCACCGACCCGAGGATCAGAGACAGTCATTTGATCTGTAAGGAATGCAAAGGTGTTCTTAAGCATGAGGAAAAGATTCTATGGTTGACTGGTGGTATTTGGGTGCCAGCCTTTGTTGATCGTTTGATCGACGGCTACACAATCAGTCAATTGTATTCGTTTACGAAACGTCCTGACGAGATTGCCGCTCAGGCTATTCGTGCGCAATACGATCAAACCGAAGAGCAGGACTTGTACAATAACACGATTGGTACCGTGCACTCCGTTGCTGGTGCTCGTGTTACGGACATGGATTTGGAAGAGTGTTTGAAGCTCTCGACCTTCACCATGGCAGAATCCCGTACCAATGGCCATAGTTTGATTACCATGGGCATTGACGTAGGCAAATGGATACATTATGAGATTGACGAATGGTCAGTGAAAGTTGGTACCGGCCCTGACCTCAATTCATCCGCTACGCCACGTGTTCTTAAGGTTGGTAAGGTCACGGAGTTTGAACAACTTTACACCATTATTGCACAATTGCGGCCCAATTTCATTGTTTGTGACGCAAATCCGGAACGCCGTAAGGCACTGGAATTTTGCCGATCGCTCCCCAATTGTCGGTTATGCATCTACGGCAATGCTGTTAGTGGCAAGGAAACCGAAGATACGGATGGCAATGATCTATTGGTCAAGGTTGATCGCACGGCATGGTTGGATTTGAGTCTTGGACGTTTCCGGTCGAAACGCATTTTGATCCCGCGGGACATTCCGGAAGAATACAAGAAACACATCAAGGCACTAGTCCGCGTTCCTAAGAAAACCAAAGATTCCACGAATCCAAACATCGTCGAGTATATCAATACTGACGACGATCACTTCGGGCACACTCGCAACTATTGTGAGATCGCCCTCAAACTTGCATTAGGAGCCGGCTCGCATGAAAATCTCTGAGCTTAGAAATCCTGAATATCTCACAATGTCCCCTTATTGGGAAACGTATCGCGATGTGTTTGCGGGTGGCAAGCCGTTCATTCGGAAGTACCTGCAGAAGTATTCAGCATTGGAAACGGATGCTGATTTCCAGTTGCGCCGGGAAATGTCTTATTGCCCTGCCCACGCGAAGGCTGCTGTTGTTGAGATCAAAAACGCGATCTTCCAACGGATGAATGACATTACCCGCAATGGTGGGAGTCTTTCCTACCATAAGGCGGTTGATGGCGAGGATGGTGGCGTTGACCTGCAGGGTCACAATATGAACCAGTTCCTCGGTTCGATTGTGCTTCCTGAGCTTCTGGTGTTGGGCAAGGTTGGCATCTATGTCGACCGAGATCAATTGCCCGAAGGTGCTTCTGTTGCCGATGAAGCCGCTGTTACCCCGTACCTGTATGTCTACCCCGCTGAGGATATCTTGGCATGGAGATATGACAAGAAGCATATCTTGAGTGATGTGCTCTTGCAAGAGACGGTGCCGCAGGAAGACCTCGAGACGCACCTGTATGTAGCACGTAAGGTGCAGTACCGCCTGATCAATCTGCATGAAGACGGTGTGCAGGTTCGAGTGATTGGTGATGATGGGGTGATCATCAAGGACACGACACTTGATCTGAAACGTATCCCCTTTATCATTGGTGAGTTGAGTCATTCCTTGTTGGAGGACGTTGCTTCCTACCAAATCTCGATGCTTAATATCGCCTCCAGCGATGTTCACTTCATCTGTACTGCCAACTTCCCGTTCTATACCGAACAGTATGACCAACAGACTGAGGCCGCAACCCGTTTCGCCCAAGGGGTAATTGGTACTACTTTGAGTGCTGAGGAGCGTGCCAAGCTTGAAACGGATGCCAAGAAATCCATCGAGGTTGGTACGGTACACGGTCGGCGTTATCCGAAGAATATGGATCGCCCGAACTTCATTGCTCCGCCTTCGGAACCGTTGAAGATTTCGATTGAGAAACAGCAACAGATGAAGGACGAGATTCGTCAACTGGTTCAGTTGGCCCTCTCGACCATCGGATCAAAAACTCAAAGTGCTGATTCCAAGAAATTGGATCAGACGGGGTTGGAGAACGGGCTGGCCTGTGTCGGTCTGGAGCTTTCTCACATTGAACAAGAGATCGCCAAGATTTGGGCGATGTACGAAGGTACTGATACCTGCGCCAAGATCACATACCCTGAGACTTACAGCTTGAATCTGGACACGGATGCTCGTTGCACGTCTCTGTATGAAGAACTGAATCGCACGACTTCGGTGACTTTGCAGAGGATGTTGGCCTACCGCATCGCCTGCCTGCGTGTCGGTAACAGTGCCACGGCTGATGAACTCCGCAAGATTGAACAAGAGATCAACGCAGCGAGTGTCCTGGCTTGCGATCCTGACACCATTCGGACGGTTGTTGAACTTGGCCTCTTGAGCAATGAAACCGCCTCGAAGAGCCGTGGGTATCCTGCGGACGAAACGGTTAAGGCTGAGGATGATCATGCTCGACGCGTTGCGCGTATCGCAACAGCCCAGCAGGAGGCAACCGAAGCCGCCCGCGGTAATCCTGATGCCGCGAGTTCGACCAAAACGGATGCTGAGAAAGCGGGTTCACAGGGCGCTGAAATGAATGATACTGGGAGCCGGAAGACACGCGGAGGTGGCAAATGACCGCGTATCTTACAATTGAGGAAGCTCAAGAGTATTTTGATACCGTCATGAATTCCCAACCCTGGGACCTGGCGGATAATACCTTGAGATCAAAAGCCTTGCTTTGTGCTTCGCGTGCTATCGACAATCTTGCATTCACTGGTTACAAAACATCATCCACTCAAGAACATGAATTCCCTCGGAACGGCCTCACCACAATTCCCCAAGACATTCTCAATGCCTGTTGTGACATTGCTAACGCTTTCCTTGATGGGTACGATCCCGAGAAAGACTTCCGAAGCTTGCGAGTCGTTTCACAAGCCTTCGGGCAAACGCGGTTGACCTACAACGCTGACGCAAGGGTTCATCTCGCTGCCGGTATCCCCACTATGACCGCTTGGAGATACCTGCAACCTTATTTGCGGGATGATCAGTCCGTCCACGTATGCAGGGTGTAAACAAAGGAGCAGAAATTATGAAAACTCACATGATTTGGAGCCGCTATGGGCTCGTCCGGTTCGATGGTGAATCGAAGACATTCACTCAGGATGAAGTTAATCAGATCCTCGCGAAAGAGCGGGGTGAAACCGAGAAGAAGTTCAAGGGCCTGAGTGACGAAATTGATCTTCTCAAGTCCAAAACGACCATGACGGCCAAGGAGAAAGCGGAACTCGAACAGCGTCTTGAGGCAACTCGGACGGCTGGCCTGAGCGATCTCGAGAAGGCCCGGCATGATCTTGAGACGTATCGCAAGGAAAGCGAGAAGAGTCTCTCGGAAACGAAGAAGGTGGCGGAAGACTACCGCACCCGTTACGAGACCTCTACCATTGTTCGTGCTATCTCGGATGCTGCCTCGGAACACGGTGCTTACGCTCCGGAGCAACTCGTGGCCTTATTGCAGCAAAACACTCGACTTGTCGAGGTTCTGGGCGAGGACCAGAAGCCTACCGGCGAACTGAATCCTGTTTCCAAGCTCGAAGATGTGGATGCCAAGGGCAAACGCATCATTCTGGAGCTGTCGCCCAAGGACATCGTCAAGCGCATGAAGGAAATCCCGCGTTATCAGAATCTGTTCAAGGGCACCGGAAAGGGTGGCCTTGGCGACGGGAAAGACTCCACGCGCGGTGGCGGTGCCACGGATATGGCCACCCTGGCCAAAGACCCCGAAGCCTATCGCAAAGCCCGCAAAGAAGGTCGTATTTAACCACTGAAAGGTACGTATGAAGACTCTTTTCTCTCGATTCTCGCTCGTTCGCCACGACAATGACAACGAGTGCATGATCCCGGAACGGTGGGCGCAGGAAGCGCTCATGCAGTTGGAAGCCAACCTGGTCCTCGGCAATCTCGTGTATCGCGACTTCGAGAATGCCCTGGCCCAGCAGGGTGACACGGTCAACGCCCACCGGCCGCAGACCTTCACCATGAAGCGCAAGAAGGACAATGCCGCGGTTACCACGCAGGACGCCAAGGTGGACAACGTCCCCGTCCGCTTGGATCAGCTGGGCCACGTGTCCTTCCTGCTGGGTGATCGTGAGCGGTCGCTGGCCTTCAAGGATTTGATCGCACTGCACCTGACCCCGGCGGTTTCCGCCATCGCTCAGGGCATCGAGCAGGTTCTGCAGGCGCAGAAGTACTCCTTCCTCGCCCGCTCCGTCGGCAAGATCGGCACCAAGCCCGACCGCACCACGATCATCGCTGCCCAGACCATGGCGAATGACCTGCTGTGGCCGGCCGATGGCCGGTTCGGTATCGTCACCGCTGGTCAGGATGGCGCGTTGAAAGAGATCACCGACTTCAACAACGCCAACAAGATCGGCGATGATGGCAGTGCGGTTCGCGAAGGCTCGCTGGGCCGCCTGTTCGGCACCAACTGGCTGATGTCGCAGAACAACATCGTGGTGCCCGAGGGCAACTCGACCACCACCGGCGCGGTTGATAACTCCGCTGGCTATGCCATTGGTGCCACTTCCATGACCGTTGACGGGTTCAGCGGCGACATCGCCATCGGTTCGTGGTTCACGGTCGCCGGTGAGGGTGCCCCGCACCGCGTCACCAACCGCACCTTCGGGACGGATGGCACCACCTCGCTGACCTTTACCCCGGCCCTGCGGTACGCCGTGGCGAATGATGCTGTGATCACCGTGGTCGACCCCGGTGCGATCAACTACAGCGCTGGCTACCTGGCCGCCGATCGCGCCATGGATGATCTGGTGATCGATGGCTTCACCGTTGCGCCCAAGGTTGGCCAGTTGCTGACCTTCGGTGCCGGTTCCACGCCGTATGCCGTGTTCGGCGGGAACGCCCCGTCCACCACGCTCATGTCGCTTGATCGGCCGATCGAGTCCGATTTGGCGAATGGCGATGCCGTGAACCTCGGCCCTGCCGGTTCCTACGGCTTCTGCATGCACCGCAACGCCATCGCCCTGGTGACCCGTCCCCTGCTTCCGCCCCCGGCCAACTCTGGCGCGTCGAGCTTCGTGGCGACCTACAATGGGCTGTCCCTGCGCGTGACGATCAGCTATGACTCCAACTACCAGAAGGTCCGCGTCACCGTGGACATTCTGTACGGCGTCAAGGTGCTGGATTCGCGCCTCGGCTTCCTGTTCCTGTCCTAACATCAACGAGGCGGCCCTCCTTCGGGAGGGCCGCCTTTAACGCTAAGAGACTGCCATGCTGAAAGACATTCTTTACAATCTCAAGCAGGAGTATGGCCGATTCTGTGCTTTGTACCGTACTACGAGTGTTACCCCAAACTTCTCAACCGGGCGGGTAATCACTTCCTATCAAGTCGTGATGATTGATCGGGCGATCGTTCTGCCGGTCAATATTGCACGCAAATTTTCTGTGAACGCTTTGTTTGGTGTGGACAAAGTGGAATTCCCCATGGGTGGGATGTATGATATTTTGGATCGGGTGCTCATTTTGGACGGCCCCTCCGCTGAATATGGGCAGGATGATTACGCGATTATTGACCGCATGAAGTATCAGATTCAGAAGCTCGATTCTGACAATATGTACTATCTCAAGGCTCTGCGCGGGACCTCACCCTATACCCAGACCGTGCAGAATCTTCTGAAAAATGGGCAAGTGATCTCAGATCGAGTTCTGATTGCTCTTGACGAGTACGTGCGTACTCTTTCCAATGCTGATCTGATGGCGGGGTACCATACGTTGATCTGTGGGCAAGACCCAAAGTTCGATCTACTTGGAGTTGGAACGTTGACCACGAGTGCAACGTATCGTGAAGTGGGCTTAAAGGGTGGGATTCTTCTCCCTACCGTGACCATTACGGCTCCTGCGCAAGACCTGACTGACTTTGGCGTCAACTTCCATTGTTACGGAGACTGCACCTTAACAAGTAGCGAACTCGTTGTAGGCCCTCACCAGTTGGAATTTGGTACCTATACGTGGACACCAACTATTGATCTTGTGGGTTCAATCTTTGTTACCTCTTATGCAGGTGTCTTGAGTATTTATAAGAATGGCGTGTTGGTACATACGGCCGACGTTTCAACGATCACTGGATCAAATGGTGCAAGCTACGTTTTTACTGGCAATGGGTATCTCAGAGCAGTGTATATTGGCAAAGCAGTGGCGTCCATACACACAGCTATCAAGGCTTTCAATCGGAGGCTAGGGCGCGATGTTGATTGATCCATCATATCGTCTTTGGACGAAAAAATCTGTAGCGAACCATTTCAGTTCGCTATTAGCCGGCATCTATTTGGAGGGTTTGCATCATTGGCAACAGGGTGCCACTGGTTACGAACTCCGCATGAATGGCCCAACAATCAAAGAGGTTGAGGGTATTGTCTCCGTAGACATTAATGTCTTGGTTCGTGCGGCCCTTACGGATGATTTGTTCCTTGCGGACAAAATGATCCAGACTGTCATGACTGCATTCAACGATGCAATCCCACTCTACAAGTATGACGGAGTGGAAACCGGCCCGTTCACCTGTCTGCTCCGTAAGTCTGATCTTTTGATCCGGCACATCCCGTTGATCGAGAATAATGTGGATGTGGCCCAGGCTTACGTGCAGGCGCATTATGAAGCGGACACAACCCAATCCGTGATTGTTCATGAAACAGAATTGGGTCAGAATTATTTCCTCTTGCATGACACTGTGACGCACGAAGTCCGCAAGTTCTGGCTTGAGAATGGTGCGTTGACCTCAGAGGCTCTATGATAAGTTTGTCCGGAGCAATATTCTAATTAACCGGATCACTATTTGATCCAACCAACGGAGATTCAAATGGCTCAGATCGATCTCAAGTATGCAACCGTGAAAATCGGTAGCATCGAACTCGTGATGGGCGAGGGCAACCTCACCTATTCCGAGAAGCGCAACATGGAGTACAAGCTCGACCGCGGCAAGCTCGACGATGTGCGGAAGGGCGACGAAGTTCCCATGGACGTCAAGTTTGACGGCAAGTGGGAATACATCATGGGTTCCGCCAATGCGTTCCGCGACATCCGGAGCGAGAGTGGTGCAAGTTCCGATTCCGATACCTGCCGCCCCCGCGCGGTGGATATCGAGATCACCTTCGCCCCGCCCTGCACCGGAACCTATACCAAGGTCACTCTCCCCGACTTCCGCTGGGAGTCGATGGATTGGGATCTCAAGGCTGGTACCGTGTCCTGCTCGGGTAAGTGCAATGCCGAACAGGCGATCTTTGGGTAAGCAAACAAAGGTGGAGGGTGGGCAACCACCCTCCCTTTTTCACTAAGGAGACTGTAACATGCGTTTCAATGGACAGCAAGTGCTTCCGCCCCTGGAACACAACGTGGTTATTCCGCGTCCGGATGGTGATTTTGTGTTCAAGATGCGGGTCGTTACGGATTTCGAGGCATTCGATGCCGTGTATCCGATTCCCGAACCACCCTTCATCCAAACCCCGGGACAGGACAAACCCTCCCCGATGCTCACGCACCCGAAGTATATCGAAGCCGTGGAGAAGCGCGGTCGGGCGCGTCTGGACTGGTTGATCCTGCAATCCTTGTCTGCCACGCCGGAACTGGCCTGGGACAATGTGAAGATGGACGACCCTTCGACCTTCCATCTGTATGGTGAGGAATTGAAGAGCGCCGGTTTCACCGCTCCCCAAGTCAATCGGATCATTGCCGGCGTCTTTGAAGTCAACGGCATGGATCAAGACAAGATCGAACAGGCGCAAAAGCGTTTTTTAGCTGGTCAGGCCAAGCAGTAAAGAGTGCCAAATTACCGCAAGGCCGGACAGAAGCATACGCCATCTGGCGCGCTTGTGAACGTTTCGGGATACTCCCTCCCGATGTGAAAGCAGATTGGTACGAGAACGATCCATGGATGCAGAGTTGCCTTGTAGGCTATTCGCAGATTAGGTGTTACGAAGAAGCAGAAAGGGCCTGCCCACTGTGAAAGCGTCATTCACCAAATCAAAGTTTTTGAACCCCGCCACTCGCCATGGGAAGCGGCGGGGTCTTCTTACAGAAAGCATGATGCGCAATGTGCAGATTGCTTGGTATCACTGTATCGAAGCATTTTTAGCGGGGGCGAATGAAGGATTTGAAGATCATATCGACACTGGTATGAGTAAAGCAAGTCTTCGCCCCCTAGCCAAAGCTGTCGAAGATGTGTTAGGGCCGACACCCATCACACAAGAATTTTTCAATTTCGCACCGTACATTGAATCCCGCCCTACTTGGAGAGACGAAGGCGGGAAGCTGCATAGAACTCCAGTTAAAGATCGTGCCTTAGGTGAGAAAATTGGTGGCACAGGCTGGAATATTTATGTGGGTAAAGGTGGTAAATGCACCTTCGAGTATGAGTCTCACATTTACCAGTGGTTGATGCTAGAGGGTCGTATACCCCCAGGTAAAAGGGACAAGCAACAGTTCCAATGGTGGCCGATGACCACTGGCCATTTGCGGTTCGAGGGTGCCGCACAGAATTTGATCAAGGGTACAATCCCAAGTCTCGTAAAAGCGAAAATCCGGGCAAGTCTTGGGTTTGGTGAAAATACGGATCTCATTCAGGAATACGTCCCGTTTTAAGGAGTTCCGATGAATACAAGCGACAGCTATTCGTTAGACATGTCTCAGGCCGTTAAGGCCATGCAAGATTTTGAAGCCCGTTTGGCCAATACTACCAAACAGCTTGGCCAGTTTCAAGATGTCTTTGCGGCCATGTCCAAACTGGAAGATGCGCCTCTCAAGAAACTTACGACTGCCTACAACGAACATGGCGTGGCTGTTGGGCACGTGATCAAAGTTACCGAAGACGGTACCAAGGTTATTGAGCGTTCGATCAAAGTCAATCTGAGTAAGGTTGAGTCTGAACGGAAAGCCAGAGAAGCCCTTGATGCAACCGAAGCGGCAGAACGGAAACGGATTCAGACTTCTAAGGAAATGGTTGCCTCGTTGCGGGCTACCAACGATTCCAAACTTACAAATGCTGGCCTTACAAGGGGCTGGTTGAGCGACAAGGATGTTGCTGGCCTCGACAAAGGCATTTACAAGATCGCGGAGTTTGCCTCACAGAGTGGAATGTCGGCCAAAGAGTTCAATACGTTTGTCCGACAGGTCGAGGCTGGAACCGCCAAGATTGATACGGCTACTAAGGCTTACCTTCAAAGTGAACTCGTTAGCCTGAACCAGATCACCCGCGCTCGTATTGAGTCTGTGACCGCATTGCAGAAACAACAGGCGGCCCTTGATGCAACCGAAGCGGCAGAACGGAAACGGATTCAGACTTCTAAGGAAATGGTC
>Ga0116171_10004237_pt1 | contig 12942 bp, 5 predicted proteins | sample AD_JPNHW2_MetaG_FD_89798 | JGI IMG/M metagenome (GOLD analysis project Ga0116171, IMG submission 89798) | Active sludge microbial communities of municipal wastewater-treating anaerobic digesters from Japan - AD_JPNHW2_MetaG | ecosystem: Engineered > Bioreactor > Anaerobic > Digestate | place...
CGAGGAGTTCCTGATCCGTCAAGGCTAGCTTCGCGCGGCAAAAGAAGCCCTTACACCGCAGCTGCGAGACCAGCATTCCTCGCCGGCGGAGTTTCCCCGCACGCTTATTGGTTGAAAATCTTTCCTTGCTTTTCCTTAGAAATAACACAGATGCTCTTCCCATCATAATAATAGATATTTTTTTCAAATATGACAGGACAGAAGACTTGATTACTAGATTTCCATCTTACAATATCTCCAACACTCTTCCCAATTATTATTAGGCAATCTTTTTCACTTTGAACAAGTATAGTTCCATCATCAAATCTTCCAATGATAGACGACATATTCCCACCAAATTTTACATTTGCTTCCACTCCATCCTTGTCAATCAAAAACAAACCCTTTGTTTTCTCAATTAAGTAGCCTCCTCCGTCAAGACCGGCACAAGCTATTATATAATCAGATTCATTTAAACTATTGATTAAATCTCCATTTAAATCATACAATTGATTTCCAATAGACAAAAATACACCTTTAACAAAAAAGGCTTCACGAAGCACGTCTTCTATTTTTTTAAATCTCTTACTCAGTAAATTTCTCCCAAAATGAATTTTTTCGTCTTCTTTGTAAATTGGGAATCCACAAAACTCCACTCTATTTCCAATCTCTCCAATATGCCCTTCTTTGAATAGGTATGAATGATCGTACCCATATATCAATTTAGTTTCGCCAAGCATTGACAGATTCTTTACATTATATTCGTCACCTTCGCCAAGCTCTGCCAGACTGATCTTTTTAATCATATCTAGGTCATGAGAGTAAACATCGATACAATTATTAGAAATAATAAATATATTCTCGTTCCACTCCCACATAACCCTGTGGTGCCCGCCATGCAGACTTAGCTTTTTCTCTTTATCACATGGGGAAAGTTTAACCAAATAATATTCAAGATTCCTATAAACGACACTGTATACAGAATCTTTTCCAGGCATTATGTATAAAACATCACCATTCACATCAATTGTCTCACGCAAAGGAATTGCACTATGCAAAAAGATAAATGCAAGGAGAATGTTAATCATTTTTTATTCTTCGAGATTCCGAAATGCACCAGTTTTCCCAAATTATGTGGTCTCTTGCCCGGTTCCCCGAATACAACAACATATGTGTCCATCCCATCCGGATCAAACAGGGTGATCGGGTTGTTGCTGCAGTACGAATACAGGTTCCACGACTGTGGATCGGCGATGGCCTTGTCCTTGTTGCGCACCGGATCCACCGACAGGAACCGGTAACGCAGGTGGTCGTAGTAGCGCGCGCCGAAGTAGTCGAGCTCTCCGCTCTTCTCCCGCTCCTTGCCGGAAAACTTCGCCCTGGGGTCATAGGTGTTCACCCACACCTTCTGGATGCCGCCATACGGGTCGTGCATCGCGCTGTAGACCACCGTGCCGGCGGTATCGGTGACCAGGCGGCTGGAACGGATCGGATCGGAGGTGTAATAGTACTTCTGACCGGTCTGCGGCAGGTATTCCGCCGCCAGGCGGTCACCCAGGTAGACGTACTCGCGGGCGCAGGCGCCGGTGGTGTCGTACTCGGCCATCAATTTGCCGTCGTGTGACCACAGGTACCAGGTGGTGTCCAGCCCCCCGGCGCAGCCCCGCAGCGCACGAAGGAAAATTTACAAAAAGTCAAAGACCGTCCCAAGTCTCCCGAAGGCCCGAATACCTTCATTTCAAGCTTTTAATATATTCTAGAATCTCGCGTTTGAAACTTGACTCTTCTAGCTTGCTCAATCCTTCCTGGAACTCATTCCAACTACCCCCATAGATCATATTAATAATTGCCTTCCAGTTAGTATTCCTCCAAACAGAAAGAAAATTTTTACTATTACTCTTGAACTGCGATGTGTACCAATCTACAAGCTCTCCACAATAGGATGAATTCTTGCATTTCAGAATGAGACATGAAATCATTGAAATATTTTTTTGACTTGCTTCTTTAAAATTCTTCCTCAAAAAAATTGACATCACGCTTTCTTTATTCTTCTCCAAGGAAAAGTAATCATAGACAGAGATGTATTCAAAGATATCTTGAATGCCATCAATTCTACCACAATACTTATTTGGATTATCTAGAAACAAAATTACAAATTTCAAATTTTTTTCAGAATGAGATAATAGAAACTCACCTCCTTCCTTTGTTTTTTTAATCTCAATTACTTCTTTTTCTACACATAAACTTCCAGAACAGATCAATTTGGAGCAAATTAACACCAAAAAAATAACCGCCAATTTTAAATATCTCATTCTAATCTCCTGATAGATCAATTAGCATTGTCTTTAACAGTAATTGAGGTTAGAGGATCATGCACTTGAAATCTTGAGGCAATAGCGCCCATTGCATCTTCTGTTGTCCTAATACAACCAAATGTTGCATGTCTCCAGCCAATTCTCCCTGCTCCATCTGAATCACCGAGTCTTCCTGCATGAACACCAAGGTCAATTTGCCCATTGACTAAAAACCCATAAAACCCAGAAGAACTTATATCAGCGCTGGCTGAGGCGTTCGGATGCGGAGTAAAGTGATGGAAGTTAAAGGTACCATTGGGGAATTGATCATGCCCTGATGATGCGTTGTTTGAGGCGTTGTATGTGCCAATCAAATTGCCATGATTATCAAACAGCGAAAGAGTCTGCGTTGACCTTACAAATGTTAGCGAGCTGTTCCCATTTGGATCGAAAAAGGTCAATGGGCTGTTGCGGTTAAACGAATACAGGTTCCAAAGTTGGGGGTTGAACAGACTGTTGTTTTTCCCGTAGAGATCATGGTTTTCAGCCCTTCCCACTTTATCTTCTTTTTCTCCAGAGTTCTCACTGGACAAGTTTTTTACCTTAGCTCGGTTCATCACCGGATCCACCGACAGGAACCGGTAGCGCAGGTGGTCGTAGTAGCGCGCGCCGAAATAGTCGAACTCTCCGCTCTTCTCCCGCTCCTTGCCGGAGAACTTCGCCCTGGGGTCGTAGGTGTTCACCCACACCTTCTGGATGCCGCCATACGGATCGTACAGCGCGCTGTAGACCACCGCGCCGGCGGCATCGGTGACCAGGCGGCTGGAACGGATCGGATCGGAGGTGTAATAGTACTTCTGACCGGTCTGCGGCAGGTATTCCGCCGCCAGGCGGTCACCCAGGTAGACGTACTCGCGGGCGCAGGCCCCGGTGGTGTCGCACTCGGCCATCAGTTTGCCGTCGTAGGACCACAGGTACCAGGTGGTCACGATTCCCCCCGCGCTGCCTTTGGGGGGCGTCGCTTGCGGCTCAACATAGGCCGCTCGCCCGGAATAGCCCGCGGAGCTGACGCCAGCCACTCCTTCGTCCGAAGGAGCCTCGCCCTCCAACGGCGTCCCCCCACCGCTCCTCGCCGCCTGGCCCAGGTCATACAGCATCCCGTCGTCTCCGGTCGTGCCGTCGCCCTGCGGCAGCACCCGCACCGTCACCTCGCGGCGGAACTCTCTTCCGTCCGCTTCGCGGCGCACGAACACCAGCGGGTACTCGCCCAGGAAACCAGGGCCGGGGATCCAGCAGAACCTGCCGCTGCGACGGTCCAGGCTGCCGCCGATCGGCAGCTCGCGCAGCTCGTCGCCTACCTTCAGGTAGCCTCTGCATGCCCGCATGTCCATCGTTTCCGACCGCCCGCCCAAGGTATACGACGCGGGCGAATTATTTGCAACAAAGGGGACCAATTCCAGCCGGTCCAAGCCACGCAAGGTGATCGTCAAGGGGTCACCAAGGCCTGCCGGCATTTCCACGAATTCTCCCTGTGGATCCAACCCACAGCGGTAGGCCAAGCCACCATCCGCTTCTGGGACCACTGCCACCAATGCGGTCGAGGAGTATGAGCCCATGGAGGTGCCTCGCGAAGCATCATCCGATCCGACCGAAGCGGAGGTCAAACCACTTGCCGCCCCCTCGTTCAGCACTTGGAAATAGCGGCTGCCGATGCCGCTGATTCTCCCCAGGCTGTCCTCGACGCTCCAGGCGATGGTGTGGATTGCGTTGGTAAACGTGGTCGTATCGAGATAAAAATAACCGACGGCGCCATTGGAATTTGCATACCCGGGGAAGAGGGTGGCGATGTCGCTGCGGTACTGGTTGTAGACCGGATGGCCCAGCGGCGCGCCGTCGACCCAGACGTTGATGGTCGAGCCGTCGGTAGGGATGATGCCAGGCTGGGGAGTCAACGCCCAGCCGAAGTTGACGTAGGAAGCGCCGGAGACGGTGCCTCCCTGCGCCGGGGTGTCGATGGCACCGAACGGCAGGTTGGCCGTGGCGTTATTGCAAGTGATCCTTCTGGCGCCGAGTGTCACCGTGTGGCCTTCACGATCGGTGACATAGGCATGGAGAGTAAACGTACCATTCCCTTGATTGGGCAAAAAATTCGTCAACATCATGTATCCCCAGCCCGCCCTTGAGCTCAAAGGCAGATTGGGATAGAGCTGTTCCACATCGGGGCGGGCGCCATCGGAGAACACCGCATCACCGATGAAGACTTTCCCATTACTACCGGCAGTCTCACCGGTCACCGGGTCACGGTATATCTTCACGGCCACGACTTCCATATCGTCCAGGGCCCAGCCAGTCACGCCAATAGAGCCAGTCACGCCGGTAGTCCCATTGGCGGGAGTATCGAAAGAGCCGAACGGTGCTGCGCCGCTACCGGCGGCGACAACGGTCAGCTGAACCTGGACGTACTGCGGCGCCACCGCCGAGTTGCTCGTATCCGCTATCGCGACAACCCCCTGATAGACACCCTCCACCAGGCTGCCCGCATTGAGAGAGACCGACACTTGACCCGTTTGGGTGCCGGATTGGGGAGTACAGGCAAGCCAGGAAACCGACGGCGTCGTCTGCCAGACCAGGGTGCCCGCCCCGGCATTGCTGATCTTGATGATCTGGGCACCTGTGGCGGTACCATTGCCCGCCTGCTTGCAAAAGTAGAGCTGTCGATGGTTAACGGCGATCTCGGGGATGGTCGGGGTGGACACGATGGAGAATACGGCGTCACTGACGTCGACCGGAGTACCGGAAACATCGCTCACCCGCACCAGACAGTTGGTGGAAAGGGTAGCGGTAGCCGGGACGACCCATGAGTACAAGCCGGAATTGGCAGTCGAGGCAGTGATAACGGTGTAGTTACCTCCTCCATCCGATGAAAACTCGATCTTCACATTACTGATCGAGCCGGTCGTCCCCCAACTGATGGTATAGGCGTGCCCCGCCACCAACTGTTCCCCGCCGTTGGGAGACGTGAGGGTGATGGAGGGTACGTAACGAATGGCTCTGAGGCGATTGCCTCGCTCATCATAGAGGAATGCGGCGACCGTCTCATTGCTTGTCTCGTTCTTCAACGCGGCAAGCCGGTTGCGCTCATCCCAAGTTGCCCTGAACTCACCCAGAGCGATCTGGTTGCCCCGATCGTCGTAAGATAGTCCGTTGATCCGGTTCGCGCTGGTGTAGGCCGATGAAAATGTGGTTGTAGTCCCGGTCTTGGCGGTGAGCAGGTTGCCATAATTGTCGTAGGTGTAAGTATAGCTTCCGGCTCCCCCATACACTCCCTTAAGCAATCGATTACGGGTGTCGTAGGTGAAACTGGCATTGGCGACGGGAGTGGTGTCGGTGACGGACTCCACGTTTCCCACATTATCGTATCCGTAGGTAGCGGCGTAGAGGGTAGTGCCATTCTTCTTCAGGTTCATCACGCTGGGCCGACCGCAATCGTCAAACAGGTTGCCCCAAGTCGTTCCATTGGCCTGAGTCATGGCGGTCGGCTGCTTGCTGTGCCCGTAAGCAATGCTGCTGAGCAGGCTGGAGTTGTTGAAGGTGACGGCAGTCGGGGCGTTCAGCCCGCCATTGGTGTATACGGCGGTACGGCCGCTGGGGAAGGTGATCCTGGCCAGGTTGCCGTTGTCATCGTAGGCATAGGCCAAGGTTTTCGCACTCAGATCACTGGTGGCCGTCGTTTCGCTGGTGACGTTGCCCAATACGTCGTAAGTGATGCCACTTCGGCTCCAGCCGAGTGCCCCGGACACCCCGGACAACCGCCCCCGGTTGTCGTAAGCAAATGTCACCGCTTCGTTTCCGTCATTTTCCTTGGTCAGTTGGTTACTGGAATTGTAGGTATAAGTTGTAGTCACGCCACCCCAAGTTTTCTGATACAGGTTGTTGGCATCGGAATAGGAATACGATATGGTGCCCGTTTCCGGGTGAACCTCACGGATCAAGCCATCCATCCCGTTATAGACGAAAGTCTGTGTGCGCCCCCCGTTGTTGAGGTTGGCAGTCAACAATCGGCCAACCCCGTCATAAGTATAATTGGTGACCATGGTCCCTGGGTCGGTCACTTTGGTGGGACTTTCCGGAAACCAGGCATAATCAAAATAACTGACCCTGCCCTCCGGATCGGTCACCGTCTTTCGGTCCCCAGATAGACCATAGGTGGTCGTCTTGCCGGAGGCATCGGTCATCGAAGTAATATCTCCGGCTGCGTTGGGAACATAAGCGTTGCCCTGGCTACTGCTCGTGCCACCATTGCTCTCGAAAGTCAACCGACCGGCTGGATCCAGGGTACGCCGATGATACAGGGTGACACCGCTGCCGGTTTCAGTCCAGCCCAAGTCGCGCCCCAGGCCATCCCAGTACTTCTTGACGATATTGCCGCCACGGGTGATGGTGACCATGTTCGTATCCCAGGAAGCCGAAACATCGGCAAACGGCGACGGCATGTTGATGGCGGTGATGCGCCCCAGTCCATCGTATGAAAAGCTCATGGTGCCGCCATGCTGGTTTGTTTCGGAAAGTATGGAACTGTCGTATTGGGAAATGGTGCGGGAAAATTCTGTGTAGTCAGGTCGCTCCAGCTTGCTGAGGGTCCCATAAGAGTAGGTATACGTTTCGGAGCCCGCACTCCCGGGCAGATTGACACCGATGGTGATGGTGGTGGGGTATGCCGGCGACTCGGCATAGCTGTAATCCCAGGTGAGGTAGTTGTTGCCCTCCCGCCAGCGTTCCACCTTGTCCAACGCTCCATTGCTCAGGTAGGTGGTCTTGGTATCTCTCAAGGTGCTGCTCGCGTTCGTGTTGGTAATCCACTCCCGGTTTACCCTATCCAACATGTAGCGGTTGGCAAAGTCGCCATTACTCTCGAAGGCATAGGTCAGGTTTTTGACCTGGATGCCAGCCAAGGTAATCTGGGTCGGCAACCCCGCCCGAGTCGTAGCAGTGCGGCCATAGGCGTACGTCTCCGTGGTATCCGCATCTCCGGCCTTCGAGCGGACGATGCTGGCAATCAGTGGCGCCTTGATGGGACCGAAATTCGTGTTGAAAATCCACCAATCTTCGTTCGCAATCTTCTCTGGAACCCAAGTGTACGTTTCGCTGGAAACGGGGGAAGCGATCGTTGGATAGGCTTTTTTATCGAGCAGACCAATCTTCCAGCCGTCGTTGTAGTAACTCATTCCGCTCCCGACAATCAGATAGCTCACTTCCATGTCATTGTTACCGGGACCATCCACCTGAACGGTGCGGTGAGTATCGTCCAGGTAGGATGGATAAACGTAGCTCCAGCTGTATTTTGTGCCGCCTGAACTGAATTGAAGCCTTTTCGAGGCCACGACCCTGGTATAGAGCGCATAGCCTAGAGCATGAAACGTCTGGTCGGCATAAGTGTACTCCATCCTCCCGCCGTAACTAGTGGCGACCACGGTCAACTCCTTTGAAGTCGGGTCGTATTCATAGGTTACAGGATTCAGTTCAGGTGGAGTGAAGCCGACGAGTTTATAGCATCCATAGTTGCCATTGAATGTTTGCTCCACATTGTAGCTATAACGCGTGACACTTCCGGAGGATCCGAATATCCAGATAGTTTGCAGCCGACCATTCCCAATATATTCAAATGTCACCGTTCGATTCAGGCTATCGGTGATGGAGGTGATGCGGGATGAGGAGGTGGATGCGTAATTTACCTTGATCTCATGGCCGTAGGTATCGACGATACGAGACACCAAACGGACGATTTCCGAGGAAGAACCATTCGAATATCCCCCAGACTGCGCAAACTCCCAGCGGGTACCGTTCTTGAAGTAGAGGATCGGATAACTTCCGGTCATTACCAACTTTGCGAAATCCCGAGTGACGAAGGTGTCGAAGTCGTTTACATTGCGGTATGCGGTCTCCCAGCGGCCATCGGGATATTCGATCATCGGTTTCTCTGAACTGGGTGAATGCAGTCGCCCCATATGCATAGACCAACCATATCCCACGGGGGAGTCTGGCTCTTGTTGGCCTGGGATCACCGTCCACACAATGCGATCGGACACTATTTTTGAGTTGTACACCCGCCAGATGTCGAGGTCGAACCCATTGGGGCCGGGCAGGTGGATGTCGAGGTTGCGCAGGGTCAAGCTACCAGAAAAGAGATCGATGTTCTCCTCCGGCACGGCACCGTGCAGTCCATGCTCGACGTTGATTCCCATTTTGTCGAACAGGTTGTTCTGGGACCACAGGGAAGTACCCACCCAGAAATGACTGAGAACAAAAAAGAAGGCGAAATAGCGGAAGCATTTCATGAAGCACCTCGATCGGCCACGATTTAACGATGGGAGAATACCGTCATGGAAGCCGACATGAACACTAATAGCAAGAACCTTGCCAAGCAGAACCTAAAATGAATCTTCATCGCAATTGACATAAAAATTGCTCAAAACACCAAGATACCAATCGTTTTCGCAATCAAGAGCTGAGACAAGATAGGACTCCCGTCCGAAAGAATCCGACTCCATTCGGAACCGAAACCGAACAATTCGGAGCCGAGGCCGAATGGCTGGAAAAATCAGAGAATCCGGTAGTCGCGCAAAAAATCGAGAAACTTCTTCAATTCCTCATGGGGGATTCCCAAGGAAGGCAGACAATCGACCAGCCTGCTCCCGTCTCCGGCCTGTTCTCGGGCAATGGCGACAACTGCGCGGACCTCTCCCCGAGAGATGTCGCGAGCCAAGAATGGCTTCTTCACAACCGCCCAGAAGTCACCGCCCTGGACCAGTTCCTGCCACAGCCTATCGACACGATCCGCAGTTCCCGAAACCACCAGATCCTCTCGTTGCCAAGTGTCCAGAATGGAAGATATTTCCTTGCCGATTCGCTGATTGGGGAGAAGGACGCCAGCACGCTTCATCACAGCAATCAACTCTCGGACGTTTCCAGGCCAATCGTGATTTTGCAAAACGTTCATAGCCTGAGCAGTGATGGTTTTCCCGTGGAGATATTGCTGAAACGATCTTACAAACTGAGGAATATCCTCCCGTCGCTCACGTAAAGGAGGGATACTAATACTAAATGTATTCAATCGGAAATACAGATCGTCCCGAAAATTACGAGACATTATTTCCTTACGTAGATCGCGATTGGTGGCAACAATCACCCGGACATCGAGCTCTACTTCCTGTTTTGCTCCCAGAGGGAGAAACTTCCTGGTTTCAATAAAACGCAAAAGTTTGGTCTGTGCTGACAAAGGGATCTCGCCGATCTCATCAATCAGCAGAGTCCCACCTTCCGCCTGGCGCAACAGCCCCATTGCCTCCCGGTCAGCGCCGGTAAAAGCCCCTTTTCCATGGCCAAACAGGATGCTCTCAAAAAGTGGTTCCGGAATTGTCGGCGTATGCGCTACGACCATCTGCCCCCGACGGGCTGAGAGTTCATGAAGCCACTCGGCCAGTCGATTTTTCCCACATCCTGTTTCCCCGGTAATCAGGACCGGCTCCCCCTCCATGGCCACTGCCACTGCGCGGTCGCGAACCTGTACGATGCTCGGGCTATCTCCAATGAGAACGGGCTCGCTGGTTCTCAACTGTTCTTTCCAGTCGAAAACTTGGCCAAACATCTCGGCGGTAGCGGTAAAGAACCCCATCTCCTCGTCACAAAACGAAGCTTTCTTGACACTGTCAAAGTACAGCCAGCCATGATTCCCTGCCGGGATTACCGAAGAACACTTTATTTGATGGTATATGGCGGATTCCGTGTTCTGCCCGCCATTGAAGCTAACCAGATCAGCCCCCCCTTTCACCGTTCGTTGAAAGGTCAACGCATCACGGATTGGCTCCCTGCTGAATCCAATCCCTTCTCCCACCATCTCTCCAGATACGAGTCGTCCCTGATGCCATAGTATTCTACCCTGATCATCGAAAATCATGGCCAAGGACACTCCTCTCTTGGCCAATCCCTGCCAGACGTGCTTCCCGACTCCCCGCCACATGGTCAACAGTAAACTCGCCTAATGAAATGCGCTATGTTAGCGGGACATACGGGGCTTGAGTGTAACAAAGAAAAGAGAATACAAGAGCTCCAATCCCTTGGCATGACCCACCAACAATCATCGCGCCAAATACATCTTGTCATTCTCATCGATTCCAGCGGAGTATACTCATGGAATCAGGCAATTGTCAAGAAAGAAAAAATGTCAAGGAATTCAAAAGACTACTTGCGATGGACAGCGTTGAAACTGATTGATGAATACCACTCTAGTTAGAACAGGCCTGTAAATATCGAGCCAGCTTTCTTTCATTTCTTCAGGCCTTTCTCGAAACATAATGGACTGTCGCGACTCCCACTAATCCGAAGATGAAGTCATATGGCGAGGGGGATGTTAATCACTTGTCAGTTCGGGCCATCGTATTTTTAACGAACCCCCCAAAGCGAAACCACGGTCGTTTTTTATTAGGACGCGGGGTCGATGGGGGGGGCAAACTGTAAAAGCCCATTCGCCGTGGCGAACTCCAGCGAGGCGGCGGCCTTGCGCGCCTCCTCCTCGTTCTCCGGCAGCCTGGGACCTGCCACCAGCTGGACCGCCTGGTTGCGGCCGTGCTCTTTGGCGTAGTAGAGGCCGAGGTCGGCGATCATGGCGCTCTGGTCGAAAGTGAGCAACGCCGGGGCCCCGGCGTAGACCGGGAAACGGGTATAGCCGATGGAGCAGGTCCGGTGAATGGCCCGGCCGTCCCCGAGCTGGAAGGGGGTGGCGGCGACCTTCGCCAGGACCTTGGCGGCGAACCGCGGCAGGTACTCGGGCATGGTCTTCTTCAGCACCACCAGGAACTCCTCGCCGCCGGTCCTCATGACGACGTCGTCCTGCCGGACCAGCTGCTTGAGAATCGCGGCGAACTGCTTCAGCACCTGGTCCCCGGCATCGTGGCCGTAGGTGTCGTTCACCTCCTTGAAGAGGTCGATGTCCACCAGGAACAGGCCGAACACCTCGTGTTCCACGTTGCTCACCCGTTCGTTCCTGGCATGCAGCAGGTGCTTCTTGAAGCCGATGAAGGCGCTGATATCGTTGGCGAGCACCTCCTGGATGAAGCGCCGGTTGCGCAGCCCGGTCAGCGGGTCGGTCAGGGAGGCGTCACGCAGCTGCCGCGTCCGCTCGGCCACCAGCCGCTCGAGGTGCCGTTTCTGCCGCCGCAGCTTCATGGTGTACGCGTGGACGAGAACGGCGATGGCGGCCAGGCCGAGCAGGAACCACAGGGCATAGGCCCACCAGGTCCGGGTCCAGGGGGGGGCGATGCGGAAGGAAAACGTCGCCGCCTCGCTGAGCCGGCCATAGCCATTGCGGGCGCGCACCACGAAGCGGTAGCTCCCCTCGGGCAGGTTCGAGAAGTCGCGGAAGGGCTCGGCGGTCCAGGGCGACCATTTCCGCTCGGTCCCCTCCAGCATGACCTGGTAGCGGTTGGCCTCGGCCAGGTCGTAACTCTGGGCGGCGAATTCGAAGCGCAGCCGGCGGTCGGCGAAGGGAATCTCGGGGGCGGAGAAGGCGCCGGCCGGCGCGCCGCCGAAGATCGTCCGCGACTCCCCCGCCTGCACGGCCCGGACGAGGGTCCGGAAGGGCCGGTCGTAGGGCTTGGCCACCCCGGGATCGAGGCGGACCAACCCCTCGGAAGTGCCGAACCAGACGATGCCATCCGCCTCCTGCAGGATGCTCTCCACCCAGCGCCCGGAAAAGCAGGCGCAGGCACTCCCGTCCCAGCGGTAGGATCCGCCCGGCTGCGGGATGGCGACCCCCGATTCGTTGCGATAGCTGGCCTCGTCGCAGCTGTGCATCCAGATCCGGCCCGCCGCGTCTTCGGTCAGGGCGTAGACCCAGCGGGGAGCTCCGGGGAAGAGGCCGGCGAAGTCCGGATCGGGCTCGAACCGTCGCTCCTGCGGGCGGAAGCGATAGACCCCGGCGCGGGTCGACACCCGGAGTCCCCGGGAGAGCCAGTTCACGTTGGTGAACGAGAGGGGGGGGAGCCCCCGGTCCGCGCCGAAACGCTCGATCCGCGGTGCGCCATGCCTCCCGGTCGGGAAGGAGAGGTGGATCACCCCATGGTAAGCGGTCCCCACCCACAGCGATCCGTCCCCCGCCTCCGCCAGGCTACGCACCTGCGCCTGCAGACCCGCCACCATCCCCTCGTCCTCCCAGCGGTCCCCCACCCGCAGGCAGGAGGAGAGGCCGATCTGCCAGCCGATGAAGAGACGGCGCGGATCGGATCGCGAGCGGTAGATGTGGTAGGCGACCGAAGTCCCCCGCACGAGCGGCCGGGCCCGGATCCCCTGGACCGAGAACAGGCCGTCCACGTTGGCCACCAGCAGCTGGTCGTCCCAGGATACGCACTTCCAGGCTCCCTCCTTCAATCCCAGCACCCGGGTGAACCGCGCCCCTTCGGGACCGGCGGGGAGCAAGGCGAACAGCCCCTGATCGGTGCCGACGTACAGGGTGCCCCGGTGCCGGTGGACGGACACCACCGCCCCCGGCAGCCCGCGACGGGTATCGAACTGGGTAGCGGGGGCGGGGATCTCCACCCGGCTGATGCCGAACCCCAGGGCCAGCCAGAGCCCCGACTGCGAGTCCTGGCACAGCCCCTTCACCGATTCGACCGGC
>Ga0116171_10004239_pt1 | contig 12939 bp, 11 predicted proteins | sample AD_JPNHW2_MetaG_FD_89798 | JGI IMG/M metagenome (GOLD analysis project Ga0116171, IMG submission 89798) | Active sludge microbial communities of municipal wastewater-treating anaerobic digesters from Japan - AD_JPNHW2_MetaG | ecosystem: Engineered > Bioreactor > Anaerobic > Digestate | place...
ATAAACATTATAAATTGTGGAAATACTGGTCATATAATATCTAACGGTACATCATGGAGCCCATGCGCCGGTATTGCTATATCAGGACACGCTTACAATTGTGTAAACACTGGTATAATAGATGGTAATGAATATTTGGGTGGTATTCTTTGTTGGGGTACAGCCGCAAATTGTATCAGCACAGGATTAATTAGATATCATGGGACTGATAATATAGGATACGGTAATATATTTGCATACGTAACAAATTTAAATCCATCTCTAAATTATAATAATTATTATTTACCTATAGAAAATCCTTCTGATACAATACAGGGTACGAATTTTGGTTATGTTGATAGCGTTACAAATACAGGCGTTGCTACTGTAGCTGGGATTATAGAAATAATTCTACGTGATGGTATTGATGGACCCGCTATTATACCATTGGCTACATGTCATCTTTATGATGATCCTGGTAATACATATTATGAAATTTTAAATTCTGAGTATACTAATGGTGCTACAACTGTTGTAATGGACAATGTATCTTCTAATGGGGATTACCCAGATAATAATTTCTATTTGAATACGTCTTGTAATAGAGCTGGAATAAATAAAAATACAGGAAATTCCATTATGACAACAATAGAAAATGCGTTTGAAACATATACAGAAGGAAACGCTCCGAATGTTGCATCATCAATAGAAGATTTTAGAACAAATAAAAAAGTTATAACACCAAAAATATACCCAGATATTAATACTGATATTACAGATATAACTTTTAGTAATTGGTCTGTATCAGATAATACTAGGGCTAGAATAGAAAATGATACTGTAGTATTATTACCACCTACAGTACCTAAAAAAGAAATTATAATTGATAAGTTATAACTACAACTTAATTATAGAATAAATAATGTCAGGCTGTGATGAATAACATATGACAAATTTAAATTACATAGATATCAATTATGATGCAACATTTACAAAAATAGATGATTCTACAGATTTGGGTACTGTATCTGTAAATAAAACTGTTTATATTGATACTTTATTTGAAGCACCAGTAAATAGAGATTTTTATAGATATATTTTAGATGGTAATACATTAAATTATAATAAATTTGGTAATGATGCATATATAAGTAATATTAATACTAGAGATATTAATGCAAACTTAGTTAATAGTTTATCTCATTTTGTTATAAATAAAAATAATTATTATTTCTGTAATTCAGATAATAAAATAAATGCGTATACAAATACTGGAACATTATATTATACAACTGAAAATGATTATATTAATATTAAGTCAATGATATTAGGTGTAGGTAATAATATATATGTTAAGTATGATACTAATAAAATTGATTGTTTAGTTGTTTTAGCAAACATGTTAGATATTAATTGGACTATTAGCAACGATGATTTTGGTGATTATTTAGCTTCTGATGATAATTATATATATGTTAATAGTATTTCAAATAAAAATCAAATTTATGTTATTAATCCTAGACTAGTAAATGAAGGAGATTATATCGATAGAATAATTACTATAACAGGGTTTAGTGCTGAATATGATAGTAATGAACATAAAACTGTTAAATATATTAAGTGTTATAATAATTATATGTTTTGTTTATTTGGTACAGATAATGATACAAGACCTTCTTATATTTGTAAAATAGATTTAAATGATGATAGTATAATATTTAATATTATAATTAGTGATAATTACACTATAGCAACTAGTAATTTATACACTGTTAATAATACAATCTATTTTGCTAAACATAATATATTATATAAAATGGATTTAGATATAGTTACTGATAGTCAAAAAATATTTAATGATAATTCAAATATAATTAAAATTGGTAAATATAATGAAGAAGAATTATATATTTTAACTGATAATAATAGATTAGTTATACTTAAATTGAATGATAATGATAATAAAATAGGTAATATTATATATAATTATAATGATAGTAATGATACTGATAAAATTTTACTTGATATTGAATTAGATAATAAAAACAATTCATTATATTTTATTTATAATAATTCTATTGAAAATAAATTCCCAAGTCTAATAATAGATGATAATGGATTAATTGGTAGTCCATGTTATAAATTAGATGGCGGCGGAAGTTATATTGAATTTGAATCAATGCCAATGTCTAATAAAAATTTTAGTACTTCTATTAGTTTTAAACCAACTAAAATAAACAATAATAAGAGTGTATTGTTTGGTGGTAGTGATAATTATAATTGGAAAGCAATATGTTGGTCAGATTATTTAAATGTATTTTGTTCTATCACTGAAAACGATAATGTTACATCTATAATGCCAGATGATGGTTCAGAAAATTGGTATACTAATGATACTAGAACATTACCTGTAGCTAGTTGGAACTCTATTTGTTGGGATAATGTTCATAATTTATTCTATATTGTTTCAAATGATAATAAATTTGCTTATTCTTCAGATGGATTAAATTGGTCTTTATTATCAAATGTTCCAAATGATTATGAATGGAATAAAGTATATTTTGCTGAATATATAAATAATATATATGTGATACAAAAAAATTCAAATAAATTAATATATAATATGGATGTTAATGGTACATGGAGAGAAATAACATTACCTATTACTTCTGATTGGAAAGATATAACTTATAGAAATTCAGATAAATTGTTATTGTTAGTTGATGGAACTAATATAATACAAAATATAAAAAATCATAATGTATTTAATATTATAACTGTTGGTGATACAACACATAAATGGACTAATATTATTTATAATAAATATTTAAATAAATTTATTGCTATAGGTAAAAACACAAATAAAATAGCTTACTCATCTAATGGTATAATCTGGGAAATAAAAGAATTACCATACATAGATGTTTGGGTTTCTCTTGTCTATGACCCTCATATATTAAATAAATATTTATTATTTAGTGAAAACAATGATACATATTTAATATCAGATGATTTAATTAACTGGACAACAATTACAGAATTAGATTATTATTATAATATAAAAGATGTTGCAGTTAGTAATAGTAGAATATGTGTATTATTAGGTGATGTTGATTTAACCTTTTACCCTACTGGTGGATCAGATGTAGTGATAGATAAGAAACATTGTCTATCACAAAAAAATATATTCAATAGAAATGTAACTAAATCAACATTTCAATTATATTTTAGTGAGTATGATAATTTCTTATATGTTTTATATGGTAATTATAAATTTAAATGCTATTTTAAATTAGATAGTAGTAAATTAGATGAATGGCAAATCATCTCAGCTATAGTTAATAATAATAATGTTAAAGTTTATTTAGGTGATAAATTAATATCTAATCATAATATTACTGATGATTTAGATGTTTATAATTATGATATAAATACAGATGATAAAATCTATTTTATTCATAATGGTAATGATACTTTCTATAATATTTATACATTTAGAATAGGTAATTCTACATTTAATAATAATGATGATAAAGATTTATATGGTTATGTTAATGATTTCATATTATATAATTATAGTATAACAGAAAAAGAAATAGATGATATTTCTAAAGTTAAAGTATTACATTGTAGATTTAATTATGATTACACTGAACCTGTTTATGATAATTTAATTCATGATATTAGTTGTTATAAACATAATTTAACAGGTAATTCAGATTATATAACCGAAGAAGATTCTTTTAAATTTGATAGTAATAAAAGTTTAACTGTTGCGAATAAAAATTATAATTTCAATAATGATAAATTTACATTATCTTTTTGGTATAAAAATAAAACTGATATTAATGATATTGGTAGTAAAATATTAGTGAGTAATTACAATACATTAGACCCTTATATGATGTTAATGGCTGATCAATTTAAACCAACCACGGATATTCCAGTTAAATTAATACAAAGTAGATACATGTATAATGAATTTAATATTATGTTATTTGCTGATAGATGGATTAGCGATGATGATTATTACTATTATACTATTAATAATACTAATATTACTAGTGATACTATTATAGACATATTACCTAGTATTAATATTTCTGAATTTGCATTAAACAATTTAATAGAGTGTGGTGTTGAAGGTCATAGTCAAACCGAAGGTTCTTTTATTGTTAAATGTTATAAAACAAAACCAGTTGTTGATGTTCCTATAAGAGTAATAACAAGAACATGGGTACCTGAAGAAATGATTTTACAAAATATAACTTTATTAGCTAGTAAATGGAATAATAATTTATATACTATAGAATTAGATAATATTAAATCCACAGACACTATAGAAATGATTATAAACGAATCAATAACATATAAACAATATAATGCTATAATATCAGCTGATCTAACTGGGTATTCTCAAACAGATGGGTCTTTTGTTATTAAAGCTAACGGAACAGTTCCGACTATTAATGTTTCAATTCTATTTTATATTAATTCAACAACATCTAAAATAACTAATATGACATTAGACAGAAATTATTGGTTGGGTGAATCAAAACCATTTAATTATAGACTAGAATTGGAAGATATGAATGATAATTTTGTTAATATAATACCAGCTGATGATATTAATTCTGTTGAAATGAATATGTTACAAACTGTAGGAATACGTGATGGTGGAATATTTGGTATAGAATCTAGTGGTTGGGTAATATCATATATGCCGACAGATGAAGATTCTGATATATATTCTTTACATTTTGTAATGATGGATAAAAATAGAAATCTAGTAAAATTTAAATTAACTAATGACAATCATGATTATAATGAATGGAACAATTATACTATTACTTACAATAATGGAATATTTAACTCTTATGTAAATGGTATTCCTCAAAAAGTTGAAAATTATAAGAATTATATAACAAGTAATAATATAGTTGTAGGAACAAATATTAGTTTAATAAATGATATAGATGTTGGAGTGCTAAGTGGTGAGTATTTCATGAAAGAATTTAGAATATATCACGAAGTCTTAAATCATAATTATATACTAGAATTATATAATAGAGGAAACATGTTAAATTCGAACGGTGCTTTATATACTACAGATGTAATAGAAGATAATGAAATTGTTGATATTTATAAAGAAGGATTAAAAGTTAAAACTATAACAGAATTAACTAACACAGACCCAGATTCAACGATTGAAAAAGATATATTAATCAATTTAAATTATGGAATTGATAGTAATGAAGTATTATTAAAAGATGAAATATATGAAACTTTATAAAGAGTGGGTGAAATAGATTGGTTATTAAAACAAATTTTGGAACAAGACAAGCAACAGAAGCTAATATGGGATTAGTTAAATTTGCTTCTGAAGATGAAATTATAGCAGGAATAAGTACTAATACTGTTGTCAATCCTAAGGGTATTAAATCTGCTATCAATTCTATTAATGGTTTAATATATGATGTAACTTTATTGTCTACTAATTGGGTAGGCACAACTGCTCCTTATACTTATACGATAAATAGTATTACTGGAATAACAGCTAATACTAATATGCATACTATATTAAGTTCAAATATTAATATCAATCAATTATCAGCATTTCAGGAAGCAATGATTGTTGATGGTGGATTAGATACTGATACTATAATTTTTAAAGCATTAGGAATTAAACCAACTGTTAATATACCTTTAAAAATAATTGTAAGTAAATCATTATATATTGAAGATGATTATGAACCTCAATATGAAGTAGAAACTTTACCTAGAGCCACAACAGACATTTACGGTACTGTCAGATTAGCTACACCTTTAGATGTAGAAGAAGCTACTAATGATATAAGAGTTATAACACCTTTTCTATTGGGTAAAAATGTAGCAAATGGTGTTGCTGGTTTAGACGCTAATTTATTAATTGATGATTCTTTTATTTCTGATAATATAGCTAGATTAGTTTCTCCTACATTAACTGGTACTCCTACAGCACCTACAGCTGAAGTTGGTACAAATACTGAACAATTAGCAACCACCGAATTTGTTAATAATAGTATAACTAATGTTGATAATACGTATACTATGATAGATAATCAAACTATTGTTGATATCTCTGATATATGGATTGATACTAACTATAAATTAACTGTATATATAAATAGATTATATTCCATTGAAAATGTTCATTACATCAAAAATACTATGAATAAAACTATTACTTTAACTAATACATCTGCTGAAAATGATTTAGTCACAGTTATAGTTAGACCTATATAAATGTAAAGGAATGAAAATAAATGGCAAATAACGTACATTATGGTCCTGATATCAAATCTAGAATATTTGATGTTATACTACTACCACTAAGTTGGATAGGGTCAACTTCACCATTTACATATACTATTAGTACTATAACAAATGTAAACCCAACATCAATAATTCATATTATACCAAGTATTAATATTACTTCTGAAGAATATACAGCATATATAAACGCTAATCTTATTGATGGAGGAATTGTTAATAATACTGTAACAGTTAAGTCAGTAGGAGCAAAACCTACAATCAATATACCAGTGAGAATAATTGTAAGTAATTCTATTTTTGTTGAATCTAAATATGAATTAAGCAGTTATCCAGTAGCTAATGAAACAGAAGTTGGATTATTAAGATTAGCTACAAATGAAGAAATAAATACTGGGTTAGATAATACTACAGCTGTGTCACCTTTAGGATTATATAATAATTATCTTAAATTAACAGGTGGAACTTTAACTGGTCAATTAAATGGTACAACAATAACAGCAACTTCTTTTGTTGGTAATGCATCATCAGCTACAAAATTAGCTACTGCTAGAAATATAGCATTAACAGGTGGAGTAACTGGCTCAGTTGCTTTTGATGGTTCAGCGAATGTTTCACTTACAACAACAATAGCTAATAATAGTCACACACATACTGGTGATAATATAACTAGTAAAGTCGCATCCAGTACTTTATCTGATTCAACAAATGCTATAGCTGGAATTTCGGTATATACAGGTACGACTAATCCAACAAGTTCAACTAGAGTTAATGTTAATGGTTATTTATATGCTACTAGAATGTATAATGCTGTATATAATGACTATGCCGAATGTTTTGACACAACAATACATTATAATGATTGTAAAAATAGAATAATTGAATTTAATAATGGTAAAGCATATTTAGCTGAAGCAGAATCAGATAAAGTTATAGGTATTGTTTCTGATACTTACGGTTTTATACTATATGGTTCAGAAGAAAGTATTAAAGAAGGTTTGAAAGTACCTGTTGGTATGGCTGGTACATTAAAAGTAGATTCAGAAACGAAAGTATCAATTAATGATATTAATAAATTTATCATATCTGGAATAGAAGGTAAAGCTAGAGTTATTGAAAAAAATGACATAGTTAATCATTTTGGATGTATAGTTGGAAAAATAATTGATATAGATGAAGAAAAAAATCAATATAAAGTAATTATATCACTTAAATAGATAATAAAAAAGAGAGATATTAATTTATCTCTCTTTTTGTTTTATTTATCTTCGCTTTCGATGGTAGGAATAGCTACTGTAGTATATTTAGGGTCTTCATCGAATATATTTTTAAATATCATTCCAACTAATATTGAATAGTTATAATTTATTTTATTCTGATAATCCATACTGTTAGCACCTAAATAACCAGCATTAGCTAATTTAATATTACCTTTATTTTTTCTTCTGTAGTTATCCCATACTTTAAATCCCGCATATATATTTTTATAAGTGTTTGTATATAATTCTTCTCTTGTTATACCGTAATTCTTTCTTATTGTAGTTGCCCAAACACTAGGCATTATTTGACTTATACCTACAGCACCAGCACTACTTCTAGCACTCATCTTAAAATGTGATTCAACTGCACATAAAGCTATATAATACAATACGTGTTGTTTATCTTTTTCTTCTTCAAATAATTTCATGTATGCTTGCGTAACTTCATCAATATATTGAGGGTCATCATCATTAAAAATAAGTCTAATAAAATTAGATATTTTTTGCTCAACATCATTAACAGATAATTCATAATAATAAGAGTATTCATATCTTTCATTTTTAAATATATGATTAATAGGTGTTTTAGTTATAAATGAAGTATTATATTCCACTAGCATACCTATAATAAATGCTACAGTTAATATTAGACTAAGAAATATTAATCCTACAATACCTTTAGTTAATTTTTTTAGTTTAAAAAAACTTTTAATTTTTTTAATATAATGATTTTTTCTATGTTTATTATCTGCTTTCTTAATAATATCTTCTTTCTTTTTGTTATTATCTTTTATAGTATTAATAATAAAACAACTCCTCTTTTTATTATGAAAAATAAAAGCAGTAATTAAGTTATTAGCTTCACTACTGCTTTTTCTATATTATATAATATTCTTTTTCTTACCATTCAGAATTTCTGTTGACTTCAACTAATTCTCTTATGGCCCATTTCAAATCTATTAAAGAATATTCTGTTATTGTTCTTTCGAACCCATCTCCCCATTTTAACACGACATGATAATTTTTATCATGCACTGAGTAATCGATACCCACAATATATTTATGGAATTTTTTCGGTATCTTTTGTAAAATTAAATTGTCAATAACTTTAATATCTTTCATTTTTTGCACCTTCTTATTTAAACTTATACTAATTATAAATTATATAAACTTATTAAGTATAAGTTTAATTGTAGTGAACTAATTACAGCCTAAAGGATGTAATCTTCCTGCTTCAACGGCTACAAGGTTCATAGTCTCCACAGGCTTGAATTCCCTAGGTTCCCTAGGTATTTGATTTTTAATTATTTTAGTCATTCATATTACCACCTAAAGGCAGTAATCTTTCTGTCTATTGTAGTAAATGTTTTTACATTATTTCTATTTTTATCTAGCTTTAATTTCTTCTTCTGGTTCTTCAACTTCCGGTGCTTGAACTTCTGGTGATGTTTCAGATTCTTCAGGTTTAACTTCTGTCAAATATCCTAACTTCATACCTAGTTCTATGGTAACTCTGTATTCACCTTGAAGTCTCTTTTGTTCATCTTTCCCTTCTTCTACTTGTTTTGTTATAGCATCAAACTTATTTTTAATATCATCAAGTTTCTTTAAAAATTCGTTTGGTATTGCATTATTTTCTGTTGTCATTTTCTAAACCATACTCCTTTTTATCTTTGCTTATTTATTATTTAACTTATAACATTTTATATAAATTAATAATTAATTCTTAATTTTACTCACAACATTAGAAAAAAGAAATGTTTTGTGTAATATCAGAAATTATATAATTTCTAGTTCTTCCCAACAATCTCTGCATGTAGGTTTACAATCTCTTTCACTTTTATCCATTAGATGTGGACAATATGTATTATCGATAATCCATTCTTTTAATTCTTCATTTGTCATTTTTCTTATATCATTAATTAAATTATCAATTTTTGTCATTTGATATATCATCTTTCATTATTCGATTTTTTTAATTCCAAATACAACATAATCACTGTTTATTCCTAGAGCAGATAATGGTAAAACATAGCTAATTATAAAACTCATTGTATCAGCTTCTTTCATCGTTTTAACAAATTCATTATCTCTGAGATATTGATAATCATTTTTGCCATCATAATAACTAGTATAACCTCTGGGTTCTCTAGCACATCGATAAAATTTTACTACATCACCATCTTGATAACCTCTATAGTTCTGTCTTAATTCAAAAGTTTTATGACCTGTTTTAACTGCGTTCCAATATTCATCTAGTAGTTTCAAATGATGTGTTTGATTCATTTTTTATTATCCTCTAATTATTTCATATAATTCATCTGGGGATAGTGACATATTATTCATTAATTTTTCTATTGCTCTATCTCGTTGATTCTTCATTTTTTCAAGATCCGTTTGAAGTATAGATATATATTTTGTGTTTTTTTCATTATCTTCTAATAGTTGAGCAAGTTGAGTATTTAATTCCATCTGTTCATCTTCCTTATCATAAATATTTCCGATAATTTCAAATTTATCTTCATCTAATATATCATTACCAACATAATGTTTTAGATTATAGTGTACCCAGTTATATTTTTGTACTAAATTTAATGGTATTGCTCTAAATGCGCCATCTTCGAATTCAACATAATATTTCCAATATCCTTGTTTATATAAAATATCTCCTTCAAATACTCTAGTTTTATTTTTATCTGTAAATCCAGAATATTCCTGAATTGTATTTGGGTCAACTTCAACTTTATCAATATTATACAACATATCTGACCTATCAATATAAGATAATACATTACCATCAATTGTTTTTTCTTTTAAATAAAAACCATAATGCCATTTTTTATGTTTATCTTTTCCTCTATAGATTATATCTCTCAACTTTACCACCCTTATTTATCAACATACTGTAAATTAATACATATTTCTCTCAATGACATATTATTCTTCATATAATTTGTTAGATTTTCTATATCTTCATCTTCTAAATCATATTCATCTTTTAGTATATCATGATATTTCTTATCACCACTATCTATATTCAATTTATACCAAGACATGTATTTAGGAAATCTAACTCCATTATCTGACATAAATTTAACATAAAAATAAATATATTCTTTTGGTTTAAGCCAATAATTAGTAGTAACAAACATTTCAATATTCTTTCTTGTAAAATCATTATATACTAGATAATGATTTAAAGCCCAAGCTAAAAAATAATATTCATTTTCATCCATATCAGACAACAAATCATCTAAAGCTGTATTTGTGTCTGATACTCTATTATTTATTATATTATATATTTCTTTAATATAATAAAAAACCGTTGGCTTTTGCTTTTCTTCTTTTACTATTATATCTTCTGTTTTGTTTTTATTAGTAATAAAATTAAATAATTCACTCATTATTATCTATCTTTCTAATGCAACGTAGCAATCTCGATTTTGTATATATATGCCATTTAATCAATGAATATCCTCCACATTAATTCTTTTATAACTTATATTACTAATTATATCATCTTTATTTGGAATTGTCAACACCAATTCTATATCTTTATACAATACTTTTACTTTAAATATATCTTTTTTCTTTATTACATCACTAACTGTAAATTGATTTTTAAAATGATTATACTTCTTTGCTATTTCACTTATGGTTTTCTTTTTATAATCAATATTTTGTTTTTTTAGTATTCCTAAAATATCTTTCATGTAATCAGTAAAATTTATAACAAATTTATTAGTATCAGCATTTAAACAATCTCCAACATATGCAGTATAACCATCAGCATCAAATTCAGGAGTATAAATTTTATCAATATTTAATATATTAATATTATCATTTTTGTTAATTTTTTCGTTGATTTTATTAGTTTTTATATCTTTTTTATTCTCTTTTATTTCATTAGTATTTTTATTGTCATATATTTGACTAATCATTTGATTAACTAAATGTATATCAATTTCACTAGGTTCTTTTTGATTAATATAATTATATAGAGATTCATACACAGCACCGTCTGGTATTGTATTATTTTTATTTACCTCTGTTTTATTACTGATTAATTGAAATATATTAGTGGTCTCTTTAGCTATATAATTTAAACTGGCCTGTAAATTAAAATCTAATTCATTATCAAGAGACACTTCTTTAGAGGGTTGATTATCTTCTTCATTATTTTCTGAATATTCATCTATAATATTATCAGTATTATTATATTCATCATCTTCATTTATTATAGCTATATTATATTCATTTTTAAGCAATAATCTTCTAAATTCACCAAAATCATTCAAATTTATATTATTATCAGGTATAATTTCATCTATCTTACTATTTTTAACCATTTGCACTTTATCAATATTTTGTACCCAAAGTCCTGATACAATAACAGCCAAATGTATCTTAATGACTTTAGCATCATAATCAAAAATTTCATTCATAGTGTTAATTATATTTAATGCTGTATTTATATTTTGAACCTGTTTTTTATTATCAGATATTATTATTGGTTCAATTATAGCAACCATTCCATTTTTAAACTGCATTTCTTCTTCTTCATAATTTATAATATGATTAAATATAGGTGCTGGTGTTACACAAAAATCATCTATACCATCATAAATTAACAATAACATTTGATTTATAAATAATGATATTGCAATATGTAATTGATTATGAAAATTAAAGTCTGATAGTATTATTAATATAACAGACATTACTTCATCTATAATTTTTTGCATATCTTCTCTATTTTTTATTTTATTATTTTTATGTAATATTGAAATATATCTAGTAATAACAGCTGACATATACAATCTAAGATAATATAGATTTAAATAATATGAATTATTAGCCATATTAGTTAATACAAGTTTATCTATTTTTTCATTTATTTTATGACAAACATCGATATCTATTAAATAAGATTCTGATTCAGAAAAATTAAATTTACTCAAAAGATATTCCACCTTAATATTTAAATTTTAATATACATCAACTATCATAAAACTATCATAAAATATATTCTCATCCTCAATAACTACAGAACCTATGCTGTTTTTCCCATCCCCCATATGTCCCCCGCCATCAAAAATATTCTTAGCTATATCAAATGCGTTTGTGCCATTAATAGTTAATTTTCTCAGCATCTTGTTATAGCAGGCGTAATTTCTATTATTGTCAATTATATCATCAATAGTTTTAACTCCTGAATTAACCCAATCTGTAGCTTTGTAATACCAAGGACTTACATTAGTGGAACTAATTTTTGTTAATTTATTATAAGATGTGTTGTATTTCCATATAATACTTCTACCACTATCAAAAGGTGAATCAATAATAAGAAGTTTATATATGTTTTTACTTTCGTCTTTTTTAAATATAA
>Ga0116171_10004240_pt1 | contig 12939 bp, 12 predicted proteins | sample AD_JPNHW2_MetaG_FD_89798 | JGI IMG/M metagenome (GOLD analysis project Ga0116171, IMG submission 89798) | Active sludge microbial communities of municipal wastewater-treating anaerobic digesters from Japan - AD_JPNHW2_MetaG | ecosystem: Engineered > Bioreactor > Anaerobic > Digestate | place...
ACCCGAAATAGAATGCCCCTCGGGTAAAATTAACACACGCAGTAAGCTCAACCTGAAAGGACGCCCATGGCCATCTGGTGGATTCGCCGGGATTTACGACTGACGGACAACCTTGCCCTCCAAGCCGCTCTCGAAGCCGGCGGCGCCTTTGTGCCGGTTTTTGTCCTGGACCCCGCCTTGCTTGCCAGGCCGGCCGAGCGCCGGCAGGCCTTTCTTTTCGCCGGTTTGCGCGCGCTGTCGGAAAACCTGCACGCGCTCGGCTCCGGACTGCTCATCCGCAGAGGCGACCCGACCGAGGAGCTGCCGCGCCTGGCGCAGGAATTGGGCGGGCTGCCTATTTTCGCGGAAGAGGACGCCTCGCATTACGCCCGCGAACGCGACCGTTTGGTCGGCAGCCGCACTGCGCTCAGCTTGCTCCCCGGCGCAGGCGCGCACCCGCTCGGGTCTGTGCTCAAAGCCGACGGCACGCCCTTCACCGTCTTTACCCCCTTCAGCCGCGCCTGGAAAGCCCTTCCGCTGCCTGCCGCCAACTTGCCCAGCCCCCGTTCCCTGCCCCCGCTGCCCGCTCTCCCCTCCGCGGACCTGCCGGACTTGCCTGCCCCTGCCAGCTTCCCGGCCGGCGAACAGGAAGCTCAGCGCCGCCTGGACGCGTTCCTGGACGGACCAATCTACGACTACAAAGAGGACCGCGACCGCATGGACCTGGAGGGCAGCTCCGGGCTTTCCCCTTATCTGCGTTTTGGCATGCTTTCCGCCCGGCAGGCCGCCCAGGCCGCGCGCGGGGCAAGCTATAGCGCGCCAAACGAAAGCGCCCGCGCCGGAGCGGAGATCTGGTTGAACGAACTGCTCTGGCGCGAGTTTTACCTGTCTATCCTGTACCACTTTCCGCGCGTGCTGGCCGAATCTTTTGTGCCGGCGGGCAAGAACATCCGCTGGCGTCAGGCCCCGCAGGACCTGGCCGCCTGGCAATCCGGACGCACGGGCTACCCGGTGGTGGATGCCGGCATGCGCCAGTTGGCAAGCCTGGGATGGATGCACAACCGCGCCCGTATGATCACAGCCTCTTTTCTGGTCAAACACCTGCTGATCAACTGGCAGGAAGGCGAGGCGTGGTTCATGCGCCAGCTGGTGGACGGCGACCCGGCTTCCAACAACGGCGGCTGGCAATGGACGGCCGGCACGGGCACGGACGCTGCGCCGTACTTCCGGGTATTTAACCCTATTTTGCAAGGGCTCAGATTTGATCCGCTGGGAGTATATGTGCGCCGTTGGGTGCCGGAGCTGGCGGGCGTACCGACCCGCACCATCCATACGCCCTGGCAAATGCCCGCGGAACTGGAGGGGGCGGCTGGCTGCCGGCTCGGGGTGGACTATCCACTGCCGATTGTGGAGCATCCTCTGGCGCGCGAGCGCGTACTTTCGGTGTACCAGCAGGCATTCCGGCGCTGATATCCCGGCATGGAAAAACTCCTGTTGCAATTTAATCCAATTTTCCCCCGCCTGGCTTGAGAATGTGATAAAATCCTTGCTATTCATAGATTGAATAGTGAGGATTTGGTATGTCACCCCGAGCGGCGCTCCCCCTCCATCTGGAATACACCCTGCTGGGTTTGCTCAAGCAAAAACCCCAGTACGGCTACGACATTCTGCAAAACTGGGACAAGAACCTGGGTATCATCTGGAAGGTGAAACCGGGCAGGCTGTATGCCGGGTTGAACAAGCTCGAACAGAACGGCCTGATCTCCGCGCAGCTGGAAAGCGGTGAAAATGCGCCTGCCCGCAAAGTTTTCGCGCTCACAGCTCAAGGTGAGGCGGTCTTCTCGCGCTGGCTGCGTTCTCCGGTGCCTTCCCCACGGGAATTCCGGCAGGAATGGTTTGCCAAGCTCCTTTTCTTCCCCGAACTGAGCGCTGAAGAACGCGGAGTGATATACGAAGAGCAAATCAAAGCCGCGCGGCGCTGGCTGAAGGCGCAAAGCGAGCTTAACCTGACGGGTTCGGATTTCGAAGCGCAAGTGCGGCGATTCAGGCAGATGCAAATTCAAAGTATCCTTGCCTTTCTGATTGACACACAGCAAAACCAAATTTAAAGGAGTATTTCATGAAACGTCTCTGCACCATTTTTCTTCTGTTCACCCTGCTCTTATCAGCCTGTTCTCAAGCCGTCCAAACACAGGCGCCTCAGACAGCCGTCCCCATCGTCATCACCGACGCCCTGGGTCGGGAAGTGAAGCTCGAAAAGCTTCCCCAGCGCATTGCGGTGACGGGCAAAGCCTCGCTGATGATCCTGGACGCGCTCTATATGTTCCCGGAAGCCAAAGAGCGCGTTGTCGCCTTTGAGGACGCTGTCCAGGGTGACCTTAATTTCATAAAGCTCCTGGACCCGCATTACGCCGAAAAAGCGTTTCTGAAGCGCGACGCCGGCGTGGAGCAATTCGTCAGCGCCGAGCCCGATTTGGTGCTCCTGAAGAGCTCGCAGGCTGAGAAATACGGCGCCCCCATCGAAGCGCTGAATATTCCCGTCATTTATCTGGATTTTGAAACTCCGGAGCAGTACGCGCGCGACCTGGCTGTGCTCGGTCAGATTTTTGGCAACGACGCCCGCGCGCAGGAGCTTATCCAGCTGTACCAGGGGGCGGTAGACGAAATCAATCAAAAAATCCCCGCAACTGCCGCGAAACCAAGCGTGCTCGTGCTTCAGTATGCCGACGCGGACGGCGCGGTGGCATTCAGCGTGCCGCCGGCGGGCTGGATGCAGACCCAAATCGTGGAACTGGCAGGCGGCAGCCCGGTCTGGAAAGACGCCAACCCGGGCAAGGGTTGGGCTCAGGTTACCATTGAGCAAGTTGCCGTGTGGGACCCGGAAGTGATTCTTGTGATATCTTATGATAAGGACCCAAGCGAAGTTACTGCCATGCTGAAGCAGGACGCCCAGTGGCAGCAGCTGCGCGCGGTGAAAGATGGGAAGCTGTTCGGCTTCCCCAAGGATGTCTACAGCTGGGATCAGCCGGACACCCGTTGGCTGCTGGGCTTGAAGTGGCTGGCTTTCCGCCTGCACCCCGCTGAGTTTGGTCAGGTGGACGTCTTGCAGTCCGCGCGCGAATTCTATCAGTCCGCCTACGGCATGGATGCGGCTGCATACGATGCCAACCTCCTGCCGATTACCCAGGGTGATATCGATTGAACGAAGATGCTTCGCTTCTGAAAGCCCGCCCCGACCGCGCCCGGAAGAAATGGGTGTGGGCTGTGCTGGTTGCCGCCCTCGTCCTGCTGCTGGCGCTGTCAGTCTTTTTGGGGCGCTACCCCCAGGTGGGTTTTCTGCGCCTCAGCCAACTGCGGGAAAACCTGCTCGCGCAGCTGCTGGTGGTCAACGTGCGCCTGCCGCGCCTGCTGACCGCCTTGCTGCTGGGCATGGTTCTGGCGGCTTCAGGGACGGTCTTTCAGATGATATTTGCCAATCCTCTAGTCGAGCCCGGCTTTCTGGGAGTCTCCCAGGGGGCGGCCTTTGGCGCAGCGCTCGCGATTGTGTTCTTTTCAGCTTCCGCCGCGCTGGTACAGGGGATGGCGGCGCTTTTCGCGTTCGCAGGGCTGGGCTTCTCCTACCTGCTGGCGCGGCGCATCCGCGTGGGGAGCTGGCTGCTGCGCCTGGTTCTGGCGGGCATTGCGGTTTCGGCGCTCTTTTCCGCCGGTCTGGGCATCGTCAAATATCTGGCTGACCCGCTGCGCCAACTGCCTGAGATTACCTTTTGGATGCTGGGTGGGCTGGCGAGCATTACCTGGACCAAATTCCTGGCGATCCTGCCTGCCTGTTTCCTGGGTTTGACGGTAATTTTTGCCTTCCGCTGGCGGCTGAACCTGCTGGCCTTGGATGAGACCACGGCGTTCTCGCTCGGTGCGGCGCCGCGGCGGGAGAGGCTCGTGATGATGATTGCGGCGGTCCTGGCCACTTCAGCGATTATTTCCGTGGCGGGGATGGTCGGCTGGATTGGTTTGATTATCCCGCACATCGCCCGGCGTCTGGTCGGGTCGGATACGCGCCGCAACCTGCCGGCTGCCATCCTGCTGGGCGGGGCGTTTGGCGTAATTTGCGACGACCTGGCGCGCATGTTGATGGCCGGGGAAATCCCGCTGGGCATCCTGACCTCGCTGCTGGGGGCGGCGATATTTATCCTCTTGATGGCGCGGGGCCTGGGCAAGGAGGTGCGCAGTTGAGCGTTAACTTGCTGAGCTTTGACCATGTTGCCTTCGGGTACTCCCAAGCCAGGCCGATTTTCAGCGACCTGAATTACCAGCTTCGGCGCGGGACGCTTTCTGTTATTCTTGGTCCGAACGGCATCGGGAAAACAACCCTGCTTTACATGGCTTTGGGTTGGCTGCAGCCTTCAGCCGGGCAGGTGCTGCTGGAAAACCGCCCGCTGCAAGTGTATTCCCGCGCGGAACTGGGCCGGCGCGTCTCTTTGGTGCCGCAGACCGAGCGCCAGCCCTATTCCTACACGGTGTTGGAATACGTCCTGTTCGGCCGCGCGCCGCACCTGGCGCTGTTTGGCGCGCCGGGAGAAAATGACGAGTTGGCGGCGCGTCAGGCGCTGGCCCGCGCGGGCATCCCGGAGCTTGCCGGCGCGTATGTGGACCAGCTTAGCGGCGGGGAGGGGCAGTTGGTGCTCATCGCGCGCGCCCTGGCGCAGGAACCGCGCGTGCTTTTGCTGGACGAGCCCAGCGCGCACTTGGACCTGGGTAACAAATTCCGGCTGATGCAGACGCTTTCCGATTTGCGCAGGGACGGCACGACCATCCTGATGACCACGCACGACCCGGAAATTGCCCTGGCAGTCAGTGACGAGACCGTCCTGGTGGACGGCAGTGGTTCGGTGACTGTTGGGACCCCAACGGATCTTCTGACCGCGGATAAGCTTTCACAACTGTACCACCTTCCTGTGGGCGCGCTGGAAATCCGCTCCTCGCACCCCGGGGTCACTTTACGCCGGTTCTGAAGTATGGAAATTGCATAAACAAAAACAGGCAGACGAACTTGAAATCCTCTGCCTGTTTATTTTTCCGGCTGCGGGGTTCAGGCGTTCAACATTTCTTTAAACTCGGCCGCGCTGATGCCGCGTGTCAGGTCCGCGCTGAAATCCATTTGTGATTCCACCGCGTTCTTGACTGGACCTGCCAGGGAAGCGTCCCCCAGCAGAATAGAGCCGCTCAGGACCCCGGCGCGGAACAGGAAGCTGGCGTAACTGCCGCCGCTTTCGTCCACGAGCAGCAAGTCCGAGCTTTCGGAAGGAGTAATCTGTCCGATGCTGAACAGGTCGATGCCAAGCACTTTCAGGCGCGCGGAGGGCGGATCGCCAGCGAATCTGGCAGGTTTGCCCGCCGCGGAGAAGCCCGCGATGGCGCCCTGGTTCCTGGCGGGCACCCACAGGCCGTACATACGGCCCTGATACTCGGTATCATCGCCGGCGGCGTAAATCCGGGGGTCGGAAGTGCGCATAGTATCATCGACCAGCACGCCGCGGTTGACGGCCAGCCCGGCTTTGCGCGCGAGTTCCAGGTTGGCGCTTACACCCGCGCTGATAACCACCAGGTCGGCGGGCAGCCTGGCGCCGTCTTCAAGCTCCACGCTTTCCACGTGTTCGGCGCCAAGCAGCGCTTTGGTCTTTGCGCCGGTGATAACCTTGATGCCCATGGCTTCAATTTTTCCCTGTAAGATTCGGCTGGCGGCCTGGTCCAGCTGCCGCGGCAGCAGCCAGGGCAGACTTTCCAGCACGCTCACCTGCGCTCCACGTCGGGAGATAGCGCCGGCTACCTCCAGACCGAGCAACCCCCCGCCAATACAGACCACATTTACCGGTCGGGTGCAGACAGCCAGGATGCTGTTCGCGTCGTGCAGGGTGCGCAGGGTTTGCACGCCCGCCAGATTTGCCCCCGGGAAAGGCGGCACAAAGGGGGACGCGCCGGTGGTCAGGATGAGCGTGTCGTAATCGTAGCTGCGCCCATCCGCGCAAAAAACCCGCTGCGCGTGCGGGTCAATATCCACCACCTTGCTGTTCAGGTGCAGTTCGATGTGGTTTTCCAGGTACCAGGCCCGGGAGTGGAGGTCCAGCTTGCTGTCGTCCAGTTCGCCGGCCAGGTAGCGGGTGAGGTTCATCCGAAAATACGGCAGTTCCGTTTCATCGGAGAGCAAAACTACCTTGGCCTCGGCTTCGGCCTGGTGGATTGCGTCGGCGGCGCTGACGCCGGCTATCCCGGCACCAATAATCAGGTATCGCTTCCCAGCCGGGCGGAATTCTTCGAAGTGGTTGCGGTCGGTACCGCACTGCGGGCATTCATCCGGGGGTTCTGCGCCGACGGAGGAGAATCCGCACACATTACACACCCATTTCTTTACCGGTAATTGGTTCATTGGTCGCCTCTTTGAGAGCAATCGTAAATAATTTGGCAGTTTGTGCAATGAGTGTAGCATAATGCCAGCCTGATTTCAGGTGCGTATACAATCTTTATCCCTGCGGCTGTAGAAGGGGAAAGCAGTGTGTATAATTAGATCCGAAAGATACCCGGAGGGAATTCTTGTGAGATCAGCATTGAGCGCGTTTTGGTTATTGGCCGGCTGCCTGGCGGTGATTGTGCTGCTCGGGCTATTTGTCGCGCGTTTGCGTAAAGCGCACGGGATAAAGAGCGCGCCGGGTTATCTGGGCGGCATCATCTGGGTGATTGCCATGATTGGCTACGCCGTCCTGGGCAGGAACGAGATGGCGGACCCGCTTATTTTCATCCTGGTAAGCAGCGTTATTCCGTTGGTATACCTGGTCAACATCCTCATCATCCTGCTTTCCAGGCGCTACACCTGGAAAGATCCGCAAGACAAGCGCGCGGCAGGCCGTTTTGCCGGCGTGATTCTGGCGGTCTTGCTGGTCTGGATCATCGGGCTCATCCTTGTGTAAAACCGTTTTCAAAACCCGAAAACAACAACCAGGCGCTTGGGGCTATAATTGGGGGGCTGTAACTACCACACGCAGGAGCTACCTATGAGTAACGAAACGACAACCCGACCAAAAACCTCATTTGCAGATTGGATTCTACGGCTGCTGAAAGGCGTCCTGGTCGGAATTGGATTTATCACGCCCGGGCTTTCGGGCGGCGCTCTGGCGGTGGTGTTTGGCATTTACGAACCGCTGATGCGCTGGCTTGGGAATCTGCGGGAAAAGTTCCTCCAGAATCTGATTTACTTTGTGCCAGTGGGGATTGGGGGGATTCTTGGTGTGCTGGCTTTTTCCAAGGTCGTTGAATGGGCGTTCGGGCATTATGCGGCCCAATTCACCTGGCTCTTCATCGGCTTCATCGCAGGCACCTTCCCCTCGCTCATCAAAACCTCCGGAAAACAAGGCCGCAAAAGCTGGCATGTGGGCTTGCTGGCAGCCGTCGCGGTGGGCACACTCTTCCTGATGCGCTGGCTGGAGACAATCCGCAGCGTGCAGATGGTGCAAAACTTCGGCAGCTGGCTGCTGAGCGGCGCGATGATTGGCCTGGGCGTGGTTGTTCCGGGCATGAGCCCTTCAAATTTCCTGATTTACCTCGGCTTGTACGAACCCATGGCCAGCGGCATCAGCCGGCTGGACTTTGGGGTCATCATCCCCCTGGTGCTGGGCGGCGCAGCCTGTGTGCTGCTCTTTGCCAGGCTGGTATCCTGGCTTTTCAAAAAGTATTACGCGCTGATGTACCACATAATCCTGGGCATCGTCGTCGGCTCAACCCTGGCCATCATCCCCGCGGGCGTGCATGGGTTGGGTATGATTGCCGTTTGCGTGCTGCTCTTTGCGGCTGGCGGGCTGGTTTCTTTTCTGCTGGCCAAACTGGACGAGAAATATTCCCGGGACGCTGTGGAATAAGGCTTTTGTGTTCCAATAATTCCGGAACTGACCGCATAAATGCGTAAATTCGGGGGAGTAATTGTGATTGCTGCCCTAAGAACTGCTTTTATCCATTAAAATAGAAGTGGTAAAGCAGCGAGGTATAAGGATGCAAAGAGATTTAGAGAATGCGGACTGGGCCGTCGGGTTGATGCAGGGGCGCCAATCCGTGCGCAATTTTAAGGAGGAGCCGGTTCCTGAGGAAATCCTCTATGAAGTGCTTGCCGCGGGCATTAACAGTGCGACTGGTGGAAACCTGCAGCCTTATTCCATCATCGTTGAAAAAAACCGGCTCAGGAACCAGCAGCTGGCGCAGCTTTGCGGCGGTCAAAGCTTTATCGCGCAGGCGCCGGTGAACCTGATATTCCTGTTGGACTGGCACAAGCTGGCGGTCTACAGCCGCAAAAAGGACGCGCCCTTCACCTGCAACAAAAGCTTCCGGCATTTCCTCATTGCCATAGAGGATATCGTATGCGCCGCGCAGAGCATCGAAAGCTCGGCATGGCTGTACGGCATTGGCGGCTGCTTCGTCGGCACCATCCTGGAGTGCATTCCCGCCGTTGCGGAAATGTACAAGCTGCCCATGCTGAGCGCGCCGGTGCTGCTCCTGAGTCTGGGCTACCCCAAGACGCTTGCCGTGCCGCGCAAAAAGCTGGACATGGATATGGTCGTTTTCCGCGGCACCTACCCGGCGCTCAGCGCCGAGAAGCTTTGCGAAGCCTACGACCGCAAGTATTCCGGCATGCGCTTCTCGTTACCCGCCGACCCGCACAAGCGGCAGGCGCTCTTGGACGAGTTCCGCCAGGCGCTGCGCACGACCTACAACGAGAGCAAATGCGACGAAATCATTCGCGCAGCGGACAAAGCCGGCTCGATTTCCGAGATTCAACGCCGCTTTGGGCTGCACTACCATGCCGCGGAAATGCTGAGCCCCGATATCCTCGAAGGCCTCGCCAGCCAGGGAATCTATCCTTATTACTGCCTGCTGGACCAGGATCCGGAACTATAATCAGCGCGTCATTCTTTGTTTCCTGATCAAGATTGAGGAGCGATTGCCTTTAATTCAGCCTGTGTTTCTTCGTTGGTTGATAACTTACAAAACCATTTCCTTAACAGCAAAGCGGCTGTTGCATCAGAAATTATGCCATGCGAATCATCAATGCTTTGGTCCTGGAGGCTATCCATGAGCGCTGTTCTTGAAGTTCACAATCTTGTGAAAAAATACGGTGAGAATACCGCGGTAAACGATGTTTCCTTCGATATTCAGGAAGGTGAAATTTTCAGCCTGTTGGGCCCGAACGGAGCCGGCAAAACCACCACAATTTCTATTCTTTCCACCTTGCTCTCGCCAACCGCTGGCGACGCGACCATCTTTGGACATTCCGTGACCAGGGATCCGATGGAAGTGAAGCGCCTGATCGGGGTCGTTCCGCAGGAAATTGCGCTGTATGACGACATGAGTGCGCTTGAGAACCTGAATTTTTGGGGCGAAATGTACGGCCTCTCCGGCGGCGCGCTGAAAACCCGCGTGAAGGAGCTGCTGGAGCAAATCGGGTTGGCTGACCGGGCCAAAGAGCGCATCAAGACCTACAGCGGCGGGATGAAGCGCCGCGTGAACATTGCCGTGGGGTTGATGCATCAGCCCCGCCTGCTGTTTATGGACGAACCGACCGTCGGAATCGACCCGCAGTCGCGCCGGGCAATCCTTGATTCGGTCAAGTCCCTGAACGCAGCTGGCATGACCATTCTGTATACCACGCACTACATGGAAGAAGCGCAAGAGCTTTCGGACCGGGTCGGGATTATCGACCACGGCAAACTGATTGCTCTGGGCACCCAGTCTGAGCTGACCGCCAAAGTCGGGGAGATGGACACCCTAATCCTGCACCTTGCTGAAGACGAGGACTCCGGGCACCTGGCGCAGGCCCTGAAAACGCTCAGCGGAGTTCTTCAGGCGAACCCGAGTGACCATACGGTCGCGCTGGTAACGCCGGTCGCCGAAGAGCTGCTCGCGCCGGTGGTTTCACGCGCCAACGAGCTGGGCATCAAAATCCAATCCGTGGATATGCGCGAACCGAACCTGGAAGCGGTCTTTTTGCATCTGACCGGGCGGGCTTTAAGGGATTGATGCGATGAACCTGCGCAAACTTCTCCTTATCGCGCTTAAAGACCTGCGCTTGATCTTCCGCGATCCGACAGGTCTGGTAATTATGCTGCTGGCGCCTTTCGCGCTAACGCTGGGTATGGGGGCGCTCTCCGGCCGCTTTTCCGGCTCCACGCAGCTCGGAATCAGCCAGATCTCTGTGGCGATTGTGAATCAGGACAGTGGGGAATTGGGGCAGGCTCTGGAGGACGTGTTTACTTCCAGGGAATTGAACGAACTCATCGCCGCGGACATCCTGACCGACCCGGCTGCGGCGCGCGCCCTGGTGGATGAGGACCAGATTGCGGCGGCCATTATCGTTCCGGAGGGATTTACCGCGAGCATTTTCAGCCCGGAAAGCGGGGGAGACGTGCCTGTGGTGGAGTTCTATGAAAACCCGACCCGACCGACGTCCACAGGCATCGCGCGCTCCATTCTGGAGAGCTTTTTGAATCAGGTGGAAATCGGGCGGGTTTCGGGCACGCTGATTGTCAGTCAGCTGCTGGCTTCCGGCGCACTCCAGCCGCAGCAAGCTGCAGCGCTTGGCGCGGAGGTGGGGCGGGAAGTAGTCGGGAGCACGGAAGACAGCCCTTCCATCAAGCTCAACGCCAACACCGTGGAAGGCAGTGGAGCGAAATTTGACCTTCTGGCCTATATCGCGCCGGGCATGGCAATGTTCTTTCTGATGTATACCGTGACCATGGGGGGGCGCTCGCTTTTAGTAGAAAGCAGAACCGGGACGCTGGCGCGAATGCTCATCTCGCCGACCAATCCGGGCTTTGTGCTGGGTGGCAAAGGTTTTGGCATCTTCCTCACCTCGGCGGCGCAGCTGCTTATCTTAATCGGCGGAACCTCGCTGCTGTTCCGCCTTTCCTGGGGGGATGGAACGGCTGTCGCGCTGCTGATTTTGGCGGCGGCATTCGGCGCTTCGGGCTGGGGCATCCTGATGGCAGCCGTGCTGAAAACGCCCGGGCAAGTTGCCATTACCGGTTCCGCTATCGCGCTTCTTTTCGGCATTATAGGCGGCAGCTTCTTCGACCTGCACATGCTGCCGGAGTGGGTGCGCACCATAGCGAAGGTTACCCCCAACAGTTGGGCGAATGAGGGCTTTCGCATTCTTTCCATGGGCGGTAAGTTAGCCGCGATACAACCCCATCTCACCGCGCTGATGAGCATGGGCGCGCTGCTTTACGCGCTCGGGACAATCCTGATCAGCCGGCGCGGATTGGTGCGAAAGTGAGGCGCGCGATGAAAAAACTGTTTGCCATCATGAAGAAAGATACGATCATACGCTTCACAAGCCCAATGGTATGGATGTTCTTTATTATCCTGCCGGTAGTGTTCATTTTCGTCATCAGCGGCGGTACCACCCAAAATAGCGACCCGCGGATTGTGCTGACTGTCGTTGACCAGGCTGGTAGCACGCTTTCGGGCGCGCTCGTGGAGGAGCTGGGACATTCCAGCGCGGTGAAGCCGGTGCTGACCGAGTACGACCAGGCTTTGAAGGACTTTGAGCAGCTCAAAGTCTCGGCGATGCTGATTATCCCCGCGGATTTCTCGGCCGGGGCGCTGACGGCGGGTAATGCCTCGCTGGAACTGCGCAAACAGCCAAATACGCTGAACGGCATGGCGGTGGAGCAGGCTGTACAATTGGCAGCCAGCAGGATAGCCAGCCTGGCGGATGCGGCGCGGGTGAGCACAGAACGCGCGGCAGAATTTCAGCCTTTCGCCGATGACGCGGCGCGCCAGGCGTTCTATGACAGCGCATTCCAGCAGGCTCAGATACTGCTTGCCGAGGCTCCGGACCGGCTGCAAAGCGTGGTCGGCAGCACGACCGACCCGATCGAATACGATGCCAAAGCCAACTCCACCGCCGGGCAGATGATTACCTTTGTCTTCATTCCGCTTGTCAGCCTATCGGTGATGTTCGCGTACGAACGCGCCAACGGGACGCTGCGGCGTTTGTTGGTTACGCCGACCAGCAAGGCAACTTTTTTGGGCGGCACGATCCTCGGGCAGGGGCTGACCGCCCTGGTGCAAATGACCATTCTGATTGTGTTCGGCATTCTGGTGATGAAGATGAAGTGGGGGCAGTCGCCGGCCGGCCTGGCGATGATGATGGTGTCTTTCACGCTGGCGGCTTCGGCTCTGGGCACGATGCTGGGCACGTTTGTGAAGAGTGAGGGGCAGGCGAACGGGCTTTCGTTGATGATTGGGATGCTGATGGCGATGCTGGGCGGCTGCTGGTATCCGATCGAGCTCTTCCCCGCGGCGCTGCGCAACGCTGCGCAGGCTCTGCCGACCTACTGGGCAATGCAGGGCTTTTTGGATATCGCGGTGCGCGGGCAGGGACCGGCCGGGGTGCTGCAGGAGTGCGCGGTGCTGCTGGGCTTCGCGTTGGTGTTTTTTGCGGTTGGCATCACGCGCTTCAAGTACGAATAGGGGCTCTGGCTTTCATGTCATCCTGAGCTAGCGATGTTGTCATCCTGAACTAAAAATACTGTCATCCTGAACTCAGTGAAGGATCTGCTTTTTGTAGAGGTGAGATTCTTCGCGTCCGCTCCGAATGACAAAATGTCATTCTCCCTGCCTTCCGTCCACCATCATGCGTACTCTCGTTGGGTTTCGCTCCTGCGTCGCTGCACCCAACCTACAGGCTGCGCCCAACATGCATGCGAACAGGGTGTTGATGTTGGGTTTCGCTCCTGCGGCGCTGTACCCAACCTACAGGCTGCATCCAACCCAAATGCGAACAGGGTGTTGCTGTTGGGTTTCGCTCCTGCGTCGCTGAACCCAACCTACAGGCTGCATCCAACCCAAATGCGAACAGGGTGTTGCTGTTAGGTTTCGCTCCTGCGTCGCTGCACCCAACCTACAGGCTGCGCCCAACCT
>Ga0116171_10004242_pt1 | contig 12937 bp, 9 predicted proteins | sample AD_JPNHW2_MetaG_FD_89798 | JGI IMG/M metagenome (GOLD analysis project Ga0116171, IMG submission 89798) | Active sludge microbial communities of municipal wastewater-treating anaerobic digesters from Japan - AD_JPNHW2_MetaG | ecosystem: Engineered > Bioreactor > Anaerobic > Digestate | place...
ATGCTAGAACACCATTGCCATAAAAAGAACCATCACCAGTCATACTACCAGCTGGCAAAATTGCAAAACTAGATGTAGCTTCTTCATTTTGAGATAAAGTTGTAAACTGATCCTTAGTAGGAACACTCCAACCAGTAGGACAAATATTTGTCTGATTAACAGCATACCAATTATAGAATACTCCATAAGTAGAATAACCAGATGTAGCTTTAGCAGCAGCAACATTATTGTCATCATACCCATAAACACCATAACCTGGAAGAGAGCTGCTTCCTTGAGTAACAAATCCAGAAAGACTATAAACCGCTGGTAAATAAGCTAAGTTTTTTTTCATCCAACACTGAGTGCCAATTTCAACTGTAGAATATTCACTATTATCTCGAGAATCAGTTAAAATATCACCACAAGCCCATGGAGTAGGAGGAGAAATAAAATCAATTGTTCCTCCCGGTATAGCTTCTTTTACTCCAGCACTTAAATCATTAGTTTGACTACCTAAACAAAAGGTTAAAGAATAGGAAGAATTTTCTTCTCCTGAAACTGTATAAGTATAAACATTGTCTGAGTCACTACAATTACCATCAGCGGGAGTTGGAGCTGTAGGAAAAGATTGCATATAGATATTGCCAGAAGTAGCAATACTATCAGTAATAGTAGATGGATACTGACCATTATCTTGATAATATAATTCTAGAGCTGTTTGTATTTGTTTTATATCGGCTATTCTTTTAGCGTCCCTGGCACTTTTTCTAGCATTAGTTAGAGAGACTACGGCTAAGGTAGATATGATACCAATAATAGCTATTACTACTAGTAGTTCTACTAGAGTAAAAGCAGATTTGTTTTTCATAATAGATTATTTATTTTAAAATATTAAATTAATAGAATAGATAGAATTATCATTTAAGAAATAAGCTTTTTTGTTGGTTTCATCTATACTAAAATCTTTTAAATTAGTAAATTTATCACAAGAATATTGATTAATAAAAGTTCCATCTTTTTTCAAAAATATTAACATACGTTGATTAGATTTATCTAAAACAAAAATATAATTTTTTCCTACTTTTATATTAGTAGCTTTATCCAGTACTGGATCAACTACGGCTAGGGCAAATTCTTGTTGTGCTCCTGATAAATATTTATTTACTAAAGCATTCTCAGTTAAAACATAAATTTCATAATCGATAGCTAGATTTATTGGTTCAAGTCCAGTATTATCTTTTAACCAATTAGTATATTTAGAACCATCTTTTTCATATTTTAATATTTGATTTTTTTCTTTATCAAGTAAATAGGAACGACCATTATAGACACCAAAAGAAGTTATATTATTTCTATTTTCTATATTTATATTAGAGAAAGATACCTCTTCTTTAGAATTAATAGTAGCTAATTTATTAGCTCCTAAAATATAGACATTATTATCACTATCAATTGAACTTAAAGCATTATCACTGCTTATATTAGTATCTTCACTTATTTTGTTTAAAGAATTATCACTTAAATTAACTGAATAAATAACATGGTTTTGTCCATCAGCGGTATAAAGTTTATTATTTCCCGTATTTAAAGTAATAGTTTGAATATTAGCTTGAGCATTAGAATTAGAAAAATTAATTATTTCCGTTGGTTCATTTATTTTATTCATTTTTTGAATACTTCGTATTTGTTCATTTAATTTTTCTTCAATAGCTTCATAATCTTTTATTTTATTTTTTTCTTTATCACTTAAAGAATTTAATATTTCTTGAAGTTTAAAAATATTTTCTTTAGCTTGAGTTTCATTATTATATAATAGCGATGATTCAATTTGATTTTGTTTTTGTAAAATTAACTCTTCATAACTCGAAGCATTTTCTTCTATTAAAACTTCATCATTATTATTCTTTTTCCAAAAAATACTTACCAGTAGAGCTATTAACAGTAGTCCAGCAATAATTAATAATATTTTCTTTATTTTTTGTTTTTGGGGGGAAGTAGTAATAATATCAGAAATTTTTTCTTTCTTTATTTTTATTTTACCTAAAGCTTTAAAAGGTTTAAGTAATTTTTCTAAAATATTTATTTTTTCTAAAATATTTACTGTCTTTTTCTTTAAATTTTCCGTATTAATACTACCGGGCTCTTCTAATAATTTTTCAGTAGTTTCTTTAGCGCTAGCTAAATTAGTTTCGGGATGATAAAAAATATCATTCTCTATAATTGATTGAGAATTTTGGATAAATAAAGCACAAAAATTAGAATAATTATTTATTTTATCTAAATTTAATTTAATTTGTTCAATAGCCCCATCAATTTTAAGTTCATCCAATATTTTTATAAAATTATCATTGATTAGGTATTGTGATAGGGAATCATTAGTAAAAACAATATAGGATTTTTCTGGAATCTCACCACTAATTATAGAAGAAAATATTTTTCCAGAAATTAATTCTTCTAATTCATTATCATTTCCTTCGGGATTGATATCACTAATATTACAAGCTTTATCAGTCTTATGAATTAAAAATGATTTATTTTGTCCAATACTAGAGAAGTATATTCTTTCTTGATGTTCTAAACCAACGATCAAATTTAGGCTTTTAAAATTAAAATTAATTCTTTCTTGATCAATAAATTCTAATAATTCTCGATTAGTCTTGACTAAGGCTGATTCAAAAACTGATTCAATCTTTAAACCATTTATTTGATCACTCAAAAATATTTTTTCGTTTAAATAATAGTTTTTTTCTAAGAGTTGAGTAATAACAAAAATTATTTTTTCAGCCATTTTATCCGGTTGATTTATTTCCACTAAAAAGAATAATAAACCAGCTTCCTTGGCTTTTTCTTTATCAACACTTGGTTCGATAAAGCCAGCCTGAACAAAACTTTTGTTCTGATTGTTTCTAATATTTATTAAAGATGTTTTTATAGGCATAAATTGACTAATATTTAAAAATATTATATTATTTATATGAATGTTAATAAAAAATATATCTAAAAATATGTTGGAAAAACTTTTTGGTTCTAAAACCAGAGTTAAACTTTTAAAGATTTTTTTACTTAATCCTGATCAAAAATATTATATCAGACAATTGGCTAGGAACCTAAAAACTCAAGTTAATTCAATTCGACGAGAATTAAATAATTTAGAAGATTTTGGTTTACTTATCTCCGATGATAATAATAGCATAAAAAATGATATTTTGTCCAATAAAAGCAAAGTTGCTAAGAAAAAAAATAAGGAAGAAGTAAAAAGTTTAAAAGAAAAAAAATATTATGGAGTTAATAAAGACTTTATATTGTTTTCTGAGATTAAAACTTTAATTATTAAATCACAAATATTGGCTGGAAAAAGTTTTATTACTAATTTGAAAGAAGTATGCCAACCAAAATTTATTTTACTTGGTGGAATCTTTGTTAATAATGAAAATGCCGCTACTGATGTTTTAATAGTGGCTGATATTAAACAAGAAAAATTAATTTCAATTATTAGTAATTTAGAAATAGAATTAGGTCAAGAAGTTAATTTTACAGTTATGAGTGAAGAAGAGTTTAAATATCGTCAAGAAGTAGCTGATGTTTTTTTACATAGTGTTTTAAATTCAAAAAAAATTATTTTAGTAGATAAAATTTTTAATTTTAAAGAAATTTAATAAATTAAAATGAACGATGTTTTATTAACAAAAAACAAGAATCGAGTTGGTCGTTCAAGTCTAGCAAGGACTATTATGATTATAATGGCGTTGGTTTTGGCGGCATTTTTTTTGTTGGTAATTTTAGTTTTTTTTAAAATGAAATTAGTTTATACCGATATTAGTTCTGGCCGACAAAATTTAAATTATGCTTTAACTTATATTAGTGAGGGTAATTTTAATAAAGCCAGTTTGTCAGCTAATCAAGCGTCTAAATATTTTTCTTCAGCTGAAAAAACTTTAATAAAATTACAGAATAATTTTTTTATAAAAAACATTGATTTTTTAAATAATAATTTAAATGATTTTAAATATTTATCGCAAACAGCTGAAATTTTAAGTAGTTCAGCTGAAGAAGCTTTGAGTTTAATTAATGATATTAATACTTTATTATCGGGTCAAACGGTTAATAATTTTGCTTCATTATCAGTTAATGATAAAATTATTATTCTAAAAAAACTTTATGAAAATTATCCCGAGATGCAGGGAATTAAAGCTAATATTGATCTAGGAATAATTTATTTACAAAAAATTAAAGATAATAAATTTTTATCTTCCTATACTGACTCTATTAATGGTTTAGAAGAAAAATTAATTAATGTTTCTGAGTCTTTAGGTAAAATTATATCACTTTCAGCTATTATTCCAGTTATTTCTGGTTATCCTCAGCCCGCTTCTTATTTAATAATTTTACAAAATAATAATGAGCTTCGTCCAACTGGTGGCTTTATCGGAACTTATGGAATTTTAGAAATTACGGCTGGTGAAATTACTAAATTAGAAACTTATGATAGTTATCATTTAGATATGCCCTCTAGTTTAAAAACTGATTTTAAAGTGGAACCGCCGGAAGCTTTAAAAAAATATTTAGGAATTGATTATTGGTATCTACGTGATGCTAATTGGTCACCTGATTGGCCAAGTAGTGCTCAAAAAATTAAATGGTTTTATGAACAAGAAATGACCAAAGCTGATCGCTCGGATGAAATTATTAATTTTTCGGGAATAATAGCTATTACTCCTAGAATGATTACTGATTTATTATATTTTGTTGGTCCAATTGAAATTGATGGTCAAAATTATAATAAAGATAATTTTACCGAAGTTTTACAATACGAAGTTGAAATGGCTTTTAAAGATAAAAATATTTCGGAATGGGATAGAAAGTCAGTTATTAATGATATTTTAGAAGAATTAAAAAATCGTTTATTTAATTTACCAGCTGATAAATGGATAGAATTAGCTAATATTTTAAATCAAAATATTGAACGAAAAAATATTTTTGTTTATTTAACCGATAATTATAGTCAAGAAGTTGTGGCTAATTTAAATTGGGGTGGAGAAATAAAAGAAAATAAATTAGATTATTTAATGGTAGTCGATGCTAATTTAGCAGCTTTTAAAACTGATCGGGTTATGGATAAAAGAATAAAATATTATTTAGATGAAGAATCTGATGGTCGTTTTAAAGCTAGGGTAGAATTAAAATATAAAAATAATGGTTGGTTTGATTGGCAAACTACTAGATATCGAACTTTTACTCGAGTATATGTACCGGCTAATAGTAGTTTTGTAAATGTTTCGGGTTTAAGTGAAAACATTAAAACAGATACTTATGATGATGAAATTTTAAATCCTAAAACTTATTGGTCTGGTTTTATTTCTATTGAACCAGGGCAGGAAAGTATTATAACTTTTGAATATTATTTGCCAGATAATATATCTAAGATGATAACTGTAGATAATAATTATTCTTTATTTTTACAAAAACAAGCTGGTAATAATACTAACCAATTTGAAGCTGAATTTAATTTTTTAAAACCTATAAAAACAATTAATGGTGAGGGAGAAATTAAAGTTGAAAAGAATAAAGTTTATTGGAAAAATGATTTGGCTAAAGATTATAATATAGAAATAAGTTTTTAATTTATGATAGAAAATTATTCAAAAAATAGATGGTGGTTAATTGGTTTATTAGCATTTTTTTTAATTATAGCTATTTCTTTTAGTTTTTATAATTATTTAATTTCTTTAGCTCTTATTGCTTTTATTTTTTTTATTTTTTTATTCTTTCTAAAACCTTTATTTGGTCTATATTTAATGGCTTTGTTTTTACCAGTTACGGGTTTAACTCTGCGGTATCAATCTTTTGAATTACCATTTATTGATTTATTATCATTAATAGTTTTAAGTTCTTTTGTTGTTTCTCATGTTTATTTAATTTTTTTCGGAAAAAATATAGATAAATTAAAATGGCCAGCTGGTGGAGCCTTTTTAGTCTTTTTTATTATTACTTTAATCTCGGCAATTTTAAGTGATAGCCCCTTGTCTCATTTATGGTATACTGGTCGCTGGATATTGTTTTTCTATTTAGCTTTTGTAGTTCTACCAGTTAATTTAATTAAAGATATTAAAGTTTTACAGAGATTATTAATATTAATTTCTATTGGTGGTTTAGCTGTAGCTATAATGGGTTTTTTATCGTTATTTTTACAAGATTGGTCAGATTCTTTTTTTCGAGTTAGTCCTTTAGCTATTTATGGAGAATGGATCTTTGGTCAAAATTATAATTTATTATCAGAATTTTTATCTATTTCAGCTTTTATTGTTTTAAGTTTAAAATATTTTTATTCTAACTTGAGAACTAAAAAATTATTAAATGTTATAGCTGTCTTTTTAATTTTAATAAATTTTTTAACTTTTGGTCGAACCGCTTGGATTACAATTTGTTTACAATTATTATTTTATTTTATTATTTATTATTTTGTTATTCAGAAGAAAAAAATATCTTGGCGCCAGATAGTAGTGGCTTTGTTTTTTATGATTATTATAATATCACCGTTTTTTGTTAAGATGTTAGTTCTACAAGAAGCTAATGTTAGTTCTACTCAAAATCGAGTATTATTAACTAGAATATCCTGGGAAGCTTTTTTAAATAAACCACTTTTTGGTTATGGTAGTGGTAGTTTTGTTTCTTTAGTTGAAAACAATGTACGCTTTGTAGCTAAATATGGTGATCCTTTAGATTCACATGGTTTTGGTCAAAAAATTTTAGCAGAAAATGGTCTCTTAGGTTTATTAGCTTTTATTGTTTTCTTGTTTTTTATATTTAGAAAGATTTATTTAGGGTTACTGGCTAATTACAAAGATTATAAATTATTATTACCTTTATTTTTAGCTTCAGCTGGGGGATTTTTTTATCAATTATTTAATACTTCTTATTATAAAGGGAGAATTTGGTTACCAATTGCTTTAGCTTGGATCGCTGTAGAATTAGTCGCTTCAAAAAATAAAGAAAAAAAATATGTTAAATAAAAAAATAAAAATTTTATATATTTTACCAAGTTTAGCTTCAGGGGGAGCCGAACGTTTTTTATTAGATTTAATATATAATTTAGATTTAAATATTTTTGATCCACAATTATTATTGTTTAAAGATAGTGGATTTTTTTATCCCGAAGCAATTGGTCGAGGCGTGAAAATAAAAGTACTTTCTAAAAAATTTAAATTTGATTTAATTAATTTTTTTCAAATTTTTAAGTATATAAAAAAAGAACAACCTGATATTGTTCATACAGAATTAGGTGGTGATATTTACGGTAAAATAGCGGCTAAATTAGCTGGAATTAAAGTAATTATTTCCACGGAACAAAATGTATCAGCTAATGATAATTTTATTAATTATTTTTTAAAGAAATGGACAGCTAGTTGGTCTAATAAAATTATAGCTATTTCCTCGGCCGTTAAAAATGATTTAATTAAAAAGTATCAAGTAGCTCCAGCTAAAATTGAATTACTTTTTAATGGACTTAATGTTGAAAAATTTAAACAAAGTGATGAAGTAAAAAAAGAACGATTAGAAATTGATCCAGTCATTATTGGTTCAATTGGACGTTTAAGTCCACAGAAAAATTTTTCTTTATTATTTAAAGCTTTAGCTCAAGTTAAAGAAAAAAATTTTAAATGTTTAATTGCCGGTGAAGGGGATCTTCGTCCTCAATTAGAACAAGAAATAAAGGAATTAAATTTAAGTGATAAAATTGAATTAGTAGGTTTAAAAGTTGATGTAAATAGTTTTTTAAATGATTTAGATTTTTTTGTTTTACCATCAAAATGGGAGGGTTTAGGTATAGTTTTACTAGAAGCCGGAGTAGTTAAATTGCCAGTTTTAGCTTCGGCTACCGGTGGGATATTAGATATAATTGAAGATCAAAAGAATGGATTATTATTTAAAGTAGAAGATTTAAATGATTTGATTAGTAAATTAAATTATTGTTTGGATTATAATAATCAAAGTAGATTAAAACAATTAGGAGAAAATTTATTTGTAACAATAATAGAAAAATTTGATATAAAAAAAATTGCTAATCAATATCAAGTAATGTATCAAGAATTATTAAAAAAATAATATGAAAATATTACAAGTTAATAAATTTAATTATCTTCGAGGTGGAGCGGAAAAATATTTTTTACAGATTAGTGAAGAATTAGTTAAAGCTGGTCATCAAGTAGCGGTTTTTTCAATGCAACATCCAAAAAATTTACCTAGTCCTTGGGAAAAATATTTTGTTTCTCGAATTAGTTTTAATGAAAGTCATTTAAGAGATTGGTTAATTGCTCCCGGTAGAATTATTTATAGTTTTTCAGCTCGACGAAAATTTACTAAATTATTAAATGATTTTAAACCAGATATTATTCATATTCATAATATTTATCATCAAATCTCACCTTCAATTTTATCCGTGGCCTCTAAACATCGTATTCCTATAGTAATGCATTTACATGATTATAAATTGGTTTGTCCTAATTATCAATTATTTACCGACAATAAAATTTGTTATCGTTGTTGGCCTAAAAAATATAGTCAATGTCTTAAACATTGTTGTTTTAAAAATTCTTTTTTTTCCAGTTTATTAGCTACGATAGAAATGGAAATTCATCATAAAATTTTAAAAATTTATGAAAAAAATATCAGTTGTTTTATTGCTCCTAGTAAATTTATGAAAGAAACTTTAGTAAAATTTAATTGGGCTGAAGATAAAATAAAAGTAGTTTATAATTTTTCTGAAAAAATGGATAATAATTTAATTAATGAAGTTGAAGATTATGCTTTATACTTTGGTCGCTTATCAAAAGAAAAGGGAATTAATACTTTGCTTGAAGCCTTACAATCAGCTAAAAATAAAATTAATTTAAAAATAGTTGGTTCTGGTCCAGAAGAAGAAAATTTAAAAAAATTAGTTCAAGAATTATATTTAGAAAAACAAGTTGAATTTTTAGGATTTAAATCTGATCAGGCTTTATATGATATTGTTAAAAAAGCTAAAATTATTTTTATTCCATCTATTTGGAATGAAAATATGCCTTTTGCTTTAATTGAAGCTTTATCTTTAAAAAAAGTAGTAGCCGTATCTAAAGTTGGTGGCTTACAAGAATTAATTGAAGATCGTGTTAATGGTTTTTTATTTAAACCGGGTGATTTAAATGATATAGCTGATATAATTAATAATTTATCAAATTATGATTTAAATTTAATGGGTGAGAAAGCTTATCAAATTAGTCGAGAACTTGATATTAATAATCATTTAATAAAAATACTAGAAATATACAATAAGTTAATAAAAAACTAAATAAAACTGGATTAATTGAGTTTTTTTAAAATGTCTATGGTTGGGGTTGACATTTTTTTTCAATTATGTTAAAATTGGCTATCAAATAAAATAGAGAAAAAAACCTTGTATTTTGTTAATAAATTTGGTTTTTTTCTATCATTTAATATGAAAAATAAAAAAATATTAACATTTTTTGCTTTTGTTGGAGTTATTTTATCAATTACAATTATTTTAACTTTACCAGGTAAAACTAAGGTTAAATCATATTATTCGGGTGATGCTATTTACTATAATGGAAAATTAGTAGTAGCTTCGACTGATAGTGAGAGCTTAGAAGTTTTTACACAAGAAAGTAGTGGTTTAGAAAAAAGATTTACGATTAGGCCTTTTGATGAACGTTTTAATAAAGATGATAGTTTTTATGGAGTTAAATTTAATATAGAAAATAATCGTTTATATGCTTATACTATTTCTGGTTATACTCTGTATAAATATGATATTTCTAGTTTGAATAAAGCTACTTTAATAAAAAAAGATAAAAATACTTATTGGGAATGGTATAACAAAGTTGATAAGTTTGGTGATAATATCGTTACCCTTAGTGCTAAGGGAGTAAAAGTATTTAATAATGATTTACAGGTTATTGATAGTTATAATATTATAAACGATGTTCCGTATAATATTTCTTCAGGTGGTGATAAAGATTATATTTTTAGTCTAAAAGGAAAAAAAGATGTGATTGAAGTTTTCAGTCGAGAACAACGATCAGTAAATGATTTACAAATTAATTTTTATGGTGGTGAGAATAATCGATCCCTATATTTTGACGCTTATGACAATAATATTTATTTTGCTGATGACCGTTCTGTTAAGAAGGTTTCTTTAAAAGGAGAATTGAAGGGAAGTTTTGAACATTTAGGTTATCCAGGTTATGATGTTAGTTCTTCGGGTAATGAATATTTGTATTTTGCTAATGGTTTAGGTGTAGTTAAAATACAAAAAAGTAATATGTCGGTAGTAACTTCTCGTCGAACTGGTAATATTAGTGTAGCTGAAGGTTGGGCTATGGGCTTAAAAGTTGTTAATACTAATAAAGGTGAACGAGTCGTTGTTTTTAATAATTCTAGTATTTTAGTAATGGATAATAATTTAAAAGTTTTAGGTTATTTTGTTGCTGGTCGTGATGATAAAATTTATGCTAGAGAAAATTTATTTTTAAATTTAAGTTCAGGCTCAGTTGATAGCGGTAGTCAAGTAGAAGTTACTGGTGGTGGATTTTTTCCTAAAGAAAAATTAAATATAGATTTTTATGGAAAAAAATATGAAGCTAGTGCTGATAAAGATGGACGTTTTTCTAAGGTTTTAAATGTTCCAGAATTATCTGATAGTAATTCTCGTAATAAAACATTTAGTGAAACTCAAGAAAATGGAATGGATATAAAAAATATTACTGAAAGAACTGATATAAAAGTTACTGGTAGTGAGTCTAAATATACCTATAGCATTAGTATCTATATAAAAGATGCTATAGTAAAACAATAATTTTATGGATTTAATTGGATTAATAAAACAGAAAAAATATACTATCATCTCAGTTTTTTTAATTTTTTTAGTAGTGGGATTACTTTTTCTATTGACTCAGGATTTTAAATATGGAACTAAATCTAAGATTCTAGTAATTCAAGAAGGAGCTGGTAAGGTTGATCCTTATTCTGTTTCTCGATCAATTGAATACTTATCTGATTTATTTACTAAAGTAGTTTATTCTAATTCTTTCTTTGAGTCAGTTATGAAATCAGATTTTGATATTGATGAAAGTTATTTCGGTAGTACTTCTAATGATATGACTAAACAATGGAAGAAAACTGTTTCAGCTAAAGCCTTAGAAGATTCTGGTATTATTATTATTAATGTTTATCATAAAGATAATTATCAAGCTACTCAAATTGCTTTGGCTATTAATCATGTTTTAATAACTGGACATCAAAATTATCATGGTTTAGGTGATTCCGTAAAAATTAATGTTATTGATCAACCAGTTGTATCTAATTATCCAGTTAAACCTAATTTAATTTATAATTTTATTATTATTTTAGCTGGTAGTTTATTCTTTAGTTTAGTATATATTTATCTGTTTCCAGAAAAAAAATATGATATTAATCTATTTTTAAATCGACCTAAAAAAGAGATAAAAATTGAGCCAGTGGTAGATAATAAAGTTAATAATAATCGTTTAATAAATAATTTAGATTATAATGAAATACAAGCAAAAACAGAAACTAATAATTTAGTTGATAATAAAATAAAAGAAACCATTGATTTTGATGAAATAAAAAGATCGGGTGATATTAATAATTTATTTGAATAATATTTTTAAATATTAGAAAGTTCTTTAACAATTCCTCCATGGTTAATACTTAAAAGATCTTTAAGTTAGAGATTTTTTAAGTATTAACCAATTAACAATTTAAAAATAAAAAAAACAAAAGTAAAAAATAAACAAATTAAAACAAAAAGAAGGAGGAAAGAAAAATGAAAAAAATAGTATTATTGATGTCAATTGTAGTATTGGCAAGTATGATTTCTTTCGGACAACAAGATGCCGAAAGATTTTCTATCACTTACAGTGGTTCGACCACTGTTTTTGACCAAAAAGTTTTTAATGCAACCGACACTATTGTAAAAGTCGGTACCGAATCAACAAATTTTATATCCGGCGAGGTTTTCTTGGGCCGGAGGAACTTTCAAGTTGGGTTTTATGGATCCTATTTGAACAGTTCGGCTTTGGTTGGTCAATATCAGGCAGAAAAGCTTGAATATTTTTCAGCCGGGATGGTTATGAGACAATCTTTTTATTCTTCGGAATTAAAGATTGGACTTGGTTATTTCAATCAAACAAGAGAAATTGAGGGGTATAATGATGTCTCCAATTATTTTCTCGATTCTGCCAAAATTCATGGCCTGGAAATATATGGTCAATTTACTTTCAGCCAGGACGATATTGGCTGTTTCCCTAAAATCGAATTATGGGGAAATACAAAAGTATTCCTGGCTAAAGTAAATAGCGCCGGTAATTATAAGGCATTTTTAAGAAACTATTCATTTGGGCTTGATGTCCAAATTTATAGATTTTCTATTCTGCCGAACTACTACCTATCTCCGATGATAGGAGTAGAAAAACCGGAAATAATGCCTTTATGTAACAGTATGAGATATAAATTAGGAATTGCCGCTGGTAACAACATAACCAGAAGTAACATCCTAAAGGCCGGGATATTCTTGTCCTGGGACAATATATCTTATATCTATACCTATTCTGACAGATCTTATTCTGTCAAGAATATGGTGGTTGGAGGATATATATCCTTTAACCCGGTGGGAATCTTTTCTCACTTAATAAGGTAATTAAGGTAGTTAATAATTTCTTTTAAAGGGTTCTCAAAAAGGCCCTTTTTTTATTTATATAATTTATTTATATATTTTATAATTTATTTAACAAAAAAACTTCCATTTAAATGGAAGTTTTTTTTATATACCAGGAAACCCCAGACACGGCGGTCGTCTAGATCCGATAAAGGATAGTAGAATGTGAACCGCCGTCTGGGGATGAATGGTATCCCGGACATATATTTTATTTTAGGTAAAATA
>Ga0116171_10004247_pt1 | contig 12934 bp, 16 predicted proteins | sample AD_JPNHW2_MetaG_FD_89798 | JGI IMG/M metagenome (GOLD analysis project Ga0116171, IMG submission 89798) | Active sludge microbial communities of municipal wastewater-treating anaerobic digesters from Japan - AD_JPNHW2_MetaG | ecosystem: Engineered > Bioreactor > Anaerobic > Digestate | place...
GCAGATGCAAGGAACATCCATAGAAGACCAAAGAAAATTCACGATAGGTCATAAGGTTGATAGTTTGATTAGGGCGATAGAAAAGGGGAATAAATTAGCGTTGCCATATTTGGATTATAGTTCTATGCAACAGGAGGGAAGGCATAGAGTCGGGGCGGCGGAAAGGTATGGTTGTAAAGTTGTTCCAGTTGCGGTATTTTATAAAAATGGTCAGGATGACCCATATTATAATGGATGGAATGGTGAAGGTGATTATTCTATTCCAATAAGTGATATGTTTGGTAAGTGGCCAGATTTGAAGAAAGATGATAAGGGTGATGTTTATATTGAGTTCAATCCGGATAATTCTAATGATTATAGGGTATTTCTAAATTTATATCCAGATTTTGATACGAAGTTTGATTTATTTAACTATGTCACTCGGCCATATTCAAGTAAATTGGGATCCGATGATTTTATGAAGGTATCTGATTATGATGTACATATATCAGAAGAAATTCCTGAACTAAATTCATTTATAATGAAGACTATAAACGCTGGGGTAAATCGTGAAGATTTATATAACGCTTGGGATGACAAGGAGTATGTTGATAGATATCTGGATAATACAAATCATTTTCATTCAATTTATTATATTCTGAAATCGATTGCTACTTTAGGTATGAAAAAAGAAATAGTGGTTTCTGATAATATTATTAAAACATACGAGGCAATCAATAAAATGATAAACACCGTTTACACGCATTTATACTTGTATCATAATTCACAATATTTTTCAAATGATATAGATAAGAGTTATCGTGTTGATATTGATAATCATAACAAAATGATAAGATTATATTGTGATGGTAGGATTCAGAATTTTGATAAATATAAATCGGCAAAGGAATATTTGTTTAAGGAAAAAGTTAAAATAACAGAAGATATACCAAAAGAAGTTCAAAATAGAGGAATGTATGTGATTCCGAAAAAACTGGTACAGGAGTATATTAAAATACATCGTGGTTAAAATACTGGGGTTTGAAGACCCCACTTAGGGCCGGGATGGTTACATTCCGTTGGGGCAAGAATTCGCTACTCTTGCCCCTTTTAATACACATTATATAATGCATTATCGAACAAAATAAGGGTTTATGCTCATTAATGAACACAATAAAAGGCATTATCTACGATGACTATTATTATTTCTTTGTGGTGATGGATTAACTGGACTTCTATTTATCCTTTCGTTTGATTGTGGTCTTTGTCTTTCAATTGTTGGTGCGGGTTTTGACATATCATTAAAATCCCTCCAGTATACGGGTGTTTTCCCGTTATTTTCTTGTGGATTTCTATATTTTGGTGATGTATATTCTTGTGAATTTCTTCTATCTCTATATTCTGGCGGAGAATATCTTTGAGGTTGTGATGTTTTTGTGTTTTTAACATCTGTTGGCTTAATGTATTTCGGTACGGTTCGAATATTTGGTGGAGTTTGTCTATGGATATTTTTTGGTGGAATTGAATATGACCCGATAGATTTTCTCGGGCCGTAATACCCGTTATAGTTGTTATGGTGATTATAATAATTCCAATTGTAATGGTGATGATGATACCAGTATGGTTGATGATAATTCCAACTGTAATAGTATGGATTGTAGTAAGGATAAAAATAGATTGGTTCATAGAAGTAGTATGGTGTATAATATCCATAATAAGGGGTATACACATTATACCAAGAAAAATGATAATCCATTGGTGAGTAACCAAAATTCCAATCAATTGTATAATAGTTGTTGGTTACATTGTTTACTGTTACGGTATCTTTTTTTGGATTGTAATAAACATCATCATATTCCTGAGCGGATACAAATATTGATGTGATTATTAATGCAATAGTTAGAATAATTTTTTTCATTTCTGGTTGTTTTTACTAAATGATAAACAATTATAATACCATTCTGAATATTTATATTAAAAAATATAAGGAGACATCGATATGAAAATCACGCAATATGCATTTCCAGAAAATCAATATGTTTTAGAAGAACATAAAAAAGTACAAATATACCTGCATCACACGGCAGGGAATTCTGACCCATTTGGGAATTACAGGTTTTGGGCGACAAATCCAGAAAGAATTGCAACTTGCGTTGTTGTGGGCGGAAGGCCAGTTGCTGGCGCAAATTGGATTGATGGTGAAATTGCTCAGGGTTTTAGTAGCAAATATTGGGCATTTCATTTAGGATTAAAAGAATCTACATTTCAAAAATATGGTGTTCCGTATCAATCACTTGATAGAATTAGTATTGCTATTGAGATATGTAATTGGGGGCAATTAACATATAATAAGGTTGATGGTAAGTTTTACAATTATGTAAACAGGGCAGTTCCACAGTCGGAAGTGTGCGAGTTGTTAACGCCATTCAAGGGGTATAAGTTTTATCACGCATATTCTGACGCACAAATTCAATCAGTAAAGGAATTATTAGAATCGTGGAATCAAAGATATGGTATACCTTTAACATATAATCCAGATATTTTCGATATTAATATCAGGGCATTGAGGGGCGAGCCAGGTGTTTATACACATAATTCAGTAAGAGCAGATAAGGTGGATATTAGTCCACAACCAAAGATAATTGCAATGTTACAATCGTTATAATATTTATGTTTAAATAATAGGATATGAAAAAAATAATACTGATAACTGAAGAACAATTGAATAACATTGTTGATAGTTTAATAATTGAGCAGGAAGAAAATGTATATACAGACTTTGATACCGTATATGATTATAAATTACAGGGTAATCGTTGGTATGCTAAAAGAAAAACTAGTGATACTGGTAAATGGTATGATATTACGGATAGGCCAGTTGCTGTTCAACGATTAAATACTAGATATGGTACAAATGTACAACCAATTAATCCGCCAGCGCCAACGCCTAAACCAACACCCAAACCTGTTCCTAAACCTACACCAAAATCAAACATTCCTATTAAACCATTGGCGCCAGCAGTGGCAGATAAAACAGCAATGGTAAAACCCAATGTTCCATCTTTAAAAAATGCAAAAGTTGGGGAAACAACATATACAATGGCAATGAAAGAAAAGGCGCCATTAAAACCAAGTGCGGGTACAAAACTGGCAGTTAAATTAGAACCAGGATCATCAACGCCAAAAGATTTACCATTACCATCAGCATCAACGCGGCTACCAAATGATGTGGTACAAATAGTAAATGAAAAAAAGAAAAACCCTAAATTCGCAAATTATAAAGGAAAGTATTATGTTCTTTCTAAAGAAAATAGTACAATGTATGTTTTTAATAATAAACATCAATTGATTGATAATGCAGTTGTTGGTAGAGGAAAAGTGGTTGGTGACTATCCAAATACTTCGGATCCAAATTCAGATGATGCAGGATTAGGTGCAACTACACCAGCAGGTAGCGCTGTATTTAGTGATACTTTTATGGATAAAAACACATATCAAGGTAAGGTATCACTTATAAAATATAACGATCCAAAATTAGTACCAAGTGGAAATTTAGCGGTGCATCCAATTTATCCGCCAGAATTTTTGAAAAGAAATAAGATATTACAAAATCCAGCAATTGTTGATAAATTAATGTCGTGGGGATGTATTAATGTTCCTAAAGATACATTAATAAGGCCGACATTTTCCATAAATGTCGGCGATAGTATTTTTATTACTAAGGAGCCCGGAAGATTACAGCAAATTGCACAATTGAATAAACAAAAACAATACCCAAAAAGAAATGATATGATTGCCGCAAATGTACACGAAATGATAAACGAACAGATACCACAAGCCAATACATATCCTAGTAAAGTAGGTGTGGGCTCACCAACAGAAACAAAATTATATCAAACATTTACTAGTGAAGTTGAGGGTGAAGGTTGTAGTTATAGACAAATAGATGCAAACACACTTGAAATTAGTATAAATTTTAATGGGAAAAAGTATCTTTTGAAAAGAATTAAATAATTTTTGTTGGATATTAAATAAAAAGCAGTATCTTTGTGGTATGAAAACTATAAAGATACTCTTTTTTGCGCTTTTATGCGGTTTGGCGATTTTTTCGTGTCACGGAAAAACAGAAAAAAATAAACCTGTTTTAGTAGTAAACAAAGATGTGAAGAAAAATCCGACATCTAATCGCATTATTCGTATATTACCATTAGGTGATGTTCATACCGAATATATCAATGTGGTTAAAATGGCGGTCAAAAATTTTTATGGATATGATTGCGTGGTTTTACCACAAAAAGCCCTGACGCCAGATATATTAGCACCAAGTAAAACAAGATATGAGGCTAGCAAGATACTTGACAAATATAACTCAAATGATTATCAACTGATATTAATTGAAAAGGATATAGCGTGCCAAATGAAAGAAAGGCATACTAATGAATGGGGGATATTTGGTATGGGTATGCTAACTGGAAAAACTTGCGTTATTTCTACTTTTCGTCTTAAAAGAAATGTATCAACAGAATTGTTTTATGAACGGCTTCGCAAAGTTTCTCTTCACGAAATTGGGCATAATCTTGGGCTTGATCATTGTACAAATAATCCACATTGTATGATGAACGCCGCAAATGGAACTATTACACAAGTGGATAGAGAAAAAATCTGGTTCTGTGACAAATGTATGGGTCAAATTCGCGGTAAATAATATTTTCTATGAAAAAACTATATGCAATTTTATTGGCAATCTTAATTGGTTTTCTGGTTGGTATTATTATCGATAATATCTTCTTTAAAAGTAAACCAGTACAGAAAAATAAGACATATCTGAGCGTTACAAATGATGCACAACCCAAAAAGGTTATTGCAATTATGCCGTTTGGATATGTTAATATTGAATACATAAAACATATTCAAACAACAATCAAAGAATTTTATGGGTATGAAACAAAAGTTTTGCCTGCGGTAAAACCGACAAATGATATGCTAACACCAAGTAAAATCGGTTATGACGCAGATAAATTTCCTCGTAAATATCCATACCCAGGTTATATTTTGATAATAACAAAAAAGAATATATCGCATAAAGATGAAAATAAACCCGAATTATGTTTTTTTGGCTCGGCTATAGTTAATGGTTATTCTGCTGTGGTTTCAACATATCAATTAGACGATTACGCATCTAATGATCTTTTTATGAATAGGCTGGATAAAATTGTGCTGCACGAATTAGGTCATAATTTTGGGTTAAGGCATTGTCAAAATGATTATCATTGTTTAATGACTAATACAGAGGGAACGCTGGAAGAACTTGATCGAGAGGATATGAAACTTTGTGATATATGTAAAAGCAAAATAAGGAAATAAATGGAAAGGCCCCATCACAAATGATGGGGTTTTTTTATGCAACAGCTCTATTTATGATAAAAGATTTTTATGAAAGTTCTCGTGACCGAATATCAACTTACATGTATATATTTGTCAATTATTAATGAGTCGAAAAAAATAAAAGGTGATGTTGATGTAAAGACTTCAATCAAATATATGAGGGATATACCCGCAGAATTAAAAGAGTTCGCCACAGCTAATGTAAAAGAGTATAGTCGAGCTAAAAATGGTAAGGTAACTGGACTTAATCTTCATCCTGATTTAAAGAAAAAAATTAGAGAAAAGGACTTACCAGATGGATTTGACATGGGCGTTGATAAAAATGGTTATTTCATTCATACGCACAGGGCTAGAAGTAAATCACACGAGAAACCAGATGGGATAACGGTAAGGGAAATAAAATTCGTTGATTCAACGGGTTAATTTCATTCATAATTGTATTTATATCATAAACGAGATAATATGAAGATTATTCTATCGGAAGCCCAAATTATTCAATTACTTAAAGAGGCGTATGGAAAAGACGCATATATAGATTCATTATTAGATAAAATGTCTGGTAAAGGTCTATCTGCGTTATCAGATAAAGAAAGAATGGATTTAGAAAAATTGTCTCGTGGCGAGGACATTGAGCCAGAAGAGCCAGAACAAGGTGGTTTAGAAAGTGGTGTAATGCCAACAGATATACCAAATCACGAAATGTTTATGGAGTTAGTTCCTCAAATGTATGAATTTACTGTTGATAATGAACCTTGGCATTTTGCAAAAGAAATTGAACCTGATGGTGCGTATGAAATTTTATTGGTAAGTAATATTAGGCGTAATATGTCATTTATTATTACACCATTTGCTGATAATAATGTATTTAAAGTTACAACCCCAATTAGGGATTATGATTTTAAAATTAAAACATCACCGAAAACAAGAGACCAGATGGAAAGATTTATTGAAGAGTTTGTTAAAAGTGATTTAAAGAAGATAGTCAAGTATATCATAGACAAACAATAATTTGACAATATTTATATAAAAATACAATACAATGGGAAAAGTTATTAAATTAAAAGAATCAGATATTAGAAAAATAGTATTGAAACTAGTTTCCGAACAACAATCAATGGCAGATGAAACTAATCCATTGGATATGATTAAACCGTCACCAAAAGTTATACCAGCACCGCAATCGCAAAGGCAAGAGCCGACTGGTGGTGAACAAAAGTTTAGACCTATGGTGAATGAGAAAATTTTGGCTAAAAAAATTGCAATACGAACAGGTCTTAAAAGACTACAAGCAGATCTTGAAGAACTTATTGTACATAGCGGGATTAATCCAGATACAAATAACATAGCAAGAGACATTAATAAAGTATCCGAAAAATTTGAAAGCCTATTTGGCGACCCAGTTGCAAAGGAAGAAGGTGAAACCGAATAAATAAGATTAATTATTCATTTTTAAGTGCCATATCATATTTATGTGATATGGCATTTTTCATTTTATGAAATTAGAATTTATCTATACACAAATCATCACAGAATTACAAGGTATTAGTCCACAGGCACGCGCGTGGAGTTACATATTAAAAAACATTATTGATAAAGTTAAAACAAGTCATATAACAATTGACGGAACAAATTATCCTGAAGTTTATCAACATTTTCCTGTTGATATTTTTTATATTGACCATAATGAAAAATATCATAATGGCGGGGCATATGATGAACATAAAAGTGGATATGACAAAAATGGAAAATATTGTGTATATCTTCAGATAGGTACAAAAGAAATAACACCAACATTAAATCACGAATTAAGACACGCATTTGAAGATTATAAACGGATATCAAATAACGCAACCAGATTATCTAAAACTAAAGAAGCGACACAATTTTATAATAAGGATTTTGAAAAAATTGTTACGGGAGAAATTGGTATATATGTGGAGCCATTTCATTCAATTTTAACCGCATTATATTTAACATCCAAATTGGAGGAGTCTGCATATTCGGAAACGGCATATGATATAGGGGATAGAATAATTCCCGCAATTAAAGATATATTACAACGGAATTATTTGAAGAATATGGATGATGATTTTATTGTAGAAAGAAGATGGAGACAATTAAAAGAACGAGTGAATATTCCAATTTTAAATAAATTCGATGATTATTTGAGTTTCATACAATGGGCTGATAAGGTCATTCAAAGACGAGCAATAAAAATATATAAGAAGCTCATTAAAGTAAAATATTTGTCAAATACGCAATAAAAAGGGGGATAATATCCCCCATTTCAAGACCTTGTGATTTCACTTAATTTATTTTACTATCCAATGGTTAGCCCCGCAAAATTGACAGAACTTTCCCTTACCTTTTCTAGCCCCACAATTACCACACCATAAGGCATTTAATTCTTCGCTAGTTACTGGCTTTTGTGATTTAGGTAAAATTTTCCATTCAGATGCCCAGCTCCAATATGAGTTAAATTGTGTGTCGTCATACTTGAATGTCTGGCTGGATGCTGAACCCTTTTCTATTCTTCCTGTTTCGATTCTTGATTCATCTTTTTCTACTAGATAAATTCCTGGAGACTGAAATTTTTTCAATTTCATATTCGGTTTACCAGTAGATTTTGATGTATCGGCGTAATTCACAGATGATGTAAATGTTGATGCCCCGCTATTTGTCGAAGCGTTGGTCGTTGATGAACTAAAAAAAGCCGAAGCAGATGACCCTCTACCAGATGGTTGATTAAATGATGTATTTACATTCCAATTATCTGATAAATTGAAATCGCAATTATCAAATGTTTTTGTGTTGTGATAATTCCAATCGATCGATGGGCTGGAGTTATAATATACGGGTGGAATATAAAAATTAACATATTCTCCGTAGAATTTAACATTTACCAATCCATTCAATGCGATTGCTTGTTGTACTTCAGAATTATTACCATTAACAGTATAAGTTTCAAATAAGAATTTTCTTGCGGTTTCGATGTATCTTTCCAAGAAGACTCTTTCACCAGGACGCAAGACAATTCCCGCACCAATGGATTTACCATTCAGTTCGATTTGTGCTAATACTTTATTGGTTGTTGGATTGAAGAGTTCGATTTCGAACTCGTCACCGTTATTTAGATAAACGGTTTGATTGAACTGCTTTATGCGTTGTTTTCCTTTTGTTACATACGCACAGGGTACAGTTTCCCTAGTGGTTACATTTCTCATTTTTTCCTTATTTTTATTTTTATTTTTGTTTATTTGGACTTCATTTTGTTGGTGGTTTTAATTCCAACTCAAATGCCTAAAATGACACATGAAGGCCAATCACAAGGTCTAAAAATAAATATAAGGTAATCTTAAAAAAAAGTAAATGATAAATTAGTATCTTACTAATCTTGAAAGTAATTCATCACCTTCAGAACCATCAATAAATTTACCCTTCAAATAATTTGGATTTGTTCGATCCTTTATAAGAATATCTTCATATCTAAATATCCAGTAAAAATAATCGTTATTTGATGTATATTTTTTAACGACATATTTTTGTTTATTTGTTTTATCAAGATAATTAAAGTTTCTTAGCGTGTATTGTAAAGGTTTTACCCATTTATAATTTTCTAGGTCGAATACACCAAATAATCCAGCAGATGTTTTACTTTGTAATAATCTAATTGTTGGATTCGAATAATCTTTCCAGGATTTAGTTAATGATTTATTCAAGATTGATGCAACGATTGAATAAATTCCGTCAGGTAAATTTTCTTCTCTAATCAAAAGATTATGTAAGAATTTTTTAACTGGCGGTCTTAGTGCTTCAATCATTTCAAATGCGTCTTCGGTTGGATCCGTTGTGACAAATCTGTTCTGAAAATTAAACGCTCTTGTTCTTCGTACATATTCTTCTTGCAAATCAACAACTCTACTTGTTCCATTAATTGTAACTGTCGCCTCTGCTGATAATGCACGCAATGCTTTTGCTGATTTAATTTCTCTGGATGCGTCTATAAATCTATATTGAGCTTGTGGCCTTAAAAATGCAAAATCGGTGTCGTGTCTTCCGTCAAATGTATATGACCCAAAAATTCTTTCTTGACTTTCTTGTTTTGTTTCTGGAAACCATATAATTTGTTTTTCAATTTCTTTTAATTGATTACAACCCGTTCTTCTAACAATATCATCAAATGATAGTTTTGATAGATTTGAATCATTATATAAATTTGTTAGCGTAAATGGGGCGTATATAGTTGAGTTTGTGTGATTTGGGTTAACAGCGCCAATGGCGAAAATACGATAATCATCATCTTCATCTACATTTTCGTTATAAACATAATAAAAGGCTCTCCAGTTTCTATATGATGAATATAAATTACCTTCGTCAGTTAATGATGTACACCAACGAGCCGAATTTCTTTGATTTTGATATTTATCTCTTAATGTGTTTTGTAATCCACCATACATAATAGATTGCTCTTTCGATTCTATTCTAATAACAATTACACCATCATTATCATATAATTTTGTTCTTTTCTGAACCCATAGTTGATGAGCTCTATTAAAAAATCTTGATAAATCAGTTGCGCCTGGGATTTGAATATTTTCAAGTTGTTCGGCTTCTGGTTCTTGTTCTGGCCCTTCAACATATCTTTCTCTAAAAAATGTTATTTGTTGCCAAGTATAATTTTGAAGGTCTCTTATTCTTCCGATATCAGTTGCAGGAAATTCCGGAAATCTAATGTGTAATGCATATAATTGTGGGTTATCTGTATTTCTTGGTGGTACACTAAGTGGTCTTAATCCATTTTTTTTGGAATTAAAAAATTCGATAGCATCATTCATATCGGTTTCTGTTATTTGAATATTCGCAGCTGTTGCTTGTTCTTGCCATCTTTGTTTAATAAGTGTTACCGCATTGATTTTTTTCTTTACTGTTTCACGGTGAATTTGCCTATCTTCTTCAGTTGGTGTTACTCTCGTAACATTTGGTTCTGTTTCGGGCATTTCTGGCCTAACTTCTTGTTCAGGTTCTTCTGGCTCGGGCTGTTGTTCTGGCTGTTCTGGCTCGGGCAGTGGTACTGGTTGAGCTTGATTTTGTGGTTCATCATCTGGAAATTCCAAATTTCCCTCACCGTTATCAGGATTATCAGCAGGTGGTAAATTTCCCGCGCGACGCCTTGGTGGTACTTGCTCCGTAAGATTTAGTAAAACATCTTCTAATTTCATAAGTTGTAAATATTCAATAAATATCTTATTATGGATATTAAATCCAAAATTAATATTGGTGTATATATAAGTAAATACCTTAATTTTTTGTATATGGACGATGTGATTATTAAAAAAGTTGGATATTACACGATTTATGAAAGTAAAGGTGATACCAAAAAGAAATACACGGTTGATAGCGGAGAAACAATATACCTTGCCAGAATCAAAAAAACAATACCGAATCCATATAGAGATTTAAAAAAATTCAGTTCGCTGGATGATGCAATATCATATGTAAAAAAGAAATTATCAAAAAAAGCGAAGGTTAAAAAAAAGATATTAAAGACATTACCAAAATCTTTATATCTGGTATTAATTAAAGAACATAGTACAAACAAAATTTTTGTTAAAGTTGGATTCACGACCAAAAAATTTATAATCAGGCGATTTAGTAAAGAATATGGATATGATGGATACACACTCGAATCAATTTTAAGAAGAGTTAATACCCCAGATGCTGAGAAATTAGAAAAAGAAATAAAGGATAAATTAAACAAAAAAAGGTCGGTAAAAAAATACCGACCAATTCTTGAAAACTTTTCTGGATATTCTGAATGTTATGATTACATTTGTTTAACTGATATTATTAAAATATTTGATAGTATAACTAAATCGGTTATTTAAACGCCCCTAAAATCTTATCAAATATGTCTCCTTGTGATTTCATATATTCATCGAATAATTTTTTGTCATTTGGTGGCATTTTATTGTAAGTGTCTTCGCCCCAAATTCCGTCAACAGGATATGCACCAATGATTGTTTGATATTTCATTATTGCCCTTTGCGTTCCTGTTCCATTAATACCATCAATTCTTAATTGTGGATTTAATTTAAGCCTTTGGTTGAGAAAAGTTTGTACCGCTTTGATATAATTTTCTTCTTCTTGTTGCTCAGTTAAAACATCAGTTTTACTCTCGGCAATAACACTATCGATAATATATTTAATTTGGGATTCTGTAAATATGTATTTTTTCATATTATTATTCGTCTTGATTTTTTAATTTATGTTGATCTTTTTTCGCTCTTTGATATGGAGGAATTTGTTTACTGGACATTTGGTCTCTTAATTCTTGATTCTCTTTTTGAAGGAAATCTACTTTTGTACTTAGTGCCGAAACTTGGCTTGTCAAATCTAAGATTTCTTTGTGCAATTGATCCTTTTCTTTGGATGCTTTTTCCAGTAGTGCTTCGAGTTTTGTTATTCTTTTGTCGCAATCATCTTTCATAAGATTATCATTTTTTTCTTTGGCGGACATTCGCTTTTCATAAAACCGCCAAGCGCTGGCCGACCCAAAGACGGTTAATATAGTTATTATTACAGTGTAAATAGAGGTTGCATCCATTACACAATAAATATAATAAATTCTGTAAAATGTAGAAAAAAATACTTATATTTGCCCCAAAAAAACGATGATACCAAAATACGAATTAATTAATTACAACGATAAGTTGTATTATGTTTACCGAAGAATACCAGAAAGGCCCGGAAAAGAAGGTATGATTAATGATATAAAAGAATTCTGGATGTGTGACCTTGTTCTAAAAAATAAAAATGACAATACAAATATATTGATATTTCTGCGCGAAATACCTGACGCTATTTTAGTTGATGATTAAGTTTTGGTGTTATCGTCAGTCTTCGACAATTTAATATGTGGTTTAACCGTATTTGTTTTTTCATTAACAGCATCGAAGTTTTTAATTATGTCATTTAGTATAGCGGCTAATTCATAATTTTCACTTTCTTCGTTTTTCTTACATAAAATAACAGTAAAACTTTTTAACTCTTCATCGGTTAATCTTCCCTTTATTCTTAATGATGTTTTCATCAATTTAAATACAATATACTGCATTCCAAGTTTTTTGTCAGCAGATAACCCAAAATACCCTGTGGTTGTTACATGAGCAAGAATTGTATTCGACACATTATCAAGAAATACTATAAAACTGGGGTGATTTGTGTTAATATCCATACTAGTTGTTTACTTATAAATAGTTTATAATAACAAAGGGGGAAAAATATTTTTTCTTCCCCCTTTTGTTAATAAAAGCATCAACTTTATTATTTCCCCCATTTACCTCTTTTAACAATTAGGGCAATTACTGAATATACAGATAAATCATTGTATGTGTCATCAGTAGACTCACCAACATTATCTTTTCCACCCATAACGACAAGTTGTTTAATTCTTTGAATTTTGTCATTCATTCTGAACCATATGCCAGTCAATGATAACTTTACTTCATCAGGGGTTTCTAATTTCGTTCCTACTGCAATATTAGATGGCCCGTAATTAGATTGTTTAAGA
>Ga0116171_10004248_pt1 | contig 12933 bp, 8 predicted proteins | sample AD_JPNHW2_MetaG_FD_89798 | JGI IMG/M metagenome (GOLD analysis project Ga0116171, IMG submission 89798) | Active sludge microbial communities of municipal wastewater-treating anaerobic digesters from Japan - AD_JPNHW2_MetaG | ecosystem: Engineered > Bioreactor > Anaerobic > Digestate | place...
TCAAAGTCACCCCCGAACTCGATCCCGAAAACGGAACCATCAACATGAAACTTTCGCCGGAAATCCGCGAGCTGGCCGGATTTGACGAACAGCATGTCAGCACCATCTGGCCGGAATACGGCAACGAATCGCTGGACATGAACAGCGATACTCCGGCGAGCAGCAGCCTGATCGACTTTCTGACCCGCCGCGAAGAAAGCCGTTCGATCAATGCCGACCGGCTGATCGCCCGCCGCCCGGTATTTAAAACCCGCAAGGTCGATACAGCCGTGACGATCGAAGACGGCAGCACCATCGCGATGGGCGGACTGATTAAGGAACAGCTCGAAACCTTCAGGGACAGCGTCCCGCTCCTTGGGAAAATTCCGATTCTCGGCCGCCTCTTCCGCTCGGAAGGTGAACGTAACGTGAAACGCAACCTGCTGATTTTCGTGACCGCAAACCAGGTGGACGCTTCCGGCCATCGAAACAATATGCGGCAAGCTGCAGAACTATGAAACGGCTTCTGTCGGTTTGTATTCTCTGGTGCGGCCTGACGGTTAATGCCGCAACCATATGGCTGGAAGATTTCAGCAGTTACACCAGCGCCGGCATCACCGGGCTGGGGCCGACAAACTACCCCGGCAGCATTGCAAACTGGAGCATTGATGTTTGCGCCTGCGCCGCGCTGAATCCGGGAAGCGGCAGCGCCGGCGATTATTTTATGGCCGTCGCCACCAGCGGCGGACGCATGGAGGCAGTTAATGTAGACGGCGAAGCTGTTTGGTTATCGGCCGTCATTCGCATCAGCGACTATACCAACGTTTTACTTTCCGCCTGCGCCGCCGAAACCGGCTCTTCCGCCAGCACCAATAAATATGTGAAGCTTTTTTACCGGCTGGATGGCGGCGCAGAAACAGCGTTTGCGGTTAATCCGGTGAATGCCGGCAACTGGGGTTCGGCGACGGCGGCGCAAAGCAATCTGTATGGATCAACCGTTCAAATCGTCGCACGAATAAACAACCCGAACACCGGCGATAAATCCATACTGGACAGCGTCATGGTTTCGGGCGACCGCATGGTCGCCAATCTGCCGCCGGTACTGGACGCCATCGGCAACCGGGAAATTGCCGAGCCGGAGCCGCTCACATTCACCGTTACTGCCGGCGACCCCGCGAACAACGACCCCGTTACATTGAGTGCGGCCAATCTGCCGCCCGGCGCTGTCTTTACAAACGGCGTGTTCACCTGGACCGGCGCCGCACCGGCCGGTACGTATGCCGTCACATTTTATGCAACCGATAAAGACGGCACGGTCAGCGAAACGATCACCATCACGGTCACCCCCGCAGCCGCCGGAAATTCGCGCATCGCCGGAAATTTTTACGGCTGGAGCGGCGACACGATCTTTAAACTCGAAACCGGCCGGTTCTGGCAGCAATGCGCCGCCGGCACCAAGGCCATCAGTCCCGCGCTGTACCGTCCGTACGTGACGGTCACGAATGTTTACGGCCAACGGCGAATGGTTGTGACCAACGTCACCGGCTATGTCGTTGCGGCTCCGCTGAGCGTTGCAGAAAGCGCCGTCACCAACTTCTTTTCCGGACTGCACTGCCAGAACATCTATCAGCTCGCGGACGGAACCGTATGGAGGCAGATTTCGTTCGAAAATATTTCCAGTGCCGCTTCGCCCGTCACCGCCTGGCGCTGGATTAAAAACGGCCGGCAAATGCTGCGGTTCCTCGACCGCAGCAACGCCGTTATCGGAACCTGCACAGCAGAAGCAGACACGCCGCCGGCAGAAGCGCCGGTTGTCAGCCAAATCGACGGATATTTTTACGGCTTCGGACACGGAAATATTTACCGGCTCACTGACGGATCGTGGTGGAAACAGATTTCATTCGAGCGGTCCGGGGTCACACGGCTGAATCCAAAAGTTTTGGTGCGGAATGAAAACGGAAATTCCTATCTCGAACTGCCTGACGAAGGCCGGTGCATTACGGCTGACAAACTGAATGTTCAACTGGAAAGCACTGCCGCCGGTACGTTCACCGGGATGCACTATGGCAATCTGTACCGGCTGGCTAACGGCGAGAGCTGGCTGCAGATCAGTTTTGAAAACGTCAGAACCAACATCGCCGGACCTGAGGTCATGCTCTGGACGGATCGGGCCGGAACCGGTCTGCTGATGCGCAGCGGCGGCGCCACGATCGGAACCTGCACAGTCATTGATCCGGCGCCGGACGATGACCATGACGGCTTAAGCAATGCGGCAGAGATATTGGCCGATTCCGACCCGCTGAATGCGCAGTCCCGGTTTGAACTTCGTCAAACCGATCATTGCATACTGAGCTGGGATCCGGTCGAAGCCCGCGTTTACACGATAGAATGGACGCCATCGCTGACGGAAAGTTTTCAACCTCTGGCGACCGGACTCGTCCGGCCGCAGAACAGCTGGACCGACACCGTTCACAGTGCCGGATCCAAAGGGTACTACCGCATCACCGTCCGCTTTGCGGAATAAAGGCTCCGGAATTACTGGATCATCTTTTTGGTGGCTTTAACCAGCGCCTTCCAGAGTTCTTCCTGCGTCTTGGCTTTGAGCAGCGAGTCGCGCGCTTCTTTGGTCGCGAAGCTCTGAGTCAGACCGGAGAGCAGCTTCAGATAGAAGGCGCTCGCGGCGGTCGGAATGACCATATAGAAGAAAATCTTGGTGAGCTTTTCGCCGGGAGCGCCGAACTCGACGCCTTTTTTGCTGACGCCCAGCGTCAGCGTCAGTCCGCCGCCTTCAACACCGCGTACGTGCGGGAACGCAATGCCGTGTTCGACGGCGGTTGAAACAATCGCTTCGCGGCGCAATGCCGCGTCATGCAGATCGGTGCAGTTTTCAATATACCCTTCAGCGCGCAGGTTTTCGCACATTTCGAGAAGCACTTCTTCTTTGGTTGTGCCCTGAAGAGAAGCAATCATCAGTTCGGGAGCCGAAAACCGTTCGATGCCGCGTTTGACGGGGTCGCCCCAGCGGCGGCGCGGCGAGCGGCGGGTGAGCGGAATATCGGGCGCATAAAGAATGCGCGTGCAGTTCGGGCAGCGGTTGAGTTCGTCACCGGCATGAATGCTGTTGATCATGGTTTTAGTCAGCGCAAACCCGCAGCCGGAACAGTTGCCGCCCGTAACAGGAACGATGGCTTCAATGCTTTTCTGCAGAAGACGGTTGAAGTGCGTTTTGAGTTCAACCGGAAGTTCTCCGGCGAGAGTGGCGATATTTTTATCGAGCTGCTGCAGGCGCTGCGACGGCATGGAGGCCTGCTGCTGGGCGCGGGCGGCGACCAGTTCCTGCAACTGAATCAGGTGTTTTGCTGTGTGTCCTTCTTTGCGAACCATGAGATTTCTCCTTTAAATTTCTGTACCTGCTCTGAGGAAGGCATCGTACAGCTCATTGTAAGTGGTGGTGACTTGAAACTGCGGAAATTCATCAATTACATTCTGCGGCGGGCGGAACAGGATCCCGGCATCCGCTTCGGCAAGCATGGCGGTGTCGTTATAGGAATCGCCGGCGGCAACGACTTTGAACTTCAGGTGGTGCAGCGCTTTGACCGCTTCGCGCTTCTGGTCGGGCATGCGCAGGTGATAGTCCGCCACGCGGCCGGCCGCGTCGATTTTAAGACGGTGGCAGAGCAGGGTCGGGTGGCCCAGCTGTTTCATCAGCGGCGCGGCTAAATCATAGAAGGTGTCGGAAAGGATGATGACTTGAAACTTTTCGCGCAGCCGGTTCAGGAATTCGTGCGCGCCGGGAAGCGGGCCCATACCGGCAATGACTTTCTGGATATCGGCAAGCTTCAGGCTGTGTTCATCCAGAATGTGCAGACGCCGGCGCATCAGTACATCATAGTCGGAAATATCGCGGGTCGTGACGCGCAATTCCTTAATGCCGGTTCGTTCGGCAACATTGATCCAGATTTCCGGAACCAGCACACCTTCCAGATCTAAACAGGCAATCTGCATGAATTTCCTTTCAACCTTCGAAAGCGCCCCATTTTAAATTCCAATTTATTTATGGCAAAATAATACGGAAACCTTTTTAATTCCACCCCTTCTCAAAGATTTGCCGGTTCCGGCCGCATTCCCGCGCTCCAATCGGCAATCACAGACCAGAAACCGGAAATATAGTTCATGCCTTCGTTTATCGAAAAAATCGGAAAACTGTTCAAGAAACAGGAAACTTACCGCCCCTCGCAGTCTAAAGCTTCCCCCAAACCGGACGCCGAAACAAAAAAACCGGCTGTAAAACCGCAACCTAAAGCGGAAGCCCCCCGTAAACATAAGACCCATCGCGGCGGACAAAGACACCTTCCCGGACACACCGAGAAACCTGTCCAGCCCCGCAAACCGGCTGAGCCCTGGGATCCCGCCACCTTTCAGGTCGAACCGAAAGAAGGCAAAACCCGTTTTCAGGACATGAACCTGCCGGGCGAGATTTTCCACGCCATTGCCGACCTCAACTTCCAGTACTGCACGCCCATTCAGGCCGAAATCCTTCCGCTCACCCTCGCGGGTAAAGATATGGCCGGCAAAGCGCAGACCGGAACCGGCAAAACCGCCGCCTTCCTGCTCGGCATCCTCACCCGCTTTATCAAAAGCAGACAGGAAGCGCCCAAGCCCGGAACGCCCCGTGCGCTCATTCTGGCGCCGACGCGCGAACTCGCCATGCAAATCCGCGACGATGCCGAAAAGCTCAGCAAATACACCCCTTTCCGCACGGTCGCCATCTACGGCGGCATCGACTACGACAAGCAGCGCCGCATGCTGGAACAGCCCGTTGATATCATCGTCGCCACACCCGGACGCCTGATCGACTTCGCCAGTCAGGGCGTCATCAACCTCCGCGAAGTCGAAGTTCTGGTCATTGACGAAGCCGACCGCATGCTCGACATGGGCTTTATTCCCGACGTCCGCAAAATCATCTACAAAACCCCGCCCAAAGAAAACCGGCAGACTCTGCTCTTCAGCGCCACCCTCGACGACGAAGTCATGCGCCTCGCCTCCGCCTGGATGACCGATCCCGGCAAAATCGAAATCGAACCGGATCAAAACGCCACCAAGCTGATCGACCAGCAGGTCTACATCGTCACCGACGACCAGAAATTCGCCCTGCTCTACAACATCCTCAAAAAAGAAGTCGGCGACAGCTCGGCGCTCATCTTCACCAACCGTCGCGACCAAACCGAACGCCTTGCCGACGCTCTCTTCCGCTACGGCATTGACTGCGAGATTCTCTCCGGGGCCGTCGCCCAGAACAAACGCCAGCGCATTCTGGCCGACTTTAAAGACGGCCGATGCAAACTCGTCGTCGCCACCGACGTCGCCGGACGCGGCATCCATGTCGACGACATCACCCACGTCATCAATTTCAACATCCCTTCACAGCCGGATGACTACGTTCACCGCATCGGCCGCACCGGCCGCGCCGGTAAAAAAGGAATATCGGTCACCTTTGCCTGCGAAAAAGAATCGTTCGAACTGCCGGCCATTGAGGAACTGCTGGGCAAACGGTTGTCCTGCATCCAGCCCGAACCGGACATGCTGGCACTGCCCCCGCCGATGCGCAAATCGCCTTTCCGTGAAAGCCGCCCGGACAGCGGAAGGGACAGCCGCCGCGGTCCGCCGCCGCGCCGCAGCGGCCCTCGCCGTTAAATCAAAATTCGGGATTGTACCGGATCAGATTTTTCATGGTTTTTGCGCCGCGCAGAAGTTCAAACTCGCCCCGGAAAGCATCCGCTGTCTTCTCCAGCGCCATGAGATCCAGATAACCCGCAGACAAACTGGCGTCCGCTGCAACCAGGTAGACGAAATGCACCCGTGGCGGCATTATTTTTTGCGGAGTATAGTGGCAAGCTACAACCGCGTCCATGTGATCCAAAACCAGCTTCTCCGGCTCCGTCGGCGTGCGGCCGGAGCCGCCGTTTTCCGCACCGGTCGCGGGAGGCGGATCCGGCATCACAAGCCGCAGTTCCTGCGTCATGTAATCATTCCAATCGTAAACAATTTTAGGCGGAAGCCCCTTCTTTGCGCGCGCCGCATTTTCCGCATCGAAAGCCTTCCGGGCCTTTTCATTCACCGCCGCCACTTTTTCACGGTATTCGGCCATTTGATTTTCATCTCTTTCGACTTTGCGAGGCGGACCGTCTGCCCGAACCGAAGGCGCGCTATACTGGCCGAACCCGGCGCACAGCACAAAAATATTATCAGCCGTCTGCTCCATCGCCGCCTGTACCGCCCTCAACCAATGCCGGGCTCTGCCGCCGATCTCGGATTTATACTGAACCGATGAACGGTATTTCGAGGCAACCTGTCCGACGTTATGCGGATCGCTGTTAATCGGCGCCAGCCAGGCTTTCAGCGCATCCCGGTTGGCCTGAGTGGCCGGTACAGGCTGCGGCCGGAACATATCGACGTTCGAATCGTTATACACCATTACATTGAACAGTGTGGCCGCCGGCATTGCATCCACCAGCTGATGAATTTTATCCTTGGCATATTTATAGGTGTAATAACCGCCTTTTTCGTCCTCCATCATCTGCCGGGACGCGTCCAGAATGAATATTATTTTCTCGCCGCTGGAACGGGTTCCGAAAAAATTTACGCCGGTAACCCCGATATCAAGATCACCGGGTATATCGCGGCTGCCCAGACTCAGCGGCGTTTCCCCGCCGCCGACCGGCCCGAAATCCATATCCGGCAGACTCATTGACGGCAGCGTAAAAGGCAGCGCGGCAGCGCTCACAACGCGGGTCGTAACTCCGGCCGGCGGGCCTTTTCTCTGCTGCTCCCGAATCTTTACCGGCAGCTGTGCCGCCCGTCGTTCGAGTACGGGGTGCTCTATATTTTCCTGCTTGAAAACGGCGGCCGGCTTATGGACCACATTCCAGACCACCACAGAACCGGCAAAGAAAAACAGCAGCAGGTGAATTCCGACACTGATCACGCCGGCCTCTATCGCACAACGCGTGATTTTCCGTTTCATCGCCCGGCCCGGATCTTTCAGCCCGCGGAATCGCTCCGGCCATTTTTTAATCCCGATTTTCACACCGGGATTTTGCATTTCAGAACAGCAGAAAACCAGTTTGTTATCTGAGATAAAAAAAGCCCCGCTTCCAAACGGCTTGGAAAGCGAGGCCTGATCGTTCGTTCCGGATCTTCCGAAGGAACATTATTCAGCCGGCGGAACTTCTGCCGGCTTCACTTCATCGGACAAAACCGGCGCGGCGGCGTGCCCGTTGCCGTTTTTGAGAAGCTCTTCCGGAGCTTTACCGGTTTTCAGGATTTCCATCACCTGTTCGCCGTCGAGCGTTTCATACTTGATCAGCAGTTCAGCGATCAGCTCAAGCCGGTCGCGGTGTTCTTTCAGAATATTCGTAGCGGTTTTATGAGCCTCTTTGAGAATGCTGTCGATCTCTTCATCGATCTTCAGCGTGATCTGCTCGCTGTGCTTCTCACTACGGCTGATCTCGCGGCCAAGAAACATCTGCTCCTGATCGGAACCGTAGTTGCGCGGGCCGAGCGTTTCGCTCATGCCGAACTCGCAGACCATCGCGCGGGCGATGCGGGTGGCACGCTCGATATCGTTCTGCGCACCGGTAGTAACGTCGCCGAAAATCAGTTCTTCGGCGGCGCGGCCGCCCATCAGGCCGATCAGCATACCCATCAGACGCTTGCGGCCTTGCGTGTAGCGGTCTTTTTCCGGCAGCTGCATGGTGGCGCCCAGCGCGCGGCCGCGCGGAATAACCGTCACTTTATGAACCGGCTCGGTCTGCTCGGTTTTCGCCAATACAATGGCGTGGCCCGCTTCGTGGTAAGCCGTCAGCTTTTTCTCTTCGGCGTCGAGCATATGGCTGCGGCGTTCGCGACCCCAGGACACTTTGTCGCGGGCTTCTTCAAAGTCGGGAAGATCTACGGCTTCCGCACCGCGCCGCGCCGCCAGCAGCGCCGCCTCATTGACGAGATTCATCAGGTCCGCGCCGGAAAAACCGGGCGTACCGCGCGCCACTTTGGTGAGATCCACATCTTTAGCCAGCGTAACGCGCTTAACGTGAATGTTGAGAATTTCTTCGCGCCCTTTGAGATTCGGCAGGTCGATGAAAACCTGACGGTCAAAACGGCCCGGACGCATCAGCGCCGGATCAAGCACGTCGGGACGGTTGGTGGCGGCGATGATAATGACGCCTTCGGTCGTATCGAACCCGTCCATTTCGACCAGCAGCGCGTTCAGTGTCTGCTCGCGTTCGTCGTGTCCGCCGCCCATACCGGAAAACCGGCTGCGGCCCACGGCGTCGATTTCGTCGATGAAAATAATACACGGCGCGCTCTTGCGGCCCTGCTCAAACATATCGCGCACGCGGCTGGCGCCGACGCCGACAAACATTTCGACAAAGTCCGAACCGCTGATGGAGAAGAACGGCACGTCAGCCTCGCCGGCGACAGCTCTGGCGATCAGCGTTTTACCGGTACCGGGCGAACCGGCCAGCAGAACGCCTTTCGGCATTTTGCCGCCGAGCCGCTGGAACTGTTTCGGGTTTTTCAGGAACTCGACCACTTCCTGCAGCTCTTCCTTCGCCTCATCCACGCCGGCAACATCGGCAAAAGTGGTACGGTTTTTATCGTCGCGCTGCAGCAGTTTGGCGCGGCTCTTGCCGAAGCTCATCGCGCGGCCGCCGGCCATCTTCATCTGCCGGAAAAAGAAAAAGTAGATGATCAGGAAGCCGATAATGAACGGCGCCACGTTCCAGAATACCTGCCAGAACGGCGAATGCGCGCGCACCTTAAAGGTCACGTTGTTTTCCTGAAGCATTTTCAGCAGGTCTTCAGTGACCACCACATCTACGCGGAACTTCTTGGGCGCGCCGGTCTTGCCGTCCACCGCCGTCAGTTCGCCGGCGATGTAGTCATTGCCGGATGTATCGCGCACGATTTCGCAGCTGATAATTCGGCCGGACTTCACCATCTGGACAAAGTCGGGGTTATAACTCGTCTGCTCCGTCTGTTCCGGCTTCTGGAAGAACTGTAAAGCCATCAGCACCAGCGCCATCAGCAGAAACCAGGCGGCGAAGCCCTTCATCGGCATCGGCGGTTTCACCTGCGGCAGTTTTTTACGGGGCGCCCCGCCCTTTTCGGGCTCCGGCGGCAGCGGTTTATCGTTTTCGTTTTCCATAATTAAATCCTTATTGGCGAAGACCCTAACACCGGCCCCCGCCCAAATCAACTTGATGCGGGAGAATAGCCGCGAAAACCACGAAAAGACAGCATGAAAAGGTGGAACGCGACCTCCGGGCGCGTTCAAGCACGCCCGGAGGTCGTGCTCCACCAAAAATACCCCTTAGCTCGGTTGTATTCCTGTTGAGCACCTTTCCGAAAGCCGCTAGTCTGCCGACTTACATGAAAAAGACATTACCTGAAACAACGAATTTGAAGTACGTTCAATGACACTGTTAGGCTCGTAGTCGTGAAACATATACTTTTTATTTGCAGCCAAAACCGATTGCGAAGCCCAACGGCAGAACAAGTTTTCTCCAGCCGTGCTGACATTGAATGCTTATCAGCCGGTCTCAATAACGACGCAGAAAATCCCGTCACACCCGAACTTATCGAATGGGCTGACATCATTTTTGTGATGGAGAAAGCACACCGGAACAAGCTCTCGGCAAAGTTCAAAAAGTATCTTGCGAACAAGCGTATCATCTGTCTCGACATTCCGGATGAGTATGAATTCATGGATCCAATACTTGTGCGGTTACTCAAAGCTCGGGTCGCTCGATTTCTACCCGTCACGCAAGCCTCGACTTAACCATCCGTCACATACAAATGCAACGCCGGTTCGGAATCCGATGAGAGTTCCCAGCCGCGGGCGATGCGGTAGCCGGGAAGCCAGATGATTTCTCCGCCGCATTCGACAACGGGCCGGTTTTCGCGCTGGGCTTTCGGAATTTTCAGGTCGGTGAAAATATCCTGAAGTTTTTTCGAGCCTTCCATGCCGTACGGTTCCATCCGGTCGCCGGGACGTGCGGTGCGAACAATCACTTCCCGGCCCGCGACTTTGGCGAGCGAGACGGAAGCGCACCACGGCCCGCGCAGGATTCCAGCGCCTTCTTCCATTCGAATGCGGGGCGGCCTTTCAGGCTGCCCGGGCAGGCTGAAAGCCTGCCCCACTTTAAGAGCCCCGTATTCATTGACGATGCGGAGCCCTTCGAGATCGAGGAACTGCGTTCCGTTTGTTTTTTCAGAAAATGCAACGACCTGTTCCACTGCGTCAAAAGTCGGAGTAACGCCCCGCTCAATCAGCCAGTCGCGGATTTCACGGCGGCGGGCGGCCTTGCCGGGGTGATCTTCTTCGTCGCGCAGAATTTCCATCGTGCGCAAAAGATTCTCCGCCGCGCGGTCGTTAAGTTTTCCAAACAGCGGAAGCAGTTGATGCCGGACAAAGTTGCGCGGAATGGCTTCGTCCGTATTGGTGGCGTCTTCCCGCCATTCGATATTCTCTTCCCGCAACCAGTTGATAATTTCCGCCCGCCGGATTCCAAGCAACGGCCGGATCAGCGTCAGTCCGTCCAGTTCTTGGACAACCCGCATTCCGCCGAGGCCGCCGGGGCCGGTGCCGCGCGCCGCGCGCAGGAAAAAGGTTTCGAGCTGGTCATCGGCATGATGCGCCAGTGCGACTATGACGTTCGACGTTCGACGTTCGACCTGCGACTTAAAGAGCTCGTGGCGGGCCTGCCGGGCGGCCATTTCGATGGAAACACCTTTTTCTTTGGCGAGCGCGGGAACGTCGGTTTTTTGCGCGACGCACTCGACGCCGAGTTTTTGGCAGAGCGTTTTCACGAACGCTTCGTCGCCGTCGGCTTCTGCACCGCGAATGGAATGGTTCAGGTGCGCAGCGATGATCGGGACACCGAGCCGGTGCAGAAGATGCAGCAGAGCGACCGAGTCGGCTCCGCCGGAAACGCCGACGATGACCGTCGCGCCCGCCGGAATCAGCCCTTCGCGCTCAATCACCGCTTTTATTTTTTCGATCAGGTTCACAGCGGCTAATTAACGCCAATGGCAGCGAATTAACAAGACCGGACCAATAGAAGGTCGCCGCACCGCTCAAAGGTATTTTTGCGTTCCAAAAAACAACAGCTTTGATTACACTAGATCGTTACAATGAGCGTTTGTTGAAAACGATCGACCAATAGGAGCAGCAGGATGATATTACGACGCAGTTTCTTGGGTGTGGCGGGTCTGAGTCTGGCTTCAGCCCAGCTGGTTCCAGCGGTCCCCGTTGCGAAGGAAGAGAATCAAGATCGGCCGCCCAATATCATCATTCTTTATACCGACCAGCAACGGTATGACATGATCGCCGCCTTGGGGAACAACCTGATCAAGACGCCGAATCTGGATCGTCTGTGCCGGGAAGGTGTGGCCTGCACAGAGGCATTCGCCACGGCGCCGGTGTGTGCGCCATCACGCACATCTCTTTTCTCCGGACAGTATACGACATCACACCGAACTTATTCGAATCATCACAGCGGACCGCGCCCGAACACCAATCTGGCCCTCTTGCTGAAACAACGCGGCTACAAGACCGGACTCTTCGGAAAGAACCACACCTTTCTTGCCAAGGGCAAAGATATCGACGTCATGTCAGGGGAGGTTGCACCCGGCCTGGACGCAGGCAATCCGGAGGCCTGGTTCAAAGCGGCCGGAATAACCATCAACCCGCCCGAGAAGAAGCCGGAGGTTCGGCAGAAAGGCGGGGCCGATCAGCCGAAAATATCCAAGCGGCTGACCAAATCGAATAAGCCGGCCAATGAGAATCCGATGCATCAGGTGACCGATAAGGCGCTCTCCTTCATCGGCTCCTGCCAGGAATCGCAGCAACCGTTCTTCGCATGGGTCTCCTGGCTGTACCCTCATACCCCCTATGAAGCGAGCGAGCCTTTCTACAGCATCTACGCGAGTTGCAATCTGCCGCCCGTAAGCCTGGAACCGGAAGGTCTGGAAAAAGCCAACAAGCCCTTTCGGCAGATCTTCCATCAGGAGAACAACAACCGGCTGCTTCCGTTTGACGCGAACCTTACCGACAGAATGCGCAAGACCTATATGGGCGCCATCTCAGAGATTGACTATGAGATTGGCCGCATCCTTGACTACCTCGACAGCCGGAATATGAATGAGAACACCATCCTTGTCTTCACCGCCGATCACGGGGACTACCAAGGCGACCATGGTCTCTACACGAAAAGTCCTGCGCTGTATGATTGCCTGATTCGCGTACCCCTTGTCTTCCGGTGGACGAAACACTGGAAAGACAACGTGAAGAGTTCCGAACTCATTTCTCAGGTGGATCTTATGCCGACCCTGCTCCGGGCGGCAGGGGTGAAGGTGCCGGACCAGTGTCAGGGGATCGAACTGAACAGCTTCCTGGCCGACGGCGCCGCTCCGAAACCGATTCGCCAGGCTGTGTTTGCAGAATACGGGGTCCCTGGAGCACAACCTTTCAATCGTGAACGCCTGGAGAAAGCGTATCCGGACTATCAAACCAAACCGATTGACGTGAACGGCAACCGGGTCCCTTGGGAAGGCAACCCGGTTTCGCTGGCCGGTCGTTTCCGCATGATCCGAACCCACCAATGGAAACTCATTCATGAGCCGGGAGGGACCAGCGAACTCTACAATCTGGCGAGCGATCCAAACGAACTGAAGAACCTGTTTGGAGTCCCTGAATACAAAGGGATTCAAACCGAACTTCTTGAGCAGCTCATCACGTGGCAGAAGAGCCTGCCAGGAATTGAAGCCGACCAGGCGAAGGCGCCCGAGGCAACGGGTGACAATGATTAGGGCCCCCATCCGTTGAATTGATAAACGAAAAGGTTGGAAAATCTGAAACTTAACCTCTAAACACCTCATACTATGAAAACA
>Ga0116171_10004250_pt1 | contig 12929 bp, 13 predicted proteins | sample AD_JPNHW2_MetaG_FD_89798 | JGI IMG/M metagenome (GOLD analysis project Ga0116171, IMG submission 89798) | Active sludge microbial communities of municipal wastewater-treating anaerobic digesters from Japan - AD_JPNHW2_MetaG | ecosystem: Engineered > Bioreactor > Anaerobic > Digestate | place...
CACTACAGGGTGTTTAATGGTCAAGGTTTACACAATTGCTTCCGGAAAAGGCGGTACAGGGAAGACTACTGTTTCTGTTAACCTCGGCACAATGCTTGCCCTGCTGGGCAAGGAAACCTACCTCATGGATGCTGACATCGGCATGGCGAACGTAGGCCTCATTCTCGGGCTGCAGGATGCTCCGGTCACCCTGCACGAGGTTCTTGCCGGGAAAGGGAGCATCAACGATGCAATTTACGAAGGCCCCGGGGGACTCAAGGTCATCCCGAGCGGTATCTCGCTCCAGGGATTCCAGCAGGCAGATCCTGACAGGATTCGCGATGTCCTGGGCGATATCGTGAAGCGCTGTGATTTCCTGCTGATCGACGCGCCGGCGGGGATCAGCAAGGACGGCGTGGTTCCTCTTGCCGTAGCCGATGAAGTCATCCTTATCGTCAATCCGGAACTCTCATCCATTGTAGACGCCCTGAAGACCAAGATCTTGACGGAAGTTGTCGGGGGGCATGTCCTGGGAACCATCATCAACCGGGTTGACCAGGGCAAGACTGACATAATCTCCAAGAAGATGGAGAAAGTCCTTGGCGTCAAAGTGCTTGGCATCATTCCGGAAGACGGCAATGTCCGTCGTTCAGCCTCGGCAAAGTCCCCGATTGTCATCAAGTATCCTACCTCCCCGGCATCGAAAGCCATAAAACGGATAGCCTCGGATCTCGTCGGTGTGGCATACAAGGAAGAGAAGTCTGTCGAAGTCAAGGAAGGCTTCATCGACCGTTTCAGCAAGGCCCTGTTCAAGAAGAAGTCAGCGGAATAACATCCCGGCTCCTTTGTTTTACCCTGTTCTTCAAGCGGTCCCGGTGTCCCTATTTTACTGACATGGTAAATCCATGTTCTACCGAGGGAAAACCGTGCCGGACGAAAAAAAAACCTGAAGGTCCCCTTTATATCTCCTCTTTCACAGGATCCGGCACCGGAAGTTCACGCGGACCGTGTGCCGGTCAGCTGCCGAGCCAGCTCAGATCTTTTAATTCTTCTATCTCGTTCAGGTCGATCTGCAGCTCGGCAACCCGTTCCGGGCTTACTCTGGCCCTGCCATGGTGGCTGCAGATCTCGGCACCGGAGGGGGATGTGCTCTCCCGGGTCGGTTTGCCGGATTCAATCAGCCCGTAATCCTGGTAGACCGCCGCATCGCGGAATGCCCCGTCCACTCCTTCGCCAAACAGGGTATCGAATGCAGAACGGCACAGGAGCTGTTGTTCGAATTCCGACGGGATCGTGTTCCCTTCTTTGAAGGACAAGGCAATCGCGGTGAGCTTGCCCGTGATCAGGTTAGTGAGCATGTCGAGATCGTGCGTGCCACCGGATCCGAGGAAAAGGATATTGAAATCGTCAGTATACAGCCACTGGGCTTCACCGGTATCGGTGGGGAAATGGATCCGTTCCGTGACCGTCCAGCTGCCGCGCCTGATCCGGAATTTCAGGAAGTGCCAGTCGGGTTTCCGGTGGACTTTGACGGGAAAAATATTCTGGAAGAGCACGGTCTTTGTTCCGCCGTTCCGTATCTCATCGATCTCGATCTCAAAATAGCGGATCTTCGGGTAAGGGGGGGAAAGGAGGCAGTTCTCGTACATCTTCGATACCTCCATGAGCGGGATATCGATTGCACTCCCGACATCGAAAAGATAGGTATGGCGATCATGCCGCCAGGCAATCCGCCGGATTTTATGGTACACGATACCGGTCATAGGTCTCTCTCGCAGGCGTCAGGGAATCAGACCGTGCCGCAAAAACCAGTACGATTTCCTTCCGGTTTACTGTTGGATAACGGTTCATTTATAGTTTTTTTTCTATCCTTCTGGTCAGGAACATCAGCGGTAAAGAGACGGGACTAGTTTCTTTGCCGCCGTGATCCGACTGCGGGTCTGTTTTTTTAAATGGGTATCGGTGCGATCGCCGGACATTCCCGCAGATAGGGAGGGGGGATACCGGCACCATGCCGCTCTGGATCATACCTGCGCATACGAAGACCGGGACTTTGCCAGAACGTGCGCCCCAGAAGATCATTTTGCCCGTAAGCACGATACTCTGTTCAGGGCTCTGTGCCTGCCCCTCCGCCAACCCCGGCTGCAATTGTGCCGTATCCCGGTGCACGCCATCGCCGGGGTATTTTCCATCAGGCCCGAGCCGGGGCATCGCAATCTGCCCCCTCCCGCCATGGGGGGAGGGGCAGGCCTGAGGGTGAGGATCGTCCCGTGGAAAGCAGTGTTCTTGCGGGCACAAAAAAAAGGGATTGCGGGGTGATCAGTCTTTTTTGTTCGTGATCGTAAAGACGCAGTTCTCGTCGCCCTTGGACTTGCACTTGATCTCTTTTGCCTGGACCCTGATCCCGAAAGAGCCCTCGATGATCCCGGCAAGCAGGCCGGCCGTGCAGTAACAGACGGGTTTACCGGTATTCCCGAAGGATTCGGACTCAACGGTATGGGAGAGGGTGATGGTCTTCGTCTTGGTCGCCTCGTCCCATTCTTCCTTGACAAAATTGAACCAGCCCATCTGCGCATAGAAGGCAAATGCCATGTCGGAGAGGGTCTTGGGATTGGTCCGTTTCTTGATCTCGTCCTTGAACTGGGTCATGACCTCGTCTTCAGGAGTCCCGACAAACAGGATGCCGATAATCTCTCCTGCGGGATTCCTGACAGGCTCATACGCCACGACCATCTTTTTACCAACCACATCTGCAGTGCCGTAATAGGTCTGCCCTTTCCTGATCACGGCATCGTAGACAACACTTGAGATCTCGGTCCCGACCGCCCGCTTGCCTTCAGCATTAATAACGTTGGTGGAGACGCGGATGGCCTTCTCTCCCGTTATCTGGAAGACGGTGGCCTTTACTTTCATGTCCTTTTCAATGGAATCAACAACCTCGAAGTTATCGTTGACGATATGACTTCCATACGCAATCTTGCCACCGCTCACTGAAGGAGCCCCGAATGCCGCGAACCGCTTGTGCAGCTCGATGAGATCCTTGTCAAGTTTGGTCCTGGAGAGGTCATACGTGATGCTCATCTTCTTGTAGTGCTCGACGTTTTCCTTGCCCATGTCCATGTAGGCACGGTAGTTGACACCGCTTGCCGGCGCCTCTCCCATGGTCTTCTTCAGCGAATTGGTCATGGACGTGAAGATGAACCGGGGCATCATGACCACCGGTTCATCCATGAGGGAGATCTTGCCCTCAAGGGGTTTGTGCTCGATGAATTCGGTGATGGCGGACTCTCCCTTGACAACTGCCTCGGCTTTGAATTTCCAGCTCGCGGAGACCTGGTCGGCAACAAACTCGCAGTACTCGTCGCCTTTCGCATGGCAGGTCTTCTCAAGACAGTACCATGACTTGCCGGTCACTGCCGTGAGGACACCCTCGATCCAGCCCTGGTGGATACCGCAGACGGACATGTTCCAGTCCTTGAGCACAACGGACTCGAACGTATTCTTGGTCCTGATGACAATCCGCTTTTCGCTGGCCGAGACCAGCTCGAACGGGGCACCCCAGCCCTGCTGGTGCTGGAGCTTGAAGACCAGCATCAGGAATTCCTCGGGTTTTAATTCCATGCCGAGTTTCTTTAACAGGTTATTGAGGCCGACAGACCCGGCCCCGACCGAACGGAAGAGCTTGCGCACTGCCTTGACGGCAAGTTTCTTGTTGAGGTTCGCCTCGTACATCTCGTAAATCGCCTTGACGAGATAGTTGGGGTTGCTTGCAGTTTTCACACCAAAAACAGAATAGGTCCCGGCGAGCGGGTCATGCTCGATATAGGGGGTGACGGTCTTATCACCTTTGATGAGCGCTTCAAAATCCTCGCGACCAATCTTCATGAATGTGTGATCTGTCATTCTCCAATTAAAGGATTTCGTCTTTTATAGTCTTTTTTAAAAAAAAACAGAAGATATTCTCGGAAAAAACCAGAAAAACGAAGGACTTCGTGGTTATATTTCGAGGGTAAACCAGGTATGGCCCGCATCGAATATGAGGGGGAAGGTGAAGATCTTCATGGCCCGGTCCCTGATAATACAGTCATACCTGCCGTACTGGAGTTTGAAGCTGACCGTGCCGTCATGGGTGGTGGTATCGTTGCCCATGATCCGCAGGTCTTTCCTGAAAGAGACATGCACCCCGTTCAGGGGTTCGCCGTTCCGCCGGACCGCAACCGAGAGTACCCCGAGACCCTCGTTCTTCTTCCCGATCTCCGGGACAAGGTCCCTGCTGGTCTTGCAGATGCGGCCTTTTTCGAGGATATGGCATCCCATGGATACCGATTCCACAAGGTCCCGCCTCACTTCGTAGAGTTCAAACTTCTCGTTGCCGGAAAGGAGCAGGATCACCGTGTCGCCGAACAATGTCCCTTTATTGTCGATGAGAATGGCCCCCTCGGGTTCACCATCCAGGAGAGCAAGATCGAATTCCCGATCACCGCTCACCGAAACTGCCATCCCGTTGACATTTTCCGACCGGGCAAAGCTGATCAGTTCGGGAAGCGTGAAGGTGCCAAGCCGGGTTGAGCGTGCCTCGATCGTACGGATGAGTTCCTGGATGTTCATGGATCTCTCGTTAGTGACGCATGTGCCGGACGGTGAATCGGGGGCCCGGGTTCCACACGGTATCTGATGGAAATATTGGCGACATCGGTATTATATATTTGCGAATTTACCGTAAAACCCCCCCCTCCGGTGCACCCTTCGGACCCGGACGATGTGCCGGCACTGCGAAGACCGGTCCAGGATACGTTTCCCGTTGCCGGGTTCTGAAGACCCTGCCGGCCGAAGGGATGGAGATGTTGTATGCCGGATACGGAATAACCCGCCGGGAAGTGCAGGAAGAACCGGAGAGGGCAAAACATCCGGCGCCGGGGGAGGGTCATGGAGCGGATATGAATACACGGGTTTTCGTGTTTCCGCCTGCAGGTGACACGGTCACTGTTCAGTACCTTAAAATCAAAATCTTTATTGTATGTATCAGGTACCATTACTCATGCCGAAATTCTGTCCGACCTGCGGAAAACCGTTGGCGTTTGAGAACGCCGAGATATGTCCAAGCTGCGGTGTGCGAATCCAGACGGTGCCTCCCCATACAGCCCCTCGTGCCGAAAATAATACCAGTTATTATATGGGAATCATCAGCCTGATCGCATGGCTATTGCCGATCATCGGTCTTCCGGTCTCCATTATCGGCCTGTACCTGGGGTATCAGGAGAAAGAAAAAGGGAATAATTCCATCAGGAACGGGATACTGTTTTCCGCAATAGGGCTGGTTCTTTCGCTCATCAACGCAATTCTCGGGGGTATCATGGCAGTCATGAGCATGAGTTAAGACCCGTCGGAATATCGGGTTTTTTTCTTTTCGGAGCGTGTGCAAAGAACCCTCCGGAGTCCCGGGCAGCCTTCTCCGGTTTCAGGTCTGACAACCCGGAGCATCATACATAAGTGCTCAGGAAAAAAACGGTATACCGGATTTATGGAACCCTTCTACCCGATGCTGATCTCGGCGGTCGCAGTCCTTGCCACCCTGGTCTATGCGTCGTATCTCGATATCAGGGACCGCCGGGTACCGTTCATATACTGGCTCCCGATGCTTGCTGTGGGCGTATGCTGCACCGTCTTCCTGCTCTGGCAGGCCACGTCAAACATCAGCCTCGTCACGGGATACCTCTCCCTTGTAGCCAGTTTCCTGTACCTGGATTATCTCGACAACCGGGGAAGGACCGATTCGCCCGGGCTCACGTTTTATTACCGGAAGGCTTCGATCTTCTGGTATCTCGCCCTTGTTCTTGCCCTCCCGGCCCTCTCGTGGTTTGTGCTTGCACCTTCCCTCAATCCGCAGCTCGTTCCCTGGTACGCAATGTTCGCCGGGATATTCGGGTACGTCTCCTACATGGAATACACCGGCAGGTTTGAGGAGAAACCAAGACGGAAACAGAAACCGCAGGAGATGGATGTTGCCCGGGCCATCAGCCGCTGGTACTTCGTCTTAATCATCCTGATCTACGTCATCACTACCCTCCTGATGTTCTTTTACCAGGGCAGCTGGGGTGCACCGGCCACCCTTATCCTCCTCATAACGGTGTTTGGCGGGGTCTTCTACACGTTCGGGAGGATGCACCTGTTCGGCGGTGCTGATGCATGGGCACTGATCTTTGTCGCATTCTGTATCCCCACGTTCCCGTTCACGCCGCTGCTTGGCAACCCGCCGCTCCTTTTTCTGGCGTTTTCCGTCCTGATCAATGCCCTGCTGCTGAACCTGGCAGCACCGGTCGGGATCTTTGTCATCAATATCCTCCGCGGGAACCGGGCGCCGGCGATGTACCTGTTTTTCGGTTTCCCGGTCCGGGGAGAGGAGATCCAGAACGAATGGGGCTTCGTGATGGAGGATTTCGAGGAAAAAGAAGGGACGGTCAGCCGGAAATTCATCGGGTTCTGGGACTCGATCCGGAGGATGTACGCGGGGGAGGACCGGATATACACAAGGGAACTCCGGGAGCAGCCGGAGAAATTTGCCAAAGAACTGGCGATATACCGGAAGGCGGGAACCGTGTGGATCTCCTATGCGGTCCCGTTCATCATCCCGATCACGGCAGGGCTCGTCTCGGCCATCTTCCTGGGGGATATCCTGTTTGCGATCATGAAGATTTTCGTGCAGGGATAAGACCATGCTTGACCTGAAATTTGCAGACGGGCTTATACCGGTGATCGTGCAGGACGCACGGTCAAAGGACGTGCTCATGATGGCATATGCGAACGAAGAAGCGGTGAGGCTCACGCGGGAGACGCATTTTGCCCACTATTACAGCCGGAGCCGGAAAAAACTCTGGAAGAAGGGCGAGGAGAGCGGCCATTTCCAGAAGGTAGTGCGAATCCTTGCCGACTGCGACGAGGACTGCCTGATCTACGAAGTCGATCAGACCGGCGCTGCATGCCACATGGGATACCGGTCCTGCTTCTTCCGGACCCTTGACGGTGCAATTGTGGGAACAAAAGTCTTCGACCCGGAGAGCGTGTACGGGAAGAAAGGGCACTAAAGGATTTTTTTAGTACATATCCGGCGGCACGTGCTCCGTACAAAGAAATTACCGGATTTTCCCGCATCGGGCATCACTGGGGTACGGCGGGGCCGGAAATTTTTTTACCCGGGAAAAATCCTCTTTTCAGGGAATAACCGCCCCCCGGCGGGAACCCGGTCCCGCGGGGAACGGGGGATATCGCGATGCCCGGCCCGGGCCGGACTGATTCCTCCACCTGCATGCAGGTCAGGAGGGCGCTGGTGGAACCGGGGGATGCCGGAACGACAGGGGCAGTGTCCAAAAAGAGAGGCATATTTACGTTCAGGACGATTTCTGCCGCAGGAATTTTTATTTGTTTTTCTTGTTGGTTGCCAATCCGCCGCGGGGACGACAGCGTTCGTCACACCGGAAGATACGCAAAACCGGTTACGGCACCTGCACCGGACACCGCAGTTCACTCCGCCCCCGCCCCGACCGTGATAATCTCCACGGGGCACAAGTACGCCGCTTCCCGGGCACAGGCCGCAAGCTCTTCCGGCACCTCTCCCTCGGCCCGGCTGCCGCAGAACCGGAATGCTTCCACAAGCTCTGAGTACTCGTCGCACGGGTTCTGGCCAAAGATCTCCGGGCAGGTGTTCCAGCACGCCCCGCAGCCAACGCAGGAACCCCGCTCGATTTTCACGTACATGATAGTGCCGGAACTCTGGTACTGCAACTATAAAAAACAGGATCGCGGGGTCTGCCGCCCTTTGTCACCCCGTACCTGCCGGACCGGTAATTCCCGCCGGGGGTCAGGGCATTGCCGCAGCTATCCCGGCGGCACGTCGGCAAGAATGCGCTGCTGGCGGGTCAGGGGGAGCGGGGAGGAGAGCCCGGGCGAATTTTTATCACAGGTCCGCATCAGGATGTCCACCAGGCAGAAGAACGCCGCTGCTTCCACCGGGTCCTTGAAAAGCGCCAGTTCCGCGTCCGTGCGCCGTTCGAGGATGTCCGTGATGTACTTCCCGTAGTGCTGTTCGTGGATCTTCAGGGCACGGGTGGTCTTCTTCCACCGGAGGATGAGGGGGTCCAGTTCCATTCTTCGCATACTTCACCGGCACAACCATCGCTGCGATCCCGCTATTAAGGAGCTGCCGGCGGGGCGTGAAAGTGCAGAGTGCAGGGGTTACGGCAGGGGATATTCAGGGGTAGCCCTGCATCCGTACAGTCGCAATATGGCAGCATCCGGTGCGGGGTGCGGGCGGAACACGGGAGTACTTCTGCGGCAGCTCCTGCGCCGGACCGGGGGGTGGATTTCATACGGTCTCCAGGGTGTGCCGGTTCTCCGCCCCAAAAAAACGGTATGCGGAAACCGCGGAACGCGGCTTCAGGGCCGGTGAGACCGGCTGCAGCACAAGGACCGGGACTGCGCTGCAGCTGTTCCCGCTTCGCAGGGAGACGGGGTTATTTACTCCGTTTCCATACCCTCAGCAGGTGCACCCAGCCACCTGCAACCCCCAATATGATAATGGCGAGGGCAATGACCGGCAGGAGATCGCTTTCACCCGGCAGGGGCGTAAGATTCGCTGCATACCCGGTGACCTTCCCGTCATTGATCTGGACCGGTACGGTCACGTTCCGGTAACCTTCCTTTTCGAGCCGGAGGGTATGGGATCCGGCGGTAAGGTTACGAACGGTGGCCGGGCTGGTTCCCCGCAGGACATTGTCAACAGAGACCTGTGCACCGGCAGGTTCCGTTTTCACCGAGAGGGTGCCGTTACCAATAACTCCCGGCACGCTTTGCGGGGTCTCCGGAGGGGAGGTCGTGGCCGCCGGTACGGCGCTGGTCACGGGGGAGAGCGCCGCAAGGGTTGCCGGCAGAGTGACGGTTCCATTACCCTCCGGCGACAGGGATGACGGGGGGTTGACTCTGATCTCGCGCGTATACGAGGGATACGAAGTACTGCCTGTCTGGATACAGTCCTTCCAGACCGTCTGGCGGATCGTGTGGGTGCCCGGCGTATCAAAGAAAAAAACCGGGTTTTTGTCGTTGCTGAAGGGGGTGTTGTCGGACCAGTAGGTCCACGTGGTTATCGTTCCGGGCGTATTGCGCGAACCATCGGTCACCTGGACTGCCAGGGGTGCATATCCCTCGGTTACATTCGTGGTAAAGGCCGGTTCCGGCAGGCTGCAGTAGATCTCCATACCGCGGACCGTTGCATTGGAATACTGAGCGCCGCACAACGTGGTCACGGTCAGCCTGATGTCGTACTGCCCTGCCAGGGAATACGAATATTCCGGGTTCTGCAGCGTGCTCGTCCCCCCGTCGCCGAACTCCCATCTCCAGGTAACGATCGACTGGTTGGATGCAGAGGACGAGTTATCGAAACATTTCACCGGGTAGGGGGGACCGTCAGGGATTTTTCCCGACAGGTTTCCGAAAAAATCGCAGGTGAAATCAGCCCGGGGAGACTGTGCATGGGAACATGCCATCAGGACGGGGGGTACGGTTGCCGTTGTTTTTACCGTGGTTTTGGTGGCAGCCGACACGCCCGGAACAAGGAAGAGGCAAACGAAGAGCACCAGCAGGAGTGCAGGGAGGGCATGGCGGGAGGATCGTGGTATCATGGGGTCTCCGTTGTTACGATTGTCCTGCATGTGATTGTGTTATACCGGCATATAAAAATTCATGACCGGCGCAGCACCAGCAGGAGAGCGGCAAGGCCGGCTGCTCCGATCGCCACAAGGGGTGAGAGCGGGACCGGTTCCCGCGGGACCGTGGCGGCACCTGGGGTGGCACCAAGGGTGGCGGCAACGGCCGGGCTTTGCGTTTCCAGATCGGCATTGACCTGCACCACGCGGTTCCTGACCACCGTAACCGTGCCGGTATAGCGTGGATATCCCGCGAGTTCCACGGTCACGGTATGGTTGCCGGACGGGACCGCGTCCAGGATGAGTGCGGCATGGTCAGCGGGAGTCTGCCCCACCGGCGTTCCATCGAGCGCAACCAAGGCCCCGCCCGGGCGGGAGTCAACGGCAATGGATCCGCTGCCGGAGGGAACGGTGACCTTGGAGAGCAGTTCGAACCGGGTGACGCCGATCTCAAGCATGGTGCCCTCCCTGAGGGTTTGCGTGATGGTCTCGTTTTTGTACCCGGCCAGGCTGACATCGACCAGGTACTCACCCGGGGAGAGGTTCCCGATTTTTACCGGAGTAACGCCGCGGTATTCGCCGTTGAGGAACACGGTGGCTCCCGCAGGAAGGCTCATGACCGTGATGTTGCTTCCCGGGACCGGCGTATCGTTTGTCCCCTCCGCTGCCATAACCGCAGGTATCCCGACAATGATAAGACAGGCAATGATCATGGGGATGAGTCCGCACCTTGCCAGAACCGGGTACAATTTCATGGGGTATCATACGAATTTTTTTATTCTTTAATGTGTTGGTCTGCAAAAAAGAGAGGGGCGGGGGAGATCCCGGTACCGGGGTGCGTTGACCTGCGCAAGATGAGAATAAACCCGTACGCTGACGGTGAATCCGGGGATTTTTTCTCTTACATTACCGGAGGTCCCTGGTAAAACCAGCCATCTGTCCGGGTTCCCTTCACCAGGCCTGCTTTCACACCGGACCGGTGAGCGCCGGCAGGAACCATCCGGCTATTGAAGTCACGATCCATACGACCACAGCTATCGCCAGGGATTTGAACCAGCCGATGGAGTAGAGTTTCTGTAATGCCACCAGCCATACGATACCCGCTATGCATGCAGCGATCAGGCCCTGGCCTATTACCATAGAGAAAAGGGTGTAGATGATCGTACCAATAAGGGCGGCGAGGACTGCGGTTGTTATTCCTTCTTTTTCGCCGAACAGTTTTGCAGTAAGGGAAATGATAACCGTTGAGATGATCAGCGCGACAAGGAAGGATACCAGGATAAAAACAAACGATACCATGGTGAACCGCTTGTCTTTTTTTCCCTCTTAATCCTGTCGTGCAGGCTGTGAGGGGCCGCTCCCGATAATTACCGGACCGCGCTTGAATTTTTTTCCGGAGGTTCTAGGTTTTTTATAAAAAATGAGGGGGCCCTCAGAGAAAAATACTGAAAAAAATGAAAAAAAATCCAGGCCAAAGGGTAAAAAAATGTAACCATGCAAATTTTTCGTCATCGGCTCCGCTGTGAGGGACCATGTTACATAAATTACAAAGAGGCTTGCTGCTGTACGGACACTTTGAGCAAGAATAAAAAGAGACTCCCAACAGGAGAATCCCAACGACAAGGAAAACAAAATTAACCATATGGTTACTCCTTTTTTCAACCTAATAACATGGAACAAACGATGTTATAAGTGTTGGGCGTTTTCACGGTGATTTTCTGAATTCATTTCACTTGTGTTCCGAGAACCATGCCTGTGATTGACTGAGAATTCGTTTACCGGGTAATTTTCTTTGGAAAGCCTGTTTGGGAATTTCACATTCGTCATGATCAAGACGCAGATGAGGTTTCAGAGGAGGGTTTCTGAGAACAAACCCGTCGATAGTGCTGAATGATTCCGGTTTCTTTCCGGGCAACCCGGACCAGTGTTCAATTTTTCTCTTGGCCTGCGGTGTTTGACCCTGACGATGAGGTGATCGGTGCAATCCTGGTCGGAGGACCGACCCCTTGCACAGATGGCAGGGGGAATCGCCATGGGGCCGGCCGGGGAAGCGATCCCCGGCCCCATGATGATCCGGTGTTTCTCACAACACCGGAAGGAATATCCCGGCAATGGACGTTACGATCCAGATGAACACCGCAATGACCAGGGCCCTGAACCAGCCGATAGTATACAGTTTCTGCAATGCCAGCAGCCAGACGATGCCTGCAATGAATGCAGCAGCCAGGCCCTGGCCCAGCACATAATAAAAGAGGGCATAGACAGCCGTGCCGACAAGAGCGGCAAGAACCGCCGTAATGACACTATCCTTTGCACCGAATATTTTCGCAACATAGTAAATTATTACCGTGGAGATTATCAGCGCGACAAGGAAGTACAACAGGACCGAGATAGTGGATACCATAGAGAACCGCTTGTCTTTTTTCCCTCTTAATCCTGTCGTGCAGGACCGTACCGGGGGGCATGGCCCGGGTCCGGCAAGCGGGAGGTTCTCTGGCTCGCAGCATTGCAGCGATCAGGGGACACTGCCCGGCCCGCTCCGTCCGGCCTTTGCCCGGTCTGCGGGCGCACGCAGGTCGCCGGGAGGTGCGGGATACGGCGGCACCCCCGGCGGGGCCTGCCGTTCCCCCATATTTGATACCGGTAGTGCGATATCAGCTGGAAAATTATCCGGAGTAAAATAACACTGCTTAAATACATCTTCGGAAGAAGCATTGTCGTATGACGCGTTCATCGTCTTCATCCTTTCTGGTACTGGCGTGCATGGTTCTGGGTTGCCTCCTGGTCTCTGCCGGCTGTACTTTTCTGCAGGTATCGAACCAGAAATCAACGGATTCCGGTCAGGGTGCCCTGGTAACCACGGCAACTGCCGGTAGTGCGCAGTCAGGGGAATCGGGCGCTCCAGGAAACGCGCAATGCACTGCAGGGCAGATGACCTGCCGGGGCAATTGCGTGGACATCCGCACGGACCACGACAACTGCGGGGGTTGTGCCAATGCCTGTGCTGCCGGGCAGGTCTGCCAGAACAGCCAGTGCGCTGCAACGGGCGGGAGTGCCGCAGCGGGAGGAAATACGCAATGTATCGCCGGCCAGACATCCTGCAGCGGGGACTGCGTGAATATGACTTCGGACCATGACAACTGCGGAGCCTGCGGCAAGAAGTGCGGCTCGGGTGAGTTCTGCGTGAAAGGTTCCTGCGCAACCCTGTCCGTCGGGGGTTACACCGACTTATGCAACAGCGGTTATACCTCCTGC